>JGI12316J15309_10003128_pt1 | contig 20662 bp, 16 predicted proteins | sample MarCyaLeptolynsp_FD_15309 | JGI IMG/M metagenome (IMG submission 15309) | reverse complement strand
GACAGGAAATGGCACAACTCGAAGGATCCCTCGGAGGAACCGTTTAAACGAGAGTTTCCGGATGCGCGCGGCTCGAGTCATGCACGCATCCGGTTTCCGCCTTGTTCGGAAGGCCTCACGCGGCTTCAAGGTGTTCCAGCACGGGAATGGTCAACATGAACACCGTGCCTTCATTCCGTTTCGATGCGCAGGAAAGCTCCATTCCGTTTTCCCGGGCAAGCTCATAGCAGACCGAAAGCCCGAGGCCGTGACCGTCGGATTGCGCGCCCTTGCGGTAGGCTTCTGCGAAGTCGGCGATTTCCTCCGCGCTCATGCCGGCACCGGTGTCAAGCACACACAGCTTGAGCTGGTCTCCGCGCGACAGAACGCCGAAGAGCACCTTTCCTTCATCGGTGTATTTGACCGCGTTTGAAACAAGATTGCTGACAATCCGCATGATGATCAGGGGTGGAACGGAAACGCTTTTGCTCGACAGGACCCGCCTGAGCTCTATGCCCTTGGAAACGGCTTCTTCCCTGAACATCTGATAGACCGTGTCGAGCACCAGCGACAATTCATAGATTTCTACCTCGGGTTCGGAGGCCGGATCGCCCCTCCAGTCTCCCGCGTCTGCGGCATCGTCCACGTCTTCGCCCACCGGGTTCGAACCTTCACCCGGTGTCGTCTGACGAAGATAGTCATTGGAGAGCGCCTCGATATAGTCGAAGGCTTCCTTGAGGCGGCTTCTAACCTCAGGCTCCAGATCGGCGGCCAGACTGTCGACATTCATCCGCAGCGACATGATCGGCTGCTTCAGATCGTGGGACGCGGTTGCCAGCTGCCGTTGCCTCAGGCTGGCGAGTTCGCGCGCCCGCGAGTAGTTGCGCTCGGCGACAAGCAGTTCCTGGCTGCGCCGCGCCTCCGCTTCCAGTGCGGAAAATTCCGCCTGCACCGCCTTGGTATGCTGCCTGCGCAGATTGATGATATGCGCGGTGAGCCCCGTCATCGTCGCAATGAGAAGAACCGAGAAAACACCTTTTACCGCCGTTGAGACCGGAATGATCTCCGCCCGGCTTCCGGCCACCAGCAGAACCACAAGGGCAGCGCCGAGCACAAATCCGATAACCGCGATCACAGTGCCGGCCAGATGGATCTCGCCCTGATTTCTGCGCCAGACACCGCTTGAAACGACCATCGCGACAAACATCAGGACCAGAAGCACGTAGCTGAACAGCGCCGAATAGGGCCCGGGCGAATAGAGCGAGACGATGAACCCGGCAACCGACAGGAGACTGAGAGCGGAGAGCCCCACAGACAGGCGTGTTTCCCCGTCCGCGCCCTTGACGGACCGTCCCGATATCAGGAAACCCGTTCCCGACAGCGCGAACAGCAGAAAGAAACCGATGGCGGACTGCAGGTCCGGCCGGTCGGGATAGAAGAAACGGAACCACAGACCGTCGATATAGGCGATGAGGGCAAGGCCAACGGTGAACTGGATGGCATAGAGCATTCCGATCCCGTTCTTCATCGCCAGGTGAAATCCGAAAAAGAACACGAGGCTGGAAATACAGAAGGCGTAAAAGGCCGTGTGGGTGATCCCCGAGGCAAAGGCGGATGCCTCCAGTTCGGACGGGGTTTCAAGCGCCATCCGGAACGACTGGAACGGACCGAACTTGAAGTTGACGAGGAGCGTGACCTGCTCCTGCGGTGCGATCTCAAAGATCGGTGTCCGCAAACGGGTTACGGAGTGATCATCTGCCCGGAACGGTTCGAAAATGGAATAGTCGATCAGCGCCTCGGTATATCCGCTTTCGCGGATCAGGTAGACATCGACTTCGCTGACAAGCGGCAGGTCGACGACGAGCACCAACGGGTCGGCACCGCGGCCGTCGTCGATCGTGTCATTGAGGATTTCAACACCGGCCCAGGCCTCCGGCGCGTAGTTCCACTCCAGCATGGTTATCTGCAGGTCCGGCCCGAACGACCCCTCACGGTATAGCTTCAGGATATCGCCGAGCGACTTCGACGGATCACTGAAATAGGAGAGCTTTTCCTTGAGATCCCCAACACCCTGCCCCGGCGCGAGAAGAACGGTGTCTGAGCGCGCAAAGCCCAAGCTCACAAGAGCAAACAACAGTGACAAAACAATGCGGAGCAAACTGGTCATTTCCCAAAAGGCATGTCAGGGTTATCCGTGTTTCAAAAAGGATATTGGGCCGTGAACGAACAAAAATACAACGCCATCATCGCAGATGATCATGCAATTGTTCGGGCCGGACTTAAAGATGCTCTTGAAAAACCGGGATTGATCGAACCGGACGGCATGCATGTCGTTGCAGAGGCGGGGGACGGGCTCAGCGCGATCGCGGAAGTTCGCAAGCACAGGCCCGATCTGCTGCTGCTGGATGTCTCCATGCCCATGGCCGGAGGCGTGGAGGTTCTTGTGGAGGCACGGCGCTGGTCGAAAGACACCCGGGTGGTCGTGCTCACCGGCATCTCCGCTGTCGGGCTGGTCTCCGACCTTGTCGAGGCAGGTGTCGACGGCCTGTTTTCCAAAGCCTCTGACAACACGGAATTTTACGAAAAACTGCCCGGCATCATGCGCGGCCAGAGGCACATCTCGGAGTATTTTCTAGAAATTCTTCAGGAGACGCCGAAACCGCCGGTCCTGACCGACCGGGAACGCCAGACGCTGAACATGATCCTCGCAGGAAGATCGAACAAGGAAATAGCCGAAGGATTCGGAATCAGCATCAAGACCGTCGACAAGCACCGCACCAGCCTGATGCAAAAACTGAAGGTTCATTCCGTTCCGCAACTCATCGCCCGGGCGCTTAAGGAAGGGCTGATTGACCCGTCCAAGGAGCTGTGACCCCGAACTGGAGACTGGGGCATCGACCCCATGGTTCTGAAAGCTGGAAAGCGGGATCATTGTTGAAACCAACGGACAAAGGACAGTCCCCATGCTGCGTATCATCCGAGACAGCTTGTCGCTTGCAGGCGGCATTGGCCTCATCGCACTGCTCTTTGCCTTCCTGTTGACGCGAGATGCACTGGCAGCTGACGGCGACGGCTTTCGCGACATCCGGGTGGCGCCAGGTGTTGCCGTTGCCGACGACATGATCGATGTGGTGCTGCCCTTTCTGAAAGGCCATCCGGAGCGGGACGAGGGCAATGGCGGCATGCAACTCGGCATCCGCAAGGAGGACGGCGGCTATCTTGTCAATATCGTGCTGACGGGTTACCTCGATGACAGCCTCTATGGCGAGCATTATCGCGGGTTCATCATACCGCTCCCCGATGACCGCTGGGAGCTGGCGGCCATGTCCGTCAAACCGCTTTGCGCACGCGGCCAGATCATTGACGGCTATTGCGGCAGCACACCTGTCAATGACCGCGTCCTGGCACCTGACGTCTCTCCGGTCGGTCCAAAAATGTGTGTGACTGTCGCGAATGATGACACGCTCAATCTCAGGGCCGGTCCGGGAACGCGCCACCGTGTCGTCGGCGCGCTTGCCAGCGGCAATTGCTCAGTCGAACTCTTCGACATCTGCGAGGGCAACTGGTGCCAGGTGCGGTGGGGCCAGGTGTCCGGATGGACAAATACCCGTTATCTTGGCGCTCCTGACTAGTCTGGGGTGCCGCTGAGCATTATCTGAATTCAACGTGAGAACAACCATAGTCCGCCTGATGTCCAACCAAGGCTCCCAATCGACAGGATACTTTTCTCCAGCTCTTCTGGCCGGAAGCCTTGTGGTGTTCGTTTCCGCATGTATCGCCCTCGCGCAGGACGCACCCAAACCGACTTTCCTGGAAAGCGGCGACAACGACCTCATCCGCTTCCAGATGGGCGGCGTACCCACTGCGCCTCGTGCAGAACCGCGCGCGCTTTCAACCGTGGTCAACGAAGCTGTTCCCGTGATCAGTCCGGCAGCTGCACCGGAGGCTATGAAAGAGGAAGGGACCGCCGAACACATGGCGAAGGCTCCGGCAATGCGCCGCACCGAACTGGCAAAACGCGCTGACAAGGCTTCCACAAAACCTTTAAGGACACTGGCTCCGGTGCCACCTGCCGCTCTTTCGGCCGCACCAGCAGACGCCCGCCAGGCAGTCACGCCGAAATCAAAGCCGCGTCCCGCACCCGACCGGACCCGCCAGAATTCCTTTGCAGTGGGAACGTCCGCAACCCTTTTCGACAGCACCGCACCGGATGTATCGGGACTGGCACCCTCGAGCGACGTGGAAGCGGCGAGCCGGGCCTATGCGAACACGGTCCGCGCGGCACCTCAAGAGATAGCAGAACCGCAACCGGTCTTGTCCGAAGAAGTCAACGCCCGCCTCGTCACGATTTGCCTGAACAACCCTGAGGAAGCCAATGGTGCCAAGGCCTTTGACATCCGCCGGGAGGGACCGCCACGCTACGTGGCGGACATCGGCACATCGGCATGTGCACGGTTCGAGCCGACGCGGCACACGCTTTACCTCTGGAAGACAAACGACATCGGAGCACTGTCGCTGATCGTCTCCAACAGGCTGGATCTGAACGGCGAGGACGGCACCCAGGTGACCCTGGACTGGTTGCGGGATCAGTAGACTGCCAAAAAAATGCCGGCGGATCAGGTGACCCGCCGGACAGGATTTCATGTGGCTGTTCAGCGTTGCGCAACGTCCGCAAGACGCACAAGGCTCAGGAATTCGGACCGGTAGCCGAACGGATCGGCACCGCGATTGGCCTGCGCCAGACGCGCGACATCACCAAATGTCCAGTCTTCCAGATAGTCACTGCCCTTGAGCAATTGACCGAACCCGGCGACCGAGGCGGCGAAAAGCGTTTCTGCTTCCGGGATGTCCCGCGTGTCGGTCATGACCGGCGTCGTCACCAGTTTGCTTTTCTCTGCTCCAGGCGCCTTGTAGCGCAGTTTCACAAAGGCGAGTTCGCCTTCGAAGGACTGGGCAATCGGTTTCGCCGAAGGAATCTCGTTACCGTAGCGCCGCTCTGCATATTTCCGCGCAGGCGACCCGACGGGCGTGACTTCGTAAAGCGCGGTCACCCGATGCCCGGCGCCGATGTCGCCGGCATCCACCTTGTCATTCCTGAAGTCCTCCGTGTTCAAGGCGCGGGTTTCATAGCCAATCAGGCGGTATTCGCTGACGGTCGCCGGGTTGAACTCGACCTGGATCTTCACATCCTGCGCAATCATCGAGATGGAACTGACAACCTGATCAACCAGCACCTTGCGGGCTTCGGAGAGCGTGTCGATATAGGCGGCGACGCCTTGGCCGTTCTGTGCGAGCGCCTGCATCAACGCGTCATTGTAATTGCCGCGTCCGAAGCCGAGCACCGAGAGTGCCGTTCCCTTTTTGCGCTGTTCGGAAATGTAGCGTTTCAGGCTCTTCGTGTCGGAAAGCCCGACATTGAAATCGCCGTCGGTGGCAAGAATGACGCGTGTCTGCTCGCCCTCCCCGCTCATCTGTTCCGCAAGGGCATAGGCCCCCTTCAAGCCCTCATGACCGGCGGTAGAACCGCGTGAGGTCAGCGCATTGATCTTTTGCAGGATCAACGACTTGTTCGAAGCTTTGGTGGGCTCCAGAAGAACGCCGGCGCTTCCCGCATAAGTCACGATTGCGACCTCGTCCTCATCCCGCAGGGACGACAACAGCAGGCGGAAGGACTGTTGCAGCAGCGGCAGCTTGTTGAAATCCGCCATGGAACCGGATGTATCGATCAGAAAAACCAGGTTCTGCGGCGGAAGATCGGCAAGGGGCACCTTGTATCCCTGAATGCCGATCTGCATCAGCCTTGTGTGCTCGTTCCAGGGCGTCTCCACGACGGAGACGCTCGTCTGGAAGGGAACCTCCCGGTTTTCGGGGACCGCGTAGTCGTAGTTGAAGTAGTTGATCATTTCCTCGACACGGACCGCGTCCGGATTTGGCAGGCGGCCACCGTTCAAACTGCCCCTGACGAAGGAATAGGAAGCTGTGTCCACGTCGATCGAGAACGTTGAAACCGGGTCCTCGGCAACCTGTTTCAAAGGATTTGTTTCCGCGCTTGCAAACCGTTCCCGATCGGGTTGTTGAAGAACGGGACGGGACGGGTCGTGAGACAGGAGCGCCTGTTGACCGAGCGCTTCATGCGCAACGGTGGCCTGTTGGCTCATGCGAACCTTGGCTTGACCCGAAAAGCCTTGTGTCGACAACTTTTCGTTTGGTTGAGCAAAAAGTGTCCTGATCTCCGCAGGCTTGGATCCTTGTGCGGGCGTCGGTGCAGGCGCAGGTATCCTGTTTTCGCTGTCATTGAGCTGCGCGGATGTTTCGGAGCGAGAGCGGTCCGGCCTGGCCAAGTCCGCCCTATCTTGAATGTTCACAACCGGTTTGGCCGGTTGAACGAATAATTCGTTCACATCGACCGATTGCGCGGCCAGCGCGACCAGCGCCAGCGTGATGATCGATGCCGAACCGATCAGAACGGCTTTGGGGAGATGTCTGTTACGTGTCATGGGAGCAGTTCCTCGGGCGGACGAGAACATGCAGCGCCTAGCGCCGGCCCGCCGCCGATTGAGTGGAGAAAACAGAATTGACGGATGCACCGCCCCCCAGCCCATGATCACCATGGAATTTGGCGATACCGGCACAACGGATGTGCCGTCTTCATTGCAAGTCGCATTCCGGCAACCGGAGCGGTTCCGGATGTGCAAGGTGCAGATTGATCAGGCGTTGTTCTGGACCTTCCTTTCCTGTGCGGTGTTTTGCCCGCGGGCATGCGTCGATGGAGCGACGCGGAAAAGGTGGCCGAAACCGGGTTCGGGCGGTATGGGGTCAATACCCCATATTGCGCACAACCGGTAAATCCGGCTGCCGGAACCTGTTACTTTTCGCAAGGCCGGCAAGTCTGCTTCGTCAAGCCTGGATTTCGCGGATTTCTGCCGGAAAACAGCAGAATTGGTAAACAATATCTTCCGCGTGTACTTGCCATTACACCGTGCTTTGTAATTGTATTTCTATAAACAATCGCTACATAAGTGACGCTAGATTGATTGATATTCGGGAAGGGGCACATGGCGGATTTCAGCGCGCAAATTGAAAAATCCAAGCAGGAAGTCGCGGCGGCACAGGCAAAGATCAGCGAACTGACTTCCAAGATCGAAACGGCAAGATCCAAGCTCGATTCCGGTGAGGACATTTCAATCGACATCGAGAACGCGACCCTGGACGACGTGCACGCTCACACGGAGCTCATGGGCGCCAATATCGCCGAACTCATCATGGGTCTCGATGATGTAACAGCGAATTTCTCAAAGGATTTCGACGCCATGCGTTCGAAAACCGGCTGGGAGAGTTTCATCGGCATCTTCTCCAAGGCGCGCTCCGACAGCATTCGCCAGGAACGCATGCGCAGTGCCAGCATCGACGACAAGCTGCAGGACCTGATCTCCAAATCGAATGTGATCGGTCAGTTGCTGCAGGAGCAGCTCAACACGCTGAACGAACACAGCCAACGTGTCGAAGGCAATCTCAGCGAGACGCTCGGCCAGCGTGAGCAGACGGTCGCCGGTCTGGAAAGCATCAAAACGGAACTCTTGGCGATGGATCCGAAGATCATCGCCCTTGAGAACAAGATCTCCGTCGAGACCGATGCCGCGGCGCGCACAAAGCTTGAATCCGAACTTGCGGAGCTGAATTCGGAATACAACAGGCTCGCACAGGAAGAGCAGGTCAAGCTCGCCGAAAGCCAGACGCTCGAGCGCTATATCGAGAAGGGCAAGACCTGGGTCGACAGCCTGCAGAACCAGGCGGCGACCCAGATGGTGCTGATCAACAAGTTGCAGACGGACACCAAACAGCGTGTCGTGCTCTACGATGCCCTTGTCAAATCACTGAAGACCGCGCAGCAGCAGGACGTCGCTCACAAGATCAACGAGATCGGCGTTGCCACGGACAAGGAAGCGCAGTCTGCAATGGCGGCTATCGGTTCGGCGACCAACCAGCGTATGGCTGACATGATGGAGGCCCACGAAGATCACATGGTCTTTGCACGCAAGGTTCTGGAAGAAAAGGCGAAATCGGACGAGCGCTTTGCCCGCCGCTTCCAGCAGATTGTCGATAAGCACGACAAGAACGCCTACGGAGCCTGAGGGCTGAACGTTGGATCTGACCCTCGATCACAGAACCCTGGAAGAAGCGCATGAAACACGGCGCTACTTCGCCAAGTTCGAGCGCATAATCTCGCACGTACAAGGCGTCGCGGACAGCATCGTGTCGGAGGACACGGCGCTCTATTCCGAAATCCCGATCCTGCAGGAGTATCTCCAGGCACTGGCAGGTACCTTCACCGCGCTGTCTTACAAGTACCTGCTCGCGGGCCGCGTTTCGGACAAGCTGCCCAATCTCCTGAGCATCGACCGCCAGGACAGCGGCTTTCCGATCTACCAGGAACTTCTGGAGATGGCCAATGACGCCATGCAGGCGGACAACCATCTCAGGTCGTTGCCCTCGATGCGCGATCTCAAGATCGCGATGGTGAACCATATCCTTCGGGAACAGTCGTCACCGGTCAATCTCCAGTACGCCGCCTCCGAGCGCCAGTATTATGAACAGTTGACCGGTGCGCCTCTGTTCTGGGCCAGGAACGACCCACGGATAACGTGGACGGGCAACATCAGCGAGAAGCGTCGGAAGTACCGCGTTCACTGGGGCGTTTACGACAGTCAGCAGAACATCCCGCTGATCTACGTCATGGATGTGGAGGACAGCGGACGACGCCCGCTGGCAAAGGACGAGCGCCGTTGGCCGCGCGTCCAGGGACATTTGACGTCCCAGTCATCGGCGGGCCTGAAACTTCTGACAATCGCACGCGGTTTCGACCACGACTTCGACGATCTGCACCCCAAGAGGCTGCGCCGCTTCTATGTCGGGCCGATGTACAGCCACACGTTCACGCAGCAGTCGGGTCCGCTTCGGGACGTACTGGCACAGGCGGGTCAGAAACCGGGTGAGGACTGGGCACTTGCCTGGACCACCGAAACGCTGGTCGCCTCCGGCACCGAAGTGGAGTCCACGGGCTTCTTTTCCTCGGTCGAACGCCAGGTCTACGATCTGGATCCGTTTGCACCCGGCGGAGCCGGCGCACAGGACGCTGCGGGCCACACGACCAGGCGCCGGTCACTGATCCTGCCCCAGCGTCCGTACCAGGTTCTGGAAGAGCTGAACCCGCCGGGTTTCAGCCAAATTCGCAAATATGCCGTTACGCCAAGCGGCAAGATTCTCAGCTACAAATAGGTTTCCATCGTGACCGTTTCCAACGACCTTATGGAACTGAAGGAAGACAAGATCCTCGAGAAATATGCCGCTGCCGAAGCGCTGATCTCCGGGTTTGACCACACGCCGCGCATTGCCACGAAGCGGGAACCGGATGTCGTGCGAGAACGCTCGCCGGGTCTTGGCACGCGGCGACGGTTTCGTTCCACGACACCCGGCCTGGTCACACGGTCCACCGCCCGGCCCGAAGGCGTGCAACTTGCCGAGCGTGTTCTGGAAAGCGACGATGACGCGCTGACGACACCATTGCAGGCAAGTGTCTTGCGTGCACTGCGCCGGGCCTTGTCTGTCGCGCAGGTGATGTCGGACCAGTATGCCGAACAGACCGGCCTCTCCGATCTCAAGCGGGCCAATCTCGCCGGAACGCTGGACGCATCCCAAAAGGACCGCTTCCAGCAGCTCCTGTCCGCGTCGGCCCTGATTTCACTCCATGTCTTTGCAAACATGACGGACTTCCTGCTGTCGGGTATTGCTGCTGACACGGAGGCAAGCGAAATCCAGTGCGGCGAAGTCGAGGAAATCCTGCTCGACAACGACCAGCTCGCACTCCACGGCGCCCTGTGGGAACTCGATCAGGAAATCGCCGCTGCCGCCATCGAGACCGACGCACAGTTGGTCAGCCTGATTATGTCCTACTGCGAACAGCTGATGGAGAAGATCACACTGCGGGCTGAAGGCGTGGAACTGCTGCAGGCCTTTTCCGAAGCGCGTTACCGGGTGGAGGCCGATAGTTTCGAAATCACCGGTTTCACGCCAGCCGCCCGCGCCCGGTCAACAACACTTGCCATGGCCTTCAAGAAGCCGGAAGAGGTCGTCGGCAATCACATCGCCAAGTATCAAGCAATGAAGCTTGCGAAGATGCTGATGGCTTACGACTTTGACCGCAAGCTCAACCCGTTTGCGGAACTCGGCGGCTTCATCTTCACCTTCATGGGCGACGGCAAACCAGGCACCGGCAAGACAACCCTCATCCAGATGATGGCGGGTTTGATCAACGACTATTGTAACAATGCCGGATATGCGTTCCGCTATCAGAACCTGTCGACGGACAGCATCGACAGCTATCAGGGCAAGTCCGCGCAGAACGCCAAATCCTTCATCAGGACCGTGACCGATCCGAATGTCATTGGCTTTGGCACGATCGACGACATCGATCAGCTTGCCGGCAAGCGCGGCGACCGTCAGTCCTCTGCCGGGCAGTTGGAAATCACGGCGGTGCTGATGGAAAGCTTCGCCGGCGCCAATACGGTCGTGCGCGGCAACTGCACCTTCGGCATGTTTTCCAATTACCCGGAAAACGTGGATGACGCCCTGCGCCAGCGGGCGGGGGCCAGGTTCCTGGTCGACGGTCCGCAGACGCGCGAGGACTATATCGACATTCTCTACCTGCTGATGGGCAAGAACCATTCGATCCCCGTTGGCGATCACGATCTCTTCGAGGCCCAGGTGATCCAGAAGGCCGTCGCGGCCTCCTACGAAAGTCACTCAAGACCAAAGGAAGAGGCGCTCATCCGGGTTTTTGAAAAAATCAGCGACGGCATCGGCGACCTCGACACGATTGCAAAAATCGGTGCCTACCTGAAAGCGATCCAGGACGCCGACGAACGTTTCACCGGGCGGGCAATCAAGAACATCACCGATGCCGTCAAGGTTCGGGCGATGGATTTCGAGCTGCCTGATGAATGGATGGAAAACCCGGATCTGTTCCTGTTCAAGAACTATGAGACCAAGAAGCAGATGATCGCAGATCTGGCGCAGCCGATCACGGTTGACATGGTGATCCAGGAAATCAACCGTTACGCCGACAGTGAGTTCCGATACGCCGACAAGTCGGACGAGGTCGCAATCGACAACGCGGTCCGCGAAATGCAGCGCATGGAAGAAGCCAAGCGCCGTTACATGGAACAGTCACGCACATGATGAGACTGGTAAAACACGGGCTGATGTACGGCAACCTTGTGGAGGTCACCTCCCCTTCCATGGTGAACCGCTACAATCGTGCGCTGGAGCATCTGACTGGCAAACGGACGGCCCTGCAGGAGTTCCACATCGACATATCGGGCTTTTCACCCGAAATCGGCGAGGAACTCGGCGATCCGCTTTACCTCAATCCGAACGGATGCAATCGCCAATTCATCCTCTTGAATGTTGCCCAGAAAACCGCACCGCTTCTCAACGCCCATTTCTCGACATCCCGGTCGATCCTCAGGCGGTTCATCGATGAGAACGAAGACCAGCTTTTTGCGCTGTCCATTCGCGACGCGGTCATTGGCGAACTGGTCAACACGGTGTTTTCAATCAGCTCACCGCTTGATTTGTTTGATATTCGCTCGATCGACGTGGAAGCCGATACCGTTGGCGGGCATGTCGAGGCGGGCGACGAACTCACGGACAAGATCGACCGGTTCATGAGCGAGCCTGACGGGTGGTGGGACGATGTCCTGATTGCCGAGATGGTCGAACTCTCGAAGCACACGGGCGACATCATCCGCACTCCGATAGCGCTCGAACCGCAGAGTTTCGAGCAGGGCAACTTCTACACCACACACTATGGCGGTCTTTACATTTTCCGTTCCGTCAAACGAACGGCGTGCATCTCGGCAAAAAAACTCGACATCGTTGCCGACCTGCCGGTCAAACACGTCCTGACTCTTGAAGACCGGCGCGAGATCGCCTCTTTCCTGTCCCGGAACAAGTTGGCCGAACCGATCAGCCGTGCCGGCAAGGCACGCGCTGAAAGCATCTTGTGGCAGAAGCTCGATTTTCTCGTCATCGACACGGCGGCGAACAGCGGCGAGGATCTCTCCGATGTGTCTCGGCGTGACCTGCGAACCCTGAAACGCAAGTATCACAGGGATCTGCCCGACGCCTATCATGCCCTGGAACGCTATGTCCGTGCCTTGTCGAAAGGTGGCAAACCGCCTCGGCTCAGCTACGACGACCCCGCGTATTTCTATCTGCTGCGCTCCGCCGGCCACGGCGACAAGCAGCTTGTCAACATGCTGCTGGCACAGCTGACCCCTCTCGACTTCCGTCAGCTCTTTATCTGCCACAAGGATGCGTTCTATGCTCACTACCAGAGCTGGAGCGAGGCGAAAAAAGACTATGCCGCACAGTTCCTTGCCGAGGAATATGTCGTCGACAAGGTCGGAACGCGGACCGAACTGTTCGGCCCGGAACCCGGCATGGACGAGGACACCGATCCATCGGATTACGGCTTCGGCAAGGGCATGGGACCTTGGGGTGCCGTTCCCAGGCACCGCGACGATGACGATGATGATGATGACGACGAGGACGACGACGACTGATGACATACATTAAATGGATCGTCGGCATTCCTCTGGTGCTCGTCATTGTCCTGTTCGCGCATTACACGCTGCCGGGCCGTGATGTCGTGCGCATTGTCGGGACGGACGTCAAACGCATGGATATCGGCTCGTCGTCGCTCTTCTGGGCGGCACCCGATGCGGGAACGAACCCGAACTGGACACGCGATGTCCGGTTCATCAACGCCGTGTGGCCCAACGGAGAGCCGAGGGTCTATCGTAATGAGGACACCGAGTGGCGCTGGCCGCCCTACCTGAAGTTCAACAGCTCCAACGTCACCGCGCAGGCACAGGATCTTGCGAAGAAGGACGGAGAGGTCTGGGTTGCGGTCACACACTACGGCTGGCGCATTCAGCTGTTCACGATTTTTCCGAACATCATCAGCATTCAGGAAGTCTCGGGTCCGAACGTTTTCCTGATCCCCTGGTTCAACATCATCTTCTTTCTTGTCCTTGCAGCCATCGCCTACATGGTCTTCCGCGTCGTCCAGGCCTTCAAGCGCAAGCGCATCGACCCGGTCGTGGAAAACATCGACGGCTTCATGGATGATGTCGGTGAAAACGCGGAGCAGGCACGCGCACATGCGGAAAAGCACGCAACTGCAGCCACATCGGGTTTCCGCCGCTGGCTCAAACGCTGGTTCGGATAGCTGCCTTTCTGACCGTTTGCCGTTTCGGACTGTACCCGGCACTGTGCACTGCTGTCCGGCCTGGAAACACTATCGAACATAGGACGTAGAGAAAGCGTCGGAATTCCGCCCGGAACCAAGTCGAGACACTGGAATGTTTCCCGGATTTGTCGTCCCGGTTTGCCGCAAAAACGGCAAGACCGGGAACCAGTACTCCGTGTGGCCGAAGGTAAATGCAGTACGGAGAAAGAAATGGCTACTGGTTTCCGGCCCTCCGCTGCGCTTCAGCCGGAATGACAAATGCATTGACGGGGCATCACCACACGAGATCCGTGCCAGGTTAAACCGGATAGCCACGAGTTCAATAAGAGCACTGACAAGGTAACCGTGCCGATTCACGTGGGGAACCGGTGCGAACGCACCGCTTCCAGGTGATGTGACTTGACCAATCCCATGGAAAGTTACACTGTTAACAAAAAATTTTACACGCGGAAAGTTTCAGTCTTGCCAGCTCTGTAGCCGGCAGAAATCTGGAACCGGTTATCTGGAGCGGAGTGTCAGGGCGGACATATGACGGAACGCAAAATCAGGAATATGGAAGAGTTTGCTTCCGTCAGCGGCATTTCAAGACCGACCGTATCGAAATACTTCAACGACCCGGAAAGCGTCAGGCAATCGACCCGCGAGCGGATTGAGCAGGCCCTGGAACGCTATGACTTCCGCCCGAACATATTTGCCATAAACCAGAACCGCCGCCTGACCAAGAATATCGGTATCGTCGTGCCTTACCTTGCCGATCCGTTCTTTGCTGAGATCGCGCGTAACCTGGAGCATCGCTGCCTTGACGCCGGTTACTGGCCGATCCTCTTCAGCGCCCATGGCCAACAGTCTCTCGAAAACGACATTCTCAACAGTTTGCGATCCCTGAAACCGGCCGGCGTGTTGCTTGCGCCGCTTGGCCGGGCCTCTGACCGCAGCTCGATCGAGAAATTCTGCAGGGATGTCCCGACAGTGCTGTTCGACAGTAATCTGGACGGGATCGGCGAGGCCTTTGTCGGATCGGACAACTTCAGTTTCGTCTCCCAGACCGTAGAATATCTCACACGGTCCGGTGAGCCCCCCTGCTTCTTCGAAATGAAGACACCGGCGAACCCGAATGCCAACAAACGGCGGATTGCCTATATTGACGTCATGGAGAAGCTTGGCCATGAACCGCATGTTGTCCGGGTCGACGGTGAAGGCTGGGCGTTTGAGGAAATCGGACACGAGGGTGCCATGCGCATTCTTGACGTTCACGGCTTCCCGACCGACACGGTTCTGTGCAGCAACGACCGTCTCGCGATCGGGCTCCTGTCAGCCTGCTACGAAAAGGGTCTCCGTGTCGGCCGCGGCGAAGGCTGCGCGCTGCGCGTCGCCTCTCACGATGATCATCCCTTTTCCCGCTTCACCTGCCCTTCTTTGACCACAGCCGCGCACGATTATGACTCAGTCGCGAACCACGCTTTCGGCACTCTGATGGAGCTGATCGAGGCCGGCGGGACATTCAGCGATCGCCAGGAAACCCTTTTCGCAGCACGACTTATACTACGCGCGTCCGCCTAAAATTTTACGCGCGCAAATTTTTTCTTGACGCCAGCCAATTTATGCCTCAGGCTCATCGCAACATCCAAGCCAGGGAGGACATAGGATGTCGTTGAAGAACGCATTACGTGCGGTCACCGCACTTACTTTGATTACCGCCACCAGCGCCTTTGCAGACACGATCACCATCGCCACAGTGAACAATGGCGACATGATCCGCATGCAGGGCCTGACGGAAGATTTCACCAAGAAAACCGGTCACGAAGTCGAGTGGGTCACGCTCGAAGAGAACGTGCTGCGCCAGCGCGTTACCCAGGACATTGCCGCAAAGGGCGGTCAGTTCGACATCCTGACCATCGGCATGTACGAGACCCCGATCTGGGCCGCCAATGAATGGCTCGTGTCTCTGGCCGACCTGCCGGCAAGCTACGACGCAGACGACATTCTGCCGGCCATGCGCGCTGGCCTCAGCCATGACGGTACGCTTTACGCCGCTCCGTTCTACGGCGAATCCTCAATGATCATGTATCGCACGGACCTGATGGAAAAAGCTGGTCTGACGATGCCGGATGCACCGACCTGGAGCGACGTTGAAGCCGCTGCCAAGGCAATGACCGACAAGGACAACGAGATCTACGGCGTCTGCCTGCGCGGCAAGGCCGGATGGGGTGAGAACATGGCGTTCATCACCACCGTTGCCAATTCCTTTGGTGCACGCTGGTTCGATGAAAACTGGAAGCCTCAGCTCGACACGCCGGAGTGGAAGGCTGCCGTCACGTTCTACAATGATCTGCTGAACAACTATGGGCCTCCGGGCGCATCGACCAACGGCTTCAATGAAAACCTCGCGCTGTTCCAGCAGGGCAAGTGCGGCATGTGGATCGACGCGACGGTCGCAGCATCCTTCGTGACCAACCCGAACGACTCCAGCGTTGCGGACAGCGTCGGCTTTGCACTAGCGCCGAACAAGGAAGGCGTCGACAAACGTGCAAACTGGCTCTGGGCCTGGGCACTCGCAATTCCGGCTGGAACCCAGAAGGAAGCGGCTGCCAAACAATTCATCGAATGGGCAACCTCCAAGGAGTACATCGAGCTGGTGGCTTCCAAGGAAGGCTGGGCCAACGTGCCTCCGGGCGCACGGACTTCGCTCTATGAAAACCCGGAGTACCAGAAGGTCCCGTTTGCCGCGATGACGCTGGAAAGCATCAACGCCGCCAACCCTGACAGCCCGACCGTTCAACCCGTCCCCTATGTCGGCATCCAGTATGTCGCCATCCCGGAATGGGCAGGCATCGGCACGGCTGCCGGACAGGAATTCTCCGCGATGGTCGCTGGTCAGCAGACCGTGGAAGAAGCCCTGTCGAAAGCTCAGGCGAACACCGCCGAGGAAATGGAAGCCGCCGGCTACTAAGTTTTTCCTCCCCACTTGGGAGGGCGGAAGACATTTCCGCCCTCCCTTTTTATTAAGCCCCTACATCCCATCGCTCCGCTCGCCACGGTAGACTGCTGCCGTCAACAGAGAAGGTGTGTCCATGGCTACGCAGCATTCACGCTCCGCCGCTCGCATCATGATGGCTCCCGCGGTCATCCTACTGCTCGGCTGGATGCTCATCCCCCTCACGATGACCCTGGTCTTTTCTTTCAAAAGGTATCTGCCACTGCGTGGCGGCGATCTTGGATGGATCGGCTTCGACAACTACGTCCGCTTCGTGTCCTCCAGTGCCTTCTGGCCAAGCGTCCAGACCACTTTGGTCATCGTCGGCGGCGTCCTCGCAATCACAATCGTTTTCGGAATTCTGCTCTCGATCCTGCTCGATCAGCCGATGTGGGGTCAGGGCATCGTCCGGATCCTCGTGATCGCACCGTTCTTCGTGATGCCCACGGTTTCGGCCCTCGTCTGGAAGAACATGTTCATGGATCCGGTCAATGGGCTGTTTGCGCATCTCTGGAAAGCCTTCGGAGCACAGCCGGTCGAATGGCTCAGCGATGCTTCGCTCTTCTCGATCATCCTGATCGTCTCTTGGCAATGGCTGCCGTTTGCAACGCTGATCCTGCTGACCGCGATCCAGTCGCTCGACAGCGAACAGCTTGAGGCCGCCGAAATGGACGGCGCACCGCCCCTGTCCCGCTTCGCCTATATCACCCTGCCGCATCTGTCGCGCGCCATCACGATCGTGCTTCTCATCCAGACGATCTTCCTGCTCGCGATCTTTGCCGAAATCTTCGTCACCACCAGTGGCGCGTTCGGCACACGGACACTGACATACCTGATCTACCAGCGCGTACTGGAAAGTCAGAATGTCGGCCTGGGATCCGCTGGCGGCGTCTACGCAATCATCCTGGCCAACATCGTTGCCATCTTCCTGATGCGCATCGTCGGCAAGAACCTGGACACCTGAGGAGGGAACGACATGGCACGCGCTGTAACCACCCGCCGGAAGACGATAAACACGGTCGCTGCATGGGCAATCGGTTTGCTGATCTTCTTCCCGATCCTGTGGACCATCCTGACCAGCTTCAAGACAGAGGCGCAGGCAATCAACGATCCGCCCCTGTTCCTGTTCTTCGACTGGACGCTTGAAAACTACGCGGTCGTTCAGGAGCGTTCCGACTACATGCGCTTCCTGTGGAACTCGGTGATCATCGCGGGTGGATCCACCATCCTCGGCCTGATCATCGCCGTTCCAGCCGCCTGGTCGATGGCCTTCGTGCCGTCCAAGCGCACCAAGGACATCCTGATGTGGATGCTGTCGACGAAAATGCTGCCGGCCGTCGGGGTGCTTTATCCGATCTACCTGCTCTTCATCGAACTGGGTCTCCTGGATACCCGCATCGGCCTGACGATCGTGCTCATGCTGATCAATCTGCCGATCATCGTCTGGATGCTCTACACCTACTTTAAGGAAATCCCTGGGGAGATCCTTGAGGCGGCCCGCATGGACGGCGCGACGCTGAAGGAGGAGATCCTCTACATCCTGACGCCGATGGCCATTCCCGGGATCGCTTCCACGCTGCTGCTCAATGTCATCCTGGCATGGAACGAAGCCTTCTGGACATTGAACCTGACGGCGGCAAAAGCGGCACCGCTCACGGCCTTCATCGCCAGCTATTCCAGCCCTGAAGGCCTGTTCTACGCAAAACTGAGCGCCGCCTCGACCATGGCGATCGCCCCGATCCTCATCCTTGGTTGGTTCAGCCAGAAACAACTCGTACGCGGCCTGACATTCGGCGCGGTCAAATAGGAGTTCCCGACATGGGTCAGATCACTCTCAATCAGATCACCAAGAGCTTCGGCGACGTGCAGGTGATCCCGCCGTTGGACCTGCGTATCGATGATGGCGAATTCGTTGTCTTCGTCGGACCGTCCGGTTGCGGCAAGTCCACCCTGCTGCGCCTGATCGCCGGGCTGGAAGACATCACCAGCGGTGAAATCGACATCGACGGCAAAGATGCCACCGAGGTCCCCCCCGCAAAGCGCGGCCTTGCCATGGTGTTCCAGTCCTACGCGCTTTATCCGCATATGTCGGTGCGCAAGAACATCGCCTTTCCGCTCAGGATGGCCGGTCTCGACAAGGCCGAACAGGACAAGAAGGTGAATGCCGCCGCCAAGGTTCTGAACCTGACGGACTACCTGGAACGGCGTCCAGGCCAGCTCTCGGGCGGTCAGCGTCAGCGCGTTGCCATCGGCCGGGCGATTGTGCGCGAACCCGCCGCCTTCCTGTTCGACGAACCGCTCTCGAACCTGGATGCGGCCCTGCGCGTCAACATGCGTCTGGAAATTTCCGAGCTGCACCAGACCCTCAAGACGACGATGATCTACGTCACCCACGACCAGGTCGAAGCCATGACCATGGCAGACAAGATCGTCGTCCTGCAGGCCGGTGTCATCGAGCAGGTCGGCTCACCCCTCGAGCTCTATCACACGCCGCGCAACCGCTTCGTCGCCGGCTTTATCGGCTCGCCCAAGATGAACTTCATGATGGGGTCTTTCTCCGCCGAATACGACGCGGCAACGATCGGCATCCGTCCCGAGCACATCTCGGTCTCCCATACCGAAGGCAAATGGTCGGGCAAGGTCGGTGTTTCGGAGCATCTTGGCTCCGATACCTTCCTCTATGTCGATGTGGACGGTCTTGACGATCCGGTCACCGTCCGCTCCACCGGAGAAATCGCCTTCCGCCACGGAGACACGGTTCACCTGACGCCGGACGCCGACAAGATCCATCGCTTTGACAATCAGGGGCTGAGGATTGCGTGATGCGCCTTGAAGGGAAATCTGCGCTGATCACCGGCGCCGCACGCGGCATCGGCAAGGCGTTCGCGGAGCGATACGTCCGTGAAGGTGCAACAGTTGCAATCGGTGACATCGACATGGCCCGCGCGCAGGAAAGCGCGGCTGAAATCGGTCCTCAGGCCTATGCCGTCTACCTTGATGTCACGGACCAGAGTTCCATCGACAGCGCGATTGCCGCGGTGGAAGAAAAAACAGGCGGTCTCGACATCCTCATCAACAACGCCGCCCTCTTTGATCTCGCCCCCATCGTCGAGATCACCCGGGACAGCTACGACCGCCTTTTCAATATCAATGTCGCCGGCACGCTCTTCACGATGCAGGCGGCGGCAAAGTCGATGATCCGGCGCGGCAAGGGTGGCAAGATCATCAACATGGCAAGCCAGGCGGGCCGCAGAGGCGAACCTCTCGTCGGTATCTACTGCGCGACCAAGGCCGCAGTCATCAGCCTCACGCAATCTGCGGGTCTCAACCTGATCAGCCACGGCATCAACGTCAACGCCATCGCGCCAGGTGTGGTCGATGGCGAACACTGGGACGGTGTCGACGCGCTTTTTGCAAAACACGAAGGCCTGGCACCAGGTGAGAAAAAGGCCACCGTCGGCAAGTCCGTTCCATTTGGCAGGATGGGAACGGCGGAAGACCTGACAGGCATGGCCGTCTTTCTCGCATCCGCCGATGCCGACTACATCGTGGCCCAGACATACAACGTGGACGGTGGCAACTGGATGAGTTGACCCATGACAACAAAGCTGAACATGACTGCGCTATCCTTGCTTCCGGACGCCATCGCGAAACCGGCTTTCAACAGGTCTTCTCTATCCGCCGGGATCCTTCACATCGGCGTCGGTAATTTTCATCGGGCGCACCAGGCGGTCTATCTGAACAAACTGTTCGAGCAGGGCGAGGGTCATAATTGGGCGATCGTCGGAGCTGGCCTCATGCCCTATGACAGGGCCATGCGGGAGCGCCTGCAGGGGCAGGACTGGCTTACCACGATCGTGGAACTCGACCCGGACGGCTTGAGCGCCCATGTATGCGCCTCGATGATCGATTTCATTGACGTCGATCCCGCTGTTCTGATCGGCAGGCTGTGTCAGCCGGATATCAGGATCGTGTCTCTCACGATCACGGAGGGAGGCTATTTCGTCGATCCCAATTCAGGCGGCTTCGATGTCTCTCATCCCGAGATACTGGCGGATCTGGAAAACCCAGAAGTGCCCTCGACCGTCTTCGGCGTGCTGGTTGCAGCGCTTATGAAACGAAAAGCGGCAGGCGTTGACCCCTTCACCGTGATGTCCTGTGACAACCTGCCCGAGAACGGCCACATGGCACAGCAGACCGTCGTCGGCTATGCCCGTGCCATGTCTGCAGAGGTGGCCGACTGGATCGAAACGAACGTCGCCTTTCCCAATGGCATGGTGGACTGCATCACACCCGCAACCGGTGATCGCGAGCGTGCCCTGATCCGTGAGACGTTCGACATAGAAGACGCCGCCCCGGTTGTCTGCGAACCCTTCCGCCAGTGGGTTCTGGAAGAC
>JGI12316J15309_10004843_pt1 | contig 21127 bp, 14 predicted proteins | sample MarCyaLeptolynsp_FD_15309 | JGI IMG/M metagenome (IMG submission 15309) | reverse complement strand
TGAGGCCGGCCAAGCCGGCTACTGGCACGCGAGGTGGATGTCGACCACTTCGCCCTCGCGCACGTCCCCGCCCGCGGCGATGTACGTGAACGCGGCGCGCTCGACCCCGCAGTTGCCCCGGTCGTCGCACTGGCGATCGGTCCGGTAGTCCAGCTCGATCGAGAGGATCCCGCGCATCGCCAGCGGCTGCAGCTCGTCGAAGTTCGCGGCCTTGTCCGCGTCCTCGTCGGCCCACAGCACGAGGTCCGCGAAGCGCGAGTCGGTGATGTCGATGCGGCCGTCGCCGTTGTCGTCGAGCTCGGCCAGCGCCAAAAATCCGTTGCTCGCCCGCTTGCCGTTGGCCATCACGGTGCCCGATCCGAACAGCTCCCGACCGGTCTCGATCGAGCCGCTGCGGTCGAGGTCGAGCGCCAGCCACGGCGTCACTGCCTGCGGCCAGTCGGTGGTAATGCACGCTCCGACACCATCGATGTCGAAGGTGGAGGCGGGCGCGGGCTGCATTTGAATCGGCGCGCCGTCGAACGACAGCACGAGCGGGGTGTTGCAGGCGCAGGCCTCTTCACCGAACGTCGGCGCACCGTCGACCAGATCGCAGGTCTCGGTCCACTCGCCGCACGCCTCGCACTCGAAGCTGTCGGGGTCATCGCAGTAGCCACACTTCATCGTCTCACCGATGTCGCACTCGACGAACTCGATGCACGCGCCCCAGGTCAGCTCGCCCTCGGGCCCGTCGCAGTACTGCGTGCCCGAGCCACCGGCCGGCAGCGCGCAGGACTGCGAGTCGCCGATGGCACCACAGCTGGCGTCGTCCTCGTCGTCGTCGGGCGCATCCCCGGGCGCGTCGTCGTCGTCGTCGTCGTCATCGTCGTCATCGTCGTCGGCGTCGTGGGCATTGGCGTCGTCATCATCGTCGTCACCCTGCTGGTCCTCGGTGGACTCCAGCCCTTCGTCGCCACCATCCGGCTCCGCGGTGTCACATCCGGACGAGAGCGCGAGCGGGGCAAGAGACAAAGCCAGGGCAAACTCCAACGTACGCATCGCCACTGTCTTTCCCAGACCCACCCCAATGGTTCCCGACCGCGCGATTGTGCTCACACCTCACGAGGGACCAGCTGGACCACCGCGGTGCGCCGATCCTTGGACAAGTACTCGAGCACCAGGTCGTAGTCGGCGAGAAATTCCTTGGACAGATAGCGCTTGAGGTAGCGCTCCAGCGATCCCCGCCGGGGTTTCTTGCCGAGCTTGCGTCGGCAGTTGAACGACACCACGCGGTCGTAGCCGCGGGCGATCGCCAGCCGCACCAGCTCGGCGCGCCCCTCGTCGAGGGCCTCGTGCGCCTCGTCGTCGAGCACCAGGCCGTAGCCGTTCATCGTGGGCAGCCCCGTCGCCGCAGCAAAGGCCGCGTCGTAGAACTCGAGAAAACCGGCCTCGGGATCTCCGTCCCCCTCGAGGTAGTACGCGCGGATCTTCGGTCCCTCGTCGAGCACGTAGCGGGCGATGTCGTCGTTGAGCTTGGGCCGCAGGTGTGCCTGCTGAAAGTAGGCTGCGCCGCCCGCCGTCGACAGGACCAGCCACAGCGCCAGGGCCCAGCGTCGCTTGGCGAGCGTCCGCGTGACCACGGTACGGTCGAGCATTCGGATCACGAACAGCGACGACAGCAGCACGTTGACCGGGAAGTACCAGTGCCCCTGGTGATTGGGCCGCACGAAGCAAAAGTTGTAGGCCGCCAGCGTCAGCAACCCGGGCACGCACAGCACGAGCGCGCGATCCATCGCCGAACGACCCGGGCGCAGCTCGAGCCCCACCGCCGGACCGTGTCGCCGCAGTCGCAGCGCATGGACCAGATACACGAGCGCCAGCAGCGGAGGCACGACCAGCTGCCACTCGCGCCACGCCATCGCCGCCCAGCGCCCCTTGGGCTCGGTGAGCAGCTCGATCACCTTGTCGAGGTTGCCGTTGGACAGCCGCGGAAAGGTCGACTTGCGCGCGCCGCTGACCGGGAACGCGCTCCCGAATGCGGCGTCGTTGTAGACGAGGTACAGGCCGAGCACGGCCACGAACGCCAGCACCGCGACGATCGCCGCGCGTCGCATCGAACGCTGCCCCCAAACCAGCGCCACGGTCACCACGCTGCCGAGCACCGAGACCGCGAACACGCCGTGGTCCAGCCGTGCGAGCGTGACCAGGCCTCCGAGGCCGCCGAGCAGCAGGCCATCCTTGGCCGTTTGCGGACGGGGACGGATCACGAGCATGAGCAGCAACGCGGCAAACGCCAGCAGCAACAGCCCCGACTCCATCCCGTTGGCGTAGCGCCACAGCGTCCCCACGACCGCACGCGTCGAGCCGTCACCCCGCATGCGCTTGAAGTCGTGCGCCGACTGGTACAGCGGCGTCGAGGCCAGGGCGACCACGCCGGGCACCGCCAGCATCAACCACGGTGAGACGCGGCCGTGCGCCCGCCGCATCGCGATGCCCACGAGCACCACGGAGCCGGCGACGAGCGCAAGTCCCAGCACGACCGAGAGCACCAGGAACGTCAGCTCCGCCCCGCCCATCGCCCGTGCAATGCCGAACAGGCCGACACTCAGCCACTGCCACAGCGGGTGATAGCCGTTGGTGGCGTACACGTGATCGAAGGTGAGCGCGCCGAGATCGAGCCCGTTGCGCGCCACCGTCAAGTAATAGAAGGCGTCGATCGCGAGATACCCGAACACCCGGCGTGCGCCGTGAACGACGAGATCCAGCACGACCGGAACCACGAGAATCGCAAGCGCGGCACAAACCACGGTCGCGTCCCACCGACGCTGACAGCTACGGTTCAATGTCTACCTACCCAAGCCGAAAGCCAACCAGTAACAACCTGGTCCGATTCGATCGCCGGGGCTGCGACTTTTTTTCGACCCGCTACAAACCGATGCGCGTGCCGCTTTGGCGGCACTCTCGGCGAACGGCGGGGCGCTCGAGCAAGGGCAGCTTCTTGAGGGCGGACAGCGCGGCGGCGGTGTCGCCGTGGCGGCAGGCGGCGCGGGCCATCGTCTCCGCCGCGGCCTGACTCTTGCGCCGGTCGTAGCTCTTCTTGGCCAGCTTGTAGGCCTTGCGGCTGTCACCGCGGGCGTAGGCCGCGGTCGCCTGTTGGAGGAGCTCGTTGGCCGAGGGCGGCGGAGGCGGCTCGGGTTCGGGGTCCGGCTCGGGCTCGGGATCGGGGTCCGGCTCGGGATCGGGCTCAGGCTCCGGCGGCGGACGGCGACGCCGGCGACGACGCGGACGGGGCTCGGGCTCCTCGTCGAAGCCGTCATCGAAGCCGTCGTCGAAGCCGTCGTCGAGCCCGTCGTCGAGCCCGTCGCCCGTGCCGCCGTCGTCGAACCCGTCGGTGTCTCCCTCGAGACCGATGAGCCCCTCGGGAAGCTCGTCGTCCACGGGCTCGGGCTCCGGTTCAGGCTCGGGCTCAGGCTCGGGCTCCGGCTCGGGCTCCGGGGGCAGTTTGGGCTGCTCCTTGGTGACGTCGGTTTTGGCGATCGTGGGCCGCTCGTCGTCGTCGTCGTCGTCCGAGAGCAGCACCGCGAGGATGGCCGACAGCAGCAGCACGAGCACCGCAGCCGCACCGACGCGGATCAGCAGCACGGTCCGCGGGTCGTCCCTTCGACGCGGACGGGTCGCCGGCGCGGGAGTCACCGCTGGGGCCGACGAAGCCTTGGCCGACGCCATGGGCGGCGCGGAGGAGACGGGCGCCGCCGCCTTGGGCACCGCCGACGCGTCCGCGGCCGCGAGCGGCACCACGGTGCGACCGACCTTGGGCTCGTCGTCCGCCGCGGGTTTGCTCGGCGGGACGGGCATCGCGATCGCCGGGCTCGTGCGATCGGCCAGCTCGGGCAGGTCGGCCACCGCCGGCTTCTTCATCGCCGGGCTGGTGCGATCCTCCGGGTCGGGCTCGCCCGGCACCGAGGTGACCACGCGACCGCCCACCATCGATTCGTACGGCTCGAGGTCGAGCTCGAGCTCGGGGATGTGACTCGCCGACGCATCCGGACCGAGCGAAACGATCGAGGGGCGGGTCTTGTCGAGATCGTCGGGCTCGTCGTCGGCCCCCGGCATCACGGTCACGGCGCCCGAGGCCGCCCGCGAGACGGGCGTGGGCGCCACGGGCTTGGCCCCCGTTGGAACCACCGTCTTGGCCGCGCTCGGGACAACCGTCTTGGTCGCCCCCGGAACTACGGTCTTGGATCCCGTCTTGGATCCGGTCGGGACCACCGTCTTGCCCGTGGTCGTCGGCACCACCGTCTTGCCCGTCGTCGCCGGTGGCTTGGCCACCGCGGGACGGCTCGGGCTCTTGGTGGGTCGCGATGGCGGCGTCGAGAACAGCTTGGCCGACGGCGGCATCGGAGGCGGCGACGGCTTGTCCTCGCCGGCCTTGTTGGACGCCCCGAGCGACAGACTCGACGATTGATCGGACCACACCGACCGCGGCACGCCGTCCTTGTCCTCGCCGAACAGCGGACGCGACAGCTGCGACGAGCGATCGTTGGTGACCTTCTTGGGCACGCCCGCCTCGGCGGCTCGACGCTCGCGCTCCGCCTTGCGCAGCGGAGCCGGAGCGGACACCGGCTTCATCGCCGTGGTCGGACCCGCCTTGCCCGGCTTGCGTGGACTCCCCGGTCCCCCCGAACGCGCGGTGCTCGTCGGCTTCTTCTCGTCGCTCGAGAGCTTGGCGATCAGGCGTAGCGAAGAGTCCGTCTTGGCGACGGGCGACGGCGCCCCCACCTCTCGACGTTTGGGCTTAGGCTTGGGCTTGTCCTCGGCGCCCTCGACCTTGCGATCGGCTGCGGTTCCCGGGACCGGTGCAATCACCGGCCTGTCCTCGGCACCTCCGGACGCACGATCCGACGCCCGACGCTCCTCGACGCGTCGATCGGGACCCGAGCGCGGTCGCTGCCGACGCTCCCCCACCCGGCGATCGGGCGTCTTGCGTGCCGTCGCCGCCGACCCCGATCCACGGACCTCGGGCTCACGCGCGGGCTTGGCCGCCTTGGCGGAGGCCTGCGGCCGACTCGGCAGAGGAACCCCCGCCGCGGTCTCGGTCGTGACCTTCGCGTCGGCGCTGGCAGAGGGCCCCGGCTTGGACTTGGGCGGACCCGGTACGGGCACGCCGGCTGCGGTCTCCGTGGTGGCCGACGCAGCCTCGTCCGGCTTGGCCGGATCTCGGCTCGATGCGGGCTTGGACGCGGGCTTCGGCGCAGGGGGCGGCGGCACGCCCGCGGCCGTGTCCGTCGTCAACTTGGGTGCGGCGTCGTCGTCCGGCTCGGGCAGCGGACCGACCCGGGAAGCCTCCTCGACGGCGTCGAGAAAGCCCGAATCAGGCTCTTTACCCCCGCTGGAAGCGGTTTTCGACCCCTTCCCAGCAGGGTGCTTGGGCGATGCACCCGACACCGTCGAACAGTCTACCGCACCCGCCCCATCGCTCGCGCGATCGCGACGCAAGCGGCCTTGGGGAGACATCCGCCCAGCATCCGACAACCGGGTTGGCGTGCCGCAACCGCGATCCGCGAACGCTCCGGCGGACTGTTAGGCTTGCGCCGTGACGGACTCGATCGGCGCCTCTGCGGCCACGATGGCGGACGGAATCTGGCCCTGGCTCGCTGTGGTGGTGCTGGGAACTGGAGCCTTGTTCACCCTGTTGACGGGTCTGGCTCCATTGCGCGGGCTCGGCTCCGCGTTGCGCTCCCTGACGGCGGGCGGGCGCGATCGCGTGCGCAGCGACGAGCACGACCGCGCACTCGCGGTGCCGGTGGCGGCGGCCGCAGGCATGGGTGGAATCACCGGCGCGACGTTGGCCGTGACGCTCGGCGGACCGGGTGCCCTGCCCTGGATGTGGATCGCGGCGCTGCTCGGGATGGGCCTCGCCTTTGCCGAGGGCGCGCTGGGTAGTCGCAAGCCCGGCAAAGCGATCGGCCTTCACCTTCCGACCGACGGGGCGATCGGTCGCCTCGTCACCCCGGTCTACGCGCTCGGCATTCTCGCGGTCGCCGTGCTCGGCGGCGCGATGCTGCAGACGCACCAGGTAGCCGCCGTCCTCGGCGAGGCGATGTGGGTCCCGCCGGCTTCGGCGTCGATCGTCATCGCGATGGTCGGCATCGTCTTTCTGTTCTCGGCGGGGGCGCGTCGGATCCTCTTTCGCATCGTGCCGGCGGTCCTGCTGCTGTTCTGTCTGACGGCGACGATCATCGCGTTCGCCGACGGCATGTACGTGCAGATGCGGATCGGCGATGCGCTCAACGCCGCGTTCGGCACGTCCGCAGCGGTGGGAGGCACGGCCGGTGGCGGCGTTGCGGTCGCGATCCATCACGGAGTGCTCCGGGCCACGCTCGCTGGCGAAGCCGGGCTGGGCACCGCCGGATTGGCCGGGCTGCGCAGCGCGAGGCCGGGCTGGGCAGGCGCGCTGACGATGCTCGTGCCGCCGCTGGTCGCGGGCTTGGTCGGTACGCTCACCGCCTTGGTCCTTCTGACCGGGACCGGGCCCGAGGCCGTCGTCAGCGACTGGATGCAGGACGAGGCGGACGACGCCAAAGCCGCCGGCGCCGAGCCCATCGACGCGCTCGACAAGACCAAGAAGACCAAGAAGACCGACAAGCCCGAAGCCGAACCCGATCCCTTTGCGGCGCGGTTCGGCCCACGGGTGGCCAACCCGGAGATGCTCCCGCTCGAGCGGGCCTTCTCGCGCGGACTTCGTCCATCGCAGCAGGTCGGCCAGACCATCGTGATGCCCGAGGACACCTCGATGGAGGCGGGCGAGCACTACGGCGTCATCCTGCGCTCGAGCCCGCGCGGCCACGTCATGGCCAAGCTCGATCGAGAGCGCAACGCCGCCGTGCTGCCAGCGTGGCAGGTGACCGAGGACGTCGACTCGATCATCTTGCGGGCGGCAGCCGCCGATCGAAACGCCCAAGCCGCGTGGGACATTCGGATCCCGTGCGACCGCGAAGTTCGGGCGCCCGAAGGCGGATCCGTCGAGTTTCTCAAGCTCACCCCGAAGGACCCCGAGCTCGATCTCGGTCGCCTCGTGACCCGACTTCAGCTCGAGCCCAAGGCGTACATTCCGCTCGGGGACTTCCACTTCGTCGGCAAGCTCGGCCGCGCGACGACGGGTGACCTCGGCACCCACGTGGCGATGTACGAGCCCGAGCGCGAAGACCGTCTGTTCAATCCCAAGCTGCACGAGTTCTACCGCAACGGATTTCGTGGTCCCTACGCCGACGACGGCAGCGAGGCCCCTCCGTTCGCGTTCGTGGCGGCTCCCGACTACCAGCCGGAGGTGGGCTCGATCGTTCGGCTGACGCTGCAGGCCCATCCCCGTGGCGAGCCGATGCTGCACGTCACCCGCGGCGGCAACTTGGAGGCGCCCGCGTGGTCGTTCCTCATGCGCGCGCGCGAGGTGGTGCTGCGCCACGACACCGATCCCGCACAGGACGTGCGCATCCCGGTGACGCCGCGCTACGAGGAGTTCCGGATCCGCTTCGAGCTGGCCGACCCCAACGCGCAGGACTTCGCCCGAATCCCCGAGGGCTGGCATGGCCCGTTCCTGATGGTCGACGACTTCGAGTTCGAGGCCGAGGTCCGCGGCGACACGCGCTTGCCCGCCGGGATGAAGGGTCGCCGCGCGCTGATCCCCATCCACCCGCAACGTGGCCCCGGCACGGCCCGCGCGGAGCAGTGGCCCTACGAGCCCCACCCCGGCGACGTTCTGGCCATCGGCATGCACGGACCGGTGCTCGCCGTCGAGGGCGCCGCTCGAGTCGCAATGCGATTCTCGGGCCAGCTCGGCGGCTTCGGCACGATGACCATCGTGATGTGCTGCGTGATCCTCGGACTGTCCACGCTCGTGGCGTGGTCCCAGCTGGCATCGCGCATGGCAGCGGCGCTGGGCGGAGCCGGCCTGGCTCGAATCGTACCGGTGCTGCTCCTGGGTGCAGCCGCGGTGGGTTCGTGGGTTTCGTTGACGAGCTTGGTCGCCCTCACCGATGTCGCAATTGCCGTCGTCGTGCTCGCGAACGTCGTCGGGCTGCTTGCGGCCATTCCGAAGATCGTGGACGCCGGTCGAGATCTCGGCCGCGGTCCCCGGTGAGCCCCACTACGGCAGACCGCGCTCCGTCGCGGTGCGGATGCCTCCAGGGGCAAAAAAACGGTGACCGAATGGAACCCCACTCGTACTCGGAGTGAAGCAACCAGGGGGTCGGACGTCGTATCCGTTGGACCTCCTGGGGAGGGGGCGTTCATCACGTGGGCATTGGCTGCGCGCACGCCGTCAGCGAGACGGGTTCGTTTTCGGTTGAGACCGGGCTCGAGGAGGAGGGCTCGGCCGACCTGGCCAAGCAGTCTCGCCGTGTGCGCGTCGACCCCACGCTCAACGCTCTCGCCGTCGATACCGCCGTCGAACAGGCTCGCCCGCTTCGCCTCGGCCGATATCGCCTCGTTCGACCGCTCGGGCGCGGCGGGATGGGCGTCGTGTGGCGGGCGTGGGACCCCGAGCTGCGCCGCAATGTCGCGGTGAAGGTGATCCGAACCGACCGGCGTAAGCGCAAGTCCGCACGCCGACTGACGGTACGACTCGCACGCGAGGCCCGTGCCCTCGCTCAGCTGTCGCATCCAAACGTAGTACCGGTCTACGACGTCGGTATCGAGGCACGGACGGTGTTCATCGCGATGGCGTTCATCGAGGGTGAGACGCTGCGGCGCTGGCTGGCCACATCGACGCGCACCGTGGCCGAGATCGTCGATGTCTTCGTCGGCGCAGCGCAGGGTCTCGCGGCAGCCCACGCCGCGGGGATCGTTCATCGCGACTTCAAGCCGGGCAACGTGCTCATCACCGAGCAGGGTCGTGCCTACGTGGCCGACTTCGGCCTCGCCCGCGCCGACCGTGGGGAGAGCCACGACGAAGCAGCCACCGACTCCGCCGGCGACTCGCGCCCGGCCGCCGACGAGTCGGCTTGCGGCGCCCTGCTCGACACGCTCACCGACCACAACGCGGCCCTCGGCACGCTGCCGTACATGGCCCCCGAGCAGCAGCTCGGACGCTCACTGGACGAGCGCGCCGATCAATACGGGTTCTGCGTGTCGCTGTACGAGGCGCTGTACGGCAAGCGTCCGTTTCGGGGCCCCAATGCGCAGGCCCTGCTCGCTCGCAAGATCCGCAACCGCGTCCCGCTGCTTCCGCCGGATCGTCGCGTGCCTCGCTGGCTCCACCGCATCATCACGCGCGGCCTCGCCCCTCGGGCAAGAGATCGCTTCGACTCGATGCGTGAGCTCATCGCAGCGCTCGAGCAAGGTCGTGCCCGGGGCGATGGCCGACCTTGGATTCGCTGGGGCGCGGTGGCGGCGGCCTCGACCGGCCTGGTTGCCAGTCTGGCCGTCATGGCGAGCGGTCCCGGCAACCCCTGCACCACCGCCTCGGTGGACGAGACCTGGGGCCACGAAACCGAGCGCACGATTCGCGACCGCCTCGCCGGCACGGGTATGGCGGTGGCCAACGACACGGCGGACCGCGTCGTCAGCCGGGTCGACGCCTACGTCGAGCGCTGGGCCGAGACCGACCGACGCGTGTGCCTGGACGAGGCAGACGACAACGACGCGCGGGTCGACGACCTCGAAGCGAGCGCGACGCCCTCCCCTCGTCGCGCGTGCCTCGAGGTCCAGCATCAGCAGCTCGTCGGCGTCGTCGAAGCCCTGCGAACCCCTGACGAGTCGGTGGTGGTCCACGCCGTCGATGCGATCGACCGCCTGCCGGACCCGCACGACTGCCTCGGTGCGGTCGTCTCGAGCCAGCGCGATGCCGACGGGACCGAGCTTCGCTTGCGCGGCGATCTGGCCCGCGCGCGCGGTCGAGGCGACGCCGGCCAGCTCGAGGTCGCGCTGCAGCGGGTGGTGGCTCTGCAGTCCAATGCAGAGGAGCTGGGCCGATATCCCGTGCTGGCGGAGACGCTGCTGACCCGCGGACGCCTCGAGCACGCGCTGGCCTGGCACGCGACGGCCGAACGCACGCTGACCGAGGCGTTCTGGCTGGCCCGCGAGTACCGCTTCGACGTCGTGGCCCACGATGCCGCGATCGCGCTGGTGGAGGTCGTCGGTCACGCGCGGGCCCGTCCCGAGGCGGGGCTCGAGTGGATCCGCCAGGCCGACGAGACGTCACGCCCCTCCGCCAACAGCGACGATCGCCGACTCAGCCGCGGGCTGGCGCTCGGTCGACTCTATGCACGTTGGAGGCGCGCCGACCTCGCCTTCGACGCACTGACGTCGAGCATGTCGGCGTGCAGCGACGTTGCGCGGAGCGGAGTTGCCAACGCCGACTGTGCAACGGCCAAGACACTCGTCGGTGAGCAGCTCACCGCGCTGGGCCGCTTCGAGGACGCCCGCGACGTCCTCGACCAAGCCCGGCGTGCGCACCAGAAACGACTCGGCCCCGCGCACCCGACCGTGGCCAGCGATCTCGTCGCCCTCGCCCGCGTGGACCGAGTTGCCGGTCGACCCGCCGACGCGGTGGCCAAGCTCGCGCAGGCGCTCGACATCCGGCGCCACAACTTCGAGTCGGGCTTCGGGGTCGCGGACGTCGAACACCAGCTTGGGCTGGCGAGCGAGAGCCTCGGCGAACACGACCAAGCACAGCGGTACCTCGATGCGGCGCGCACCACCGCCGAGCGCAGCGCCGACGATGCCCCGCTTGCCACGATCGCGGTGGCCGCCCAGCGGGTCGTTCCGATCTTGGCGGACCTCGGGCGCGTCGGTATCGCGCGGGGAGAGCTGACGCGCGCCGCGGGCTACCTCCGGCGGGGGGCCACGCTGCTCACCGAGCACCGCGGCCGTGACGTCGCTGCGCTGCGCCCGTTCGAAGCCGGACTCGGGCTCATCGCGCTGAGGCTGGGCGATCTGGGCGACGCCCGCGAGCACCTCGAGCGCGCGATCCGGCTGGCGCTGCTCGACCAGGGCGTGCCCGATACCGAGGTCGCCGAGCTCGAGCTGGGGCTGGCCGAGGTCGAGCTCGCCGACGGCAATCCCGAGCGCGCCGAGTCGCACGCCAGCGAGGCGCTGCGCATCGAAGAAGACGCGCTGGGGACCGAAGCGCCCGAGCTCGTGCTCACGCTGCGGGTGCTGTCGCAGGCCCAGCGTGCCGCCGGTCACTCGCGAGACGCGGCGGACAGCCAGCGTCGTGCCGAGGCCCTGCGGTTGGCTCGGTACTAGCTCTCGGCTCCGGCCAGACGATCGACCTCGGCGCGGATCGTGGACGCGGAGACGCGGCCGAGATGCACGTAGCGGATCAACCCGTCCGAATCGAGCACCACCGTGTGCGGGATCGGCCGCACGCGGAACGAACGTGAGGCGGAGCCGTCGTCGAGCAGCACCGGCAGCTGCAGGCCGGTCGCCGCCCGGTATTGGGCAATGAGCCCCTCGACCTGCGGCCGGGACAGTCCGCCGCCCTCATGGTTGACGGCCACGAAGCGAACGTCCTCGCGCCCCTCGTAGTCCTTGGCGAGCGCGTCGAGATCTTCGAGCTCGCCCCGACACACACCGCACCAGGTCGCCCAGAAGGTCATCACGGTGACGCTGCCGTGAAGCTCCTTGCCCGGCATCATGCCGCCGCCGGGCACGTAGAGCCGAAAGTCGGGCGCCTGCTCTCCGGGCGGGAGCGGGCCCATGACGTGCCAACGCTCGATGCCCCGCACGAGATCGCGGCCACCGGTGAACGCAGCGGCGGCGACGAGTACCAACCCGAGCCCCAAGGACAGGCGACTCATCGGGTCTCCTCCTCGGCATCGTCGTCCGCGACGGGCACGACCGCGGGGCGGATGTGCCAGGCCAGCGCCAAACCGAGCAATCCACCGGCGATCTCGGGGGCAAAGGCCGGGACCGCGAGGCCCGCGTGCGCCAACTCGGAGGCGATCGTCACGACGGCGACCAAGGGCACGAGGGCGAGTGCCCGACGGTGCGAACGAGAGGCACCGAGCAGGGTCTCCGCGGCGACGAGCACCAGCACGGGTGCGATCAAGGTCCGTCCGAGTGTGGACGCGAGCATGATGAACGACGACACATCCGTCATGCGGACGACGGCGGCGATGCTGTCGATCAGCGAGTACGTCGCAACCGCAAACACATAGAGCCCGCCGAGCACCCAGCCGTCCCATCGCCCCTCGTCGGGGGACAGCGCTGCCACCGTCGACCGCGGCGCGGTCATGACGCCGCCGTAGCGCCGCAGACCAGCGATGGCCGCAGCGAAGACGGAGGCAGGAGAAGGCAGCGCGGGCATGCTCGGGGGCTTAACGACGACGCTCCATCCGACGTTTCGCTGCCGTGGCGAGCGCCGATGGAATGTTCTTGCTGCGCGCAACCTTCTTGACGTCGTGCTGCCGCAGATGGTTGAGAAATCCCATGGCCGCCGACATCGGCGTCTTGGGATTGAGCACCAGCTGGAGCTTGATCGAGTAGTTCTTGGTCCAGTCGCGTCGCCGCGCGATGTAGCGGACCACGTCGTGGGAAAGAGAGCGATTGGCCGCGTACTTCTCGACCTCGTTCTCCTTGACCCGCGGCGACTTGATCGCGCTCATGCACACCGCCTTGTTGCTGTCCCGGATGAGCACGGAGCGCTCGAAGGCGTTGCCCAGCAGCGCCATGCGGATCTTGGCCATCGGCTTGAGCTTGGAGATCAGCGTGACCTTGTCGGGCGGCGGCTTGGCGGGATCCTGCGGCGTCCCGTCCGGCCCCAGCAGCTCGTCCGCCTCCTCGGTCTCCTCGGCGACCTCTTCGTCGCTCTGATCGGGCAGCGCGTCAGGATCTTCCTCGTCGGGCGCCACGGACTCGGCCCGGCGCTCGGCGTCGGCGTCGTAGGTTTCGCGAACCCGGGTCGACGCGTTGCGAAACGCGGCGTCATCTTCGGCATCCTCGGTTCCGTCGGACGCTTGTTCGTCGTCGACCGCCCCGATCGCCTGCTTGATTTCGTCGATGTTGGGGAGGTTGACCTCGAGCCCCTGACGCACCGCGAGCTCGATCATCTTCTGCGCGACGCTCATGCGGCAGTTGGGGTTTTGGTACAGCGACTCGACGATGGCCGGCGCCTGCAGCCACCGCGCCTGGTTTTCCGCCAGGACGTCGCAGATGGACTCGGGACAGTTACGCGCCAGGCCGGCGAGGGTTTCGTCGTCCACCCCCGGGTGGCGCACGACCTTGTTGAGGACCTCTTCGTCGCGCGGATACTTGCGCCCGATCAGGTCGAGCACACCAGCGGGAAGGTTCGGGTCGCCCAGGCCACCGTTGAGGATGGCGGGCGGCAGCCCCTCGATCGTCTTGGCCGCGCTCGCGGACTCCTCGTCGTCGGGCGTGACCCAGATCTGATAGAGCGCGACCAGCATGTCGCGCGGCGGCAGCGGAGCAAGCCCCTTGGCGACGAGCTTCTTGCCCTTGGCCGGGGCATCGGGCCCCGCCATCTTCCAAACGACGGGACCGGCGGTGGCCTGGTCGAGTGGCGCGTGTGCAAATGCCATCAGCGTCCTCCCTCGGGGGGCTTGTCGGAACCCGCGCGATTGCGGGCGTGGATCAGGCGCAGGCCCTCGAGAACCAGCGCATCGTCGACGATGTCGATCGCCTTGGACTCCCGGGCGATGAGCTCCGCGAAGCCGCCGGTGGCCACCACCTTGGCGTTCCACGGGACCTCCTCGCGGATCCTCGACACGAGTCCCTCGACCAAACCGATGTAGCCGAATACGAGCCCACTCTGAATCGCGCCGACCGTGTTGCGACCGACGACCGATGCGGGCCGCTTGGCGTCGACGCGCGGCAGCTTGGCTGCGCGGGCGAACAGGGCGTCGGCACTGATGCCCACGCCCGGCGCGATCACCCCGCCGCGATACTCCGGCCCCGGCGCGACGACATCGAACGTGGTGGCCGTGCCGAAGTCGACGACGACGACGCCTTCGTCGCGCGCGCCACCTGGCTGGCCTCCGCCGTGACGATTCCAGGCGGCCACCGCCGTGACGATTCGATCCGCGCCCACGTCCTGGGGCGGCTCGTAGCGAATGGGCATGCCCGTCTTGATGCCCGGTCCCACGACGAGCGGCTCGACGTCGGCGTAGCGGCGCAGTGCGGCGCACAGCGGGTCGATGGCCGGCGGGACCACGCAGGCGATGATGGCGTCGGTCACGTCGGCGAAGGTCAGGTTGCTCAACGCAAGCGCCTGCGTCAGTGCGACCGCGAGCTCGTCTCGGGTCCAGCCCCGGCGCGTGCTGATCCGGAGCTCACATGACAGTGACGCCCCCGAGAACACGCCGACAGTGGTGTGCGAGTTGCCGACGTCGACGGCGAGAAGCATCGGTCAACCACTGTACCCTCGCCCCGCGGCAATCTGCTACCGTCGCCAGCGTGTCGGACGAAGGCCGGGTAGACGGCGAGGATGGGCCCTCGCCTGCCGACAGCCGACGCCGCGCACCCGGGCCCCTGCCGGAAACCAGCGCCGAAATGCCGCTCGAACCGGCCAACGCCGGGGACCCCCCCGATCCCGCGGCGACGGTGCTCGGCGGCATCGTCGGGCGTTTTCGTTCGATCGGCGCGGGCGGCATGCCGCTGCCCGCAGCAACCTGGTCGGTCCCGTTCTTGGCGATTCTGGGCATCGCCGTCCTGATCTTCATCTCGTCGTTCTGGCTCGACGTCTTCACGTCGGCGATCGACGATCAGGAGGGCAGCGTCTCGCTCGCCGGGCTCATCAACTCGGTGCTCTACCAGGACATCGACCAGGCCCGGAACACGCTGGGCGGGCTGGGCGAGGTCATGGCCGCGGTGCTCGGGCTCGCGCTGACCGTGTCCTCCATTATCGTGCAGTTGGCCGCGACCCGCTTCACGCCGCACATCACCGGGCTGTTCTTCCGCGCTCGCACCAACCTGCTGGTGCTGGGCTTCTTCGTGACCTGCAGCGTGTACGTGCTGTGGGTCAACTTCTCGGTTGGACACGACTACCTGCCGCGCTGGGGCGTGCTGTTTTCGATGCTCCTGATGACGGCGAGCCTGCTGCTGCTGTTTCCGTACTTCGCGTACGTGTTCGACTTTCTCGATCCCGAGAAGATCGTGGGCCGCATCATGGACGACGGCCTGACTGCGGCGACGCCGATTCGCGGACGGGCGGCGGAGCAGATCGAAGCGCGCCAGGCCCAAGCCGTCGACGCGGTGGAGCACTTGGCCAACATCGGCCTCAACGCGCTGCAGCAAAAGGACAAGGGCATCGCCTCGGACGCCGTCGATGCGCTGTGCGAATACGGGATTCGCTACGGCGAACAGAAGGTCGGGATGCGCAAGGACTGGCATCGCATTCCGGACTGGAACCGGCAGAGCCCGGACTTCGTCAGTCTCTCGGCGGAGGCGATCGGCGACCTCGAGCGGCGTGGCACGTGGCTGGAGTGGAAGATCCTGCGCGCGTACCAGATGCTGTTCGGCGAGGCGCTCACCTCGATCAAGGACACGTGTTACCTGGTCGCGATCGACACCCGGCGGCTCGGTGAGGCCGCCGGACGGCGCGGCGACATCAAGGCCCTCGACCTCGCGATCAAGTTCTTCAACACGTACCTGCGGGCGACGCTCAACGCGTCGGACATTCGCACCGCATACAACATCCTGCACCAGTACCGGCAGCTGGCCGAGTTCGTGCTTTCGAGTCCGGACGAGGGCAAGAACATGCGGCACCGGGCGCTGCAGATCGCGAAATTCATGCGCTACTACAGCGGGATCGCGTTCGCACGGGGGCTGACGTTCATCACCGAGGTCATCGCCCACGACATCGGGCAGCTGTGCGAGCTGGCGTACCGCCGGAAGGCCGACCAGCACGACGAGCTGCTGCAGGTCTTCCTCGCGGTCGACGAGCACGCGGAGACCAAGGAGCAGGAGAAGTCGCTCCGGGGCGTGCGACGGGCTCAGATCAAGCTCGCGACGACGTACCTCAAGGCGGGTCGGGAAGACCACGCGCGCCGGATCTACTTCGACATGGTCGACGAACCCCCCGAGCGACTCGAGAGCATCTGGGCCGAGCTGCGCAGCCTGGACACGCGGGAGTTCTGGGAGGTCAACGACCGCGGCACGAACTTCGACTACCTGACGCCCGAGCAGAAGGAACAGCTCGGGACGTTCTTCGAGTGGTTTCCCAAGCTGCAGCCGGACGAGAACACCGGCTCGCGGCGAACGATCAGCTCCCTACTGCCGAAGTAGTGGCCGAAGTAGTCGCCTACTCGAACCAGCCGAAGTCGACGTCGAGCCCGACGTACGGTCCGGAGACCTGGTAGTCGTTGGGGGCACGCCACGCCTCGCGCGCTGCGAAGCGGTAGCCAGCCGTGAGCCCGAGACGAAGCCACTCGATCACGTCGAAGCGCGCCGAGATGCCCGGCTCGGTGACGAACAGCTTGACGCTCTCGATACAGCGCCAGTCGTCGTCGCGGTAGCCGGGACGGCTGGAGATACAGGCCTTGCCCGCACCGACGAGCGCCTCGAGTGACATTGAGAACCGGTCGCGACGCATGAGCCCGAAGCCGACCTGAACGCCGCCGTAGGCCGCTCGAATGCCGAGCTCGTTGCCGCCGGGATCGACGATCGGACCGCCGTGTCGATACGACAGCTCGTAGAACGCCCCGCCGATCGAGAAGTAGTCGCCGATGATCAGACCACCGCGGCCACCGACCCACAGCGCCGGGTTGTTCATGATCGTGCTGCCGTGCAGCGTGAGGCCGCCGTAGCCCGACAGCCGCATCTCTTTGCGATCGTCGCGATAGAGGTCGTCGTAGGCGGCGTCGTCGTAGGGGTACGGCTCACTGCGGTGGAGCGGGACCTTGACGACAATCGTCTTGGTGACGACTTTGTCCGTGCTGTCTTCGGGGAGGTCGCGCTGCGACTCCTGGCGAACCTTGGCGTCGGCGAGGACCTTGCGCAGGCCCTCGGCATCCGGGAGCTTGGCGGTGGTCGGCGCTTGGGTGGGCGGGGCCGTGAGCGCGTTGGTCCCCGGAGGGGCTGCGGTCGGCGGACTCGCCACGGGTGCTGCAGTTGGAGGACCGGCAACAGGCGCTGCACTGGGCGGTGCGGCGACTGGGCCTGCCGGAGGCGCTGCTTCGGCGGGCGCGCTGACGCGGCCCGTGCTCTCACTCACGGGAGGCGGGAATGGAGACGCGGTCGGCCCTAGCACGAGGGCGAACGCGAACGTTGCAGCGGCGGTCGGCATCCGTTCAGAGACCCGCGATCAAACAGGTCCCAACGTCTCTTATGGTGCCGCAAACTCGCGGATGCGACCACCCGCAACGCCTTGATTTGGGACGCAGAACCGCCTACGCGCCCTTACCCCGTCCGGTCGCCACGCGAGATGGCCTTCTGCGCCCTGGGCGACGACATCGGCACGGGGACGCAGACCTTCTGGCGCGTGGGCGCTCGGGGCGCGCTGGTGACTTGGGGGAATTAAAAAAGGAGGCCTGTGGTCCCGATCGCCCCCCCGGCAAACAGGACCACAGCCTCGCCTCAATGTCCCGTAGCATCAGACCCCGCTCGACGCTGGCTTTCCGGACTTCCGGGAAAAAAACTCGGAAAAAATCCTCGGAAGATTCTCGCTCGTGATTTCAACGAGTTGCGCCGCTTGGACTGGGCGAACTCGCGCAGGCCGGGCTCGGTTGACCCGGATCGTCGATCGTCTGACCCTCGCATTCCAGTGGCGGGCAGCTCGAAAGGGGCGGTCCTCGGGGCGGTGATCGGAAACGGCGCCCTGACGATCATCAAGTTCGGGGCGTTTGCGCTGTCTGGGTCGGGGGCGATCTTCTCCGAGGCGGTGCACTCGCTCGCAGACACGAGCAACCAGGCCCTCCTCTTTGTGGGGATCAGCCGCAGTGAGCGCCCCGCCGACACCCTGTTTCACTACGGATACGGCGCCGAGCGCTATCTCTACTCGCTGCTGTCGGCGGTGGGGATCTTCGTCTTGGGCTGCGGCGTCACCGTCTATCACGGGGTGCACAACCTGCTCGAGCCGCCGGAGCTCTCGGTGTCATGGGTACCGATCGCGGTGCTGATCGTCTCGTTCGTCGTCGAGTTCATCGTGTTGGTCTCGGCTGCCCGGGTGATCTACGACAAGAAGGGCGACACACCGTTGCTCCGGTACCTCAAGGAGACGACCGACCCGACGGTGGCCGCGGTGCTGCTCGAGGACTCGGTGGCTTGCCTTGGTGTGTTGATCGCGTTGACCGGGATTGGGCTGGCGCAGTGGACGGGCAACCCGCTGTTCGACGCCCTCGGGGCGATCGCGATCGGGCTCATGCTCGGGCTCGTCGCGATCTGGCTCGGGATCCGCAATCGCTCGTTGTTGCTCGGCCCATCGATCGACGCCGAGACGATGCGCGACGTGGAGAGGTTCCTGCTGGAACAGCCGTCGGTCATGCGTGTTCGCAAGGCTCGCTCGCGGCTGGTCGGTGCGGACAGCTTTCGCTTCAAAGCCGAGCTCGACTTCGATGGCCGATACCTGGGCGGCAAGCTGGCCGACCGCGTCCACGAGCGTGCCGACGCTCTGACCGACCAGGCCGCCCGCCTCGCCTTCGCCCAAGACTTCGGCGGCGAGCTCATGGACGAGCTAGGCCGAGAAATCGACCGCATCGAAGCCGAGCTCTCCCAACGCTTCCCCCGCATCCGCTACGTAGACCTAGAAGCCGACTAACCCACCAAAGTTTGTCAACTTTGGGGACGTAGCTGAGAGTTGACAAACTCTGGTCGGCCGGCCGGCCGCACGGCGGTTGCACCAGAGTTTGTCAACTTCCAGCTACGTCCCCAAAGTTGCCCAAAGTTGACAAACTTTCGATCGGCCTTGCGTCCGGTGCGGAGGCTGCGCTACCAGGCCTCGGCGATGCGGTGGTTCGTCCGCGGTGACGTCGACGGCTTCTTTGGGCTTGCGCTCGACAACCTCGTTCAGCTCCTGCTGATCGACGCGCTTTGCCGCACCGTGCTCGGGTTTTCGGACGAGCTGCTCTACGGCCGGGTCCTGCCCGGCGTCGCCGTGTCGCTGCTGGTCGGCAACCTCTTTTACGCGTGGCAGGCCAAGCGCACGGGCGACAGCGAAGGGCGGACCGACGTCTGCGCCCTGCCCTACGGGATCAACACCGTATCGCTGTTCGCCCACGTGTTCCTCGTCATGCTACCGGCAAAGCTGGCCGCGACGGCCGCGGGGGCCGAGGATCCGGCTCGCATCGCATGGCAGGCCGGCCTCGTCGCCACCATCGGCTCGGGCTTGATCGAGGCCGGCGGAGCATTCGTCGCGGAACACCTGCGGCGGCACACCCCGCGCGCGGCGTTGCTGGCGACGCTCTCGGGCATCGCGCTCGGCTTCATCTCGCTCGGGTTCCTGTTCCGGACGTTCGCGCACCCGATCGTGGGGCTGACGACGCTCGCGGTCGTCATGCTCACCTACTTTGGCCGGGTTCGGTTCAAGGGTCGCCTGCCAGGAGGCCTCGTCGCGGTGGGGTTGGGCATCGCCCTGGCCTGGATCACCGGCATGGCGCCGACCAGCGAAGCCATACCCAGCGGCGCATCCCTCCACGTGCCCGTGCCGGTGATCGGAGACCTCATCGAGGCGTTCTCGGGCGGCCACCTCGTTGCCTACTTCTCGGTGATTGTCCCGATGGGTCTGTTCAACCTCGTCGGCTCGCTACAGAACATCGAGTCCGCAGAAGCGGCGGGCGACAGATTCGCGGTCAAACCATCGCTCGCGATGAACGGCGTCGGCACCCTTGCCGCAGCGGGCTTCGGCTCGTGCTTTCCCACGACGATCTACATCGGCCATCCGGGCTGGAAGGCGATGGGGGCTCGCGCCGGGTACTCGGTTCTCAACGCGGTCTTCGTGACGGCCGTCTGTCTGACGGGAACGCTCGCGCACATCGTGTGGGCGGTGCCGGTGGATGCCGGGATGGCGATCGTCTTGTGGATCGGCATGGTCATCACGGCACAAGCGTTTCAGGCGTCCCCCAAACATCACGCGGCAGCGGTGGTGGTGGGATTGCTCCCGGGGGTCGCGGCCTGGGGTGCGCTGATGGCCAAAGCGGGGCTGCGTGCGGCGGGCATGGGCCCCGGGGGTGACGCCTTCTCCGAGTCCCTGCTGGCGGAGTTCGCCAAGTCCGACACGTGGATCCACGGGGCGTTTGCGCTCGAGCAGGGCTTCATCTTCACCTCGATGATCCTGGCGGCGAGCACCGTGGCGATCATCGAGCGAAAGTTCGCGACGGCAGCGACCTGGCTGGCGGCAGCGTCCGTGCTGTCGTTGACCGGCTTGATGCACGGATACGCGTTCACGCCAGGAGATACCGTGATCGCCCTCGGGCCGGCCTGGCCCTGGGCGGTCGGATACGCGGCGATGGCCTTGGTGATGGTGGCGGCGACCTGGGTGGTCGAGCCCGATGACGCAGGGCACTGAGCGGCGGGTCAGCAGAGCGTCCAGAGGTTGAGCACGCGCATCGCCTCCCCCGAGTTCCCGTCCGCATCCGTCACCGTCGCCGTGATCACGTGCGTCGTCCCAAAGCAGTCGTCGGAGTACAGCCGCACGCTGATCTCCCCGCCGCTGCCCAGCGCCGCATCCTGAATCCCGTCCTGGTCCGTCGTCCACTCGATCGACATCGACAGGTCGCCATCCTCGGCGTCCGTCGCTTCGGCCGCGAGCATCACATCGACGTACCACAGCCCCATCTCGTCGTCGAAGCCGTCGTACTGGGGCCCCGAATCGTTGGTTGCGTCCTCGGCCGGCAGCGTGATCACCAGCTCGGGCGGCGTATCGGTCGCCGGATCGGTCGTCGCACCCGACTCACCGTCATCCGCGGCCCCGCTCGTCGTGCAGTCGGGGTCGTGATCGTCGGGGTCCCCCGATTCGGACGCCGCAACGTCGTCAGCGCCATCATCATCCGCGGCATCCGTATCCCCGGCCGAATCCACGTCGATGTCGACGCTGGTCCCGGACAGGTCGCACGCAAACGTGCAGCAAAGCGCAAAGAAGGTGGGGGCGAAAAAGCGTGAGTTCGTCATGGCTACCGGATCCGGTAGTCCCCACGCCCGCAGAAACGTTCCGCCGAAATTTTCACAGGCGCTTGAGGTTCGCCCGGAACCCTTTTTC
>JGI12316J15309_10001085_pt1 | contig 21179 bp, 11 predicted proteins | sample MarCyaLeptolynsp_FD_15309 | JGI IMG/M metagenome (IMG submission 15309) | reverse complement strand
CCGCATCTTGGCGATTGGCATGATTGGTTATCACCACATCAAATTCAGCTGTTTCACCCACCGTCACACTTGCATCGCGTGCAGTCAGCTCCAGTTGTAACCCCGGACCATCCACGACCAATTCCACATCCGTTAACCGATCCGAGGCTACCACTAGGTCACCATCACTCGGACGACTATCCAGCGCTTGTGCCCATGCCCGTGAATCGGTGATCGCTAAGTTCGGGAAGTCAAAAGGAATCACCAAGGGCATCGTCACTGACGCTGTTTCGCCCGGTAACAATAACCCCGTGGTTGATGGATACACCAAGTCTAATTCGCCAAATTGAGGGAATAAATCGGCGTAAGCCAACACATTGTATAAAATCTCATCACTCACATTGGTCACATCAATTTGTAATAAAGCCGTATCCCCCACCCAAACCATCGGGGTTGAACTGCTATAGTTCACCTGTAATTTTTCCGCTTGGGTTTCACTATTGGGTGACTCAGCAATAGCCCGAACAGCCGTACCAAACACCGTCTCATTATTCCCCCGATCTGCATCTTCAGCGGTGGTTAACGTTGCCCCAATTTGAACAGCACTGCCTAAGGCTACATTGCCTGAAATCCGTCCCACCACAATCACCGTTTGGTGGTCACCAACCGCCAAACTATCTATCTCCCAGCGCAGGATATTACCTGTTTGTGCCAAGCGGGTCACACGGCTAGCATCATAACTATCCGAGACATATTGCACTTGTTGGAAGGGCAAGCCCACTGTTAAGGTCACCGTTTTAGTGGGCAATGCCCCATTATTTGAGACCGTGACTTCATAAATGCCGTACCCACCGGCATAACTCACCCCCGTGCCCGTCATAGAGACTGCGGGATCACTTAACACATATTCCAAAATCACGGGACTGACCGCTTGACCATCAATCGTAATCTCAACCAAGCCATTGGTGGCTTCAGCGCTGCGTACCCATGTACTCACCACCCCATTATCATCACTGATACCGGAGGCAGGGGTAAATTGCAAAGCACTGTTGGTGCTACTAAAGCTCACCGGTACAAAGTTAATCACCCGTGAATCCGCATCACGCACCACCACTTGAATCTCATAATAGGACTCACCATCCGCAGCCACAGGGCCATCCGACACAATCACCTCGCTCACCGTTAGACTCGGTGGACCAGGCTCACACACATCGCCCATGCCATCGCCATCCGCATCCGCTTGATCGGTATTGGCAATTAGGGGGCAGTTATCAACCGTATTCTCAACGGTATCACCGTCGATGTCCGCATCACATACATCCCCTAAACCATCCGCATCTAAGTCAGATTGATCGGTATTGGCATCTAACGGACAGTTATCGACTGTATTCTCGATGGTGTCACCATCGATGTCCGCATCACATACATCCCCTAAACCGTCCTCGTCCAAGTCCGCTTGATCCGTGTTCGCATCGACTGCACAGTTATCAACCGCATTTTCAACCGTGTCACCGTCGATGTCTACATCACATACATCGCCTTCACCATCCGCGTCCAAGTCCGCTTGATCCGTGTTCTCATCTAGCGGACAGTTATCGAGGGTGTTTTCAATCGTGTCACCATCGATGTCCACATCACACACATCCCCTTCACCATCGTCATCAATATCAGACTGGTCGGTATTTGCATCTAATGGACAGTTATCCACATCGTCATCAATCGTATCGCCATCCGTATCCGTATCACATACATCCCCTAAACCATCTTCATCTATATCGGATTGGTCGGTGTTGGCGTCTAGCGGGCAGTTATCGACATCGTTCTCAACGGTGTCACCATCGATGTCTGCATCACATACATCCCCTAAACCGTCCTCGTCCAAGTCCGCTTGATCTGCGTTGGCATCTACCGGGCAATTATCGACATCGTTCTCAACCGCGTCACCATCGATGTCCGCATCACACACATCCCCTAAACCGTCCTCGTCCAAGTCTGCTTGGTCTGCGTTGGCATCCAACGGACAGTTGTCGAGCGTGTTCTCAATGCCATCATTATCTTGATCCACATCACAGGCATCGCCTTCACCATCGCCATCCACATCCGCTTGATCCGTATTGGCATCTATAGGGCAATTATCAACATCATTCTCAATCGTATCACCGTCGATATCCGCATCACACACATCCCCTTCACCGTCTGCATCCAAGTCTGCTTGGTCTGCGTTGGCATTCAACGGACAGTTGTCAAGCGCATTCTCAATGCTGTCATCATCTGCATCCGCATCACATACATCCCCTAAACCATCGCCATCCACATCCGACTGATCTGTATTGGCATCTAACGGACAGTTGTCAAGCGCGTTCTCAACCGTATCCCCATCCACATCCGCATCACAGATGTCACCAATCCCATCCCCATCGGCATCCGCCTGATCATCATTCACATCAAAGGGACAGTTATCCTCTAAGTCTAAGAAGCTATCACCATCCACATTCCGTTCACCCGGATAAAGATAAGCTTGCGGAACAACGACCTCCGTTTGGTATTTGGTACTCTGCCAGAATAACTTAATGGTTTCCGTTCCACCTGCTTCAAAATACTCAATCTGAAGGGTGACCCGCTGGCCAGATTCAAATGAAAATACGCGGGAACGACCATCTTGAAAAAAGCCACCCCAGCGATTAATCACCAATTCATCATCGACCCATAAACGCATCCCATCATCACTCCGAATACGTAAGGTATAGTCATCTGTATACGGAATTTCTAGTTCACCCGTCCACCGCACCGAGAAGTTATCACCGGGCATCCCAAATGGCATATTCTCTGACATTTCCCAAAACTCAAAGTCAATCGAGGCATCTATCCGTGAATCAACATAACTTTGAAAATTGGTGCCCGTATAATAATCCCCTTGCAACCCCGTACCTGCCGCCGCTACACTTTCAGCAATCAGTGGATTGGTGCCATTCGTGACTTCTTCACTATCGGTCAACCCATCCCCATCCGTATCGGGGTCGGTTAAATTGGTGTTATGGATATTCGCTTCTTCACCATCGGTTAAGCCATCCCCATCCGTATCCACCAATGTTGGGTCACTCCCATAGATTGTGGTTTCGTCATTGTTACTGACCCCATCACCATCCATGTCCGCATCACACACATCCCCTAGACCATCACCATCAATGTCACTTTGATCCGTATTCGCTGTAAATGGGCAATTATCCAATACTGGCGGCTCAACCGTATGATCAATATCCAACACCCTATCACTATCCATATCTTTGCCACTCGGATACAGATACTCTTGCGGAATCGCCTCATACCCTTGATATTTGTCACTTTGCCAATAGAGGGACATCGCCTCACCAAATGCCCACTCAAAATATTCCAACTCTATTGTCAAGCGTTGCCCCGATGTATAACTCGCCACTGGCACGGCAAACTCTCGTCTGCCACCGGTGCGCCACTCGTTCACCACCAGGACGCCATCAATCCATAAACGCGCCCCATCATCGACCCAGATTGACAAGGTATAATCATCGGTATATGGAATTTCTATAAATCCTGTCCACCGAACTGAGAAATTATCACTAGTAACCCCTGCAGGTAAATAAGCGGCAATGCCACTATCAAAGGCAACCTGTGGGTCTATCCGTGTTGCTTTATAATTTTGGAAGTTTTGACCGACATAATAATCACCTTGCAGTCCGACACCCGACGCTTCCACACTTTCAGCAATCAGCGGATTCGTGCCATTGGTGACTTCTTCACCATCCCATATCCCATCGCCATCGGTATCACTTTGTAAGACATTGGTGTTATAGACATTGATTTCATCACCATCGTCCAGTCCGTCTTCATCACTATCCGCCAGGGTTGCATCGGTCAGATACACATTAATTTCATCACCGTCACTTAACCCATCACCGTCTGTATCCGGATTGGTGGGGTCTGTGACATATGGGATACCCGATAATTCTTCACTATCAGACAAGCCATCATCATCCGTATCGGGGTCTGTGGGGTCGGTATAATAGGGGTTTTCTGCCACCTCATAACCATCGTCCAACCCATCCCCATCGCTATCCACTTCCAACGGATTGCTGCCATAGGTGTAATATTCTTCGCCATCCGTTAACCCATCATCATCACTATCCGGATCAGTCGGATCGAATTCATTCGCCACCTCTTCACCATCACCGATGCCATCCTCATCGGTGTCATAAATTAAGGGTTCTGTGAAATAATCAAATTCTTCACCATCCAACAACCCATCCCCATCACTATCGGGGTCATTCGGGTCGGTGTTATAAACCATCACTTCCGAATAATCATCTATTAAGTCGTCATCGGTATCCTCATTCAGAGGGTCGGTATTGTGAGTATTAACCTCATCACCATCCAACAACCCATCATCATCCGTATCGGGGTTATTAGGGTCGGTACCGAGTGTGGCTTCTTCATCATCTGTTAAGCCATCACCATCACTATCGTTCGAAATCGGTGAACTGGTCAAAAATGGGATATAAGTCACATTACTGGTGATGGCATCACCACTACCACTCCCGAACCCACTCGGCCCGTCAACCGCCCCCCACCAGTTATCGGGGGCATTGACACCACCGGAAACACTCGTTCCGTCTGTCGTTGCCGTATTCCCTTCAATATGACTCTGGGTCACACTCGCCGCGCCATCTACCCAAATCGCCCCACCCCGTTTGTAAGCCGAGTTATTCGTAAACGTACTATTGGTAATCGTGACAGTACTACTAATCGCGCCAATGGCACCACCATCACCATCTGGTGAGACATAGTTATGATTGTTGTCAAAAACAGATTTTGAGACTGTAATCGTGCCAAGATATGAATATAAACCTGCGCCAATCGTCTGAGCACCTGTCGTAAAATCGACCACATTGTTAATGACCGTCACATCATCCAGTGTCACGCGACCCGCACCCCATACAAAAATGGCTGAGCCACCGACAAGGCTCGCCGAACCGCCCTCAAGCGTAACATTATTTAAGGTTAAGTGCGCTGTACTCGAATCAAATACAGAAAACAAACGGAATCGGGGGCTACCACTAACCCGTTTGATGATTGCCCCATTTCCCTGAATCGTAATTTGACAATCAATTCGTGGGGTACCAGTTGCCCCTGCATAATCGGAGTCAACTGTCGTTAAGTTCAGAACAGCGGTTTGAATATCAATAATCGTTTCGCCATTACAACTTTGGTTGGCAATATCCAACGCCTCTAAAAAGCTGGCTTCATTATTTACCACCACCGTCTGTGGTGTTGACTCACTAAATGCAAAAGCTTGTGGAGCGGCAAAACTTTGTGCAAATGCAACGGATTCACTTGGGCGCAACGTGGTGCCAGCAACCGTTTGAACGTGTACCCCTTCCAGCCATAAAGCACCCATCCCATTCGCCAAAACCAAGGTATAGGTACCATAGGGCAAATCAACAAACCCCGCTAGATTTTGATAGCTATAACTAAAGGCTTGATTATCCCAATAACCTAATTGCGTTTGGTTACCATCCACATCATATAAAATACCATTAAAACCTTGCCCTTCTGGTCCTGTAGAATAGTCAACTTGGATACCCGTTCCTGTGAAAGTGACTGCGACTTGAGCACCTTGTGTTGTGGTATAACTTAACGACTCTCCATACGCCTCTGTTACAAGTACGGACTCCCATACTCCAGCATCATAGGCTAATAAAGCAGCCGTATCGTTATAGCTTGTCCAGCCTTCTGTTGATTCTGTTGGCGTAATACTCGGTGTGAGCGTTGCAGAGGGTATCATCGTTGCGCTGGGGGTGGCGCTCGCGAGGGGTGACGCTGAGGGCGATACACTGGCACTAGGGCTAGCTGAGGGGGTAGCCGTTGTTGTCTCACTAGCGATTACCGTCGCTGATGGCGTGATTGTGTAAGTTGCCGTAGGGGTTAACGAGGGGGTTATGGTCGGGCTAGCCGTATAAGTTGGTGTAAACGTTGCAGTATATGTTGCAGTGGGGGTATTCGTCAGGGAAGGTGATGCTGTGGGCGATGGGCTCGGTGACGGTGAATTTGTCATCGTAGGCGTCGGTGTTTGGCTTGGCAGCACATCTTGGGCATACCCCTGCCCACCAAGAACAAGCATCATAATCACCATAAAAACAATTTGTAATACAAGCCAACCCCGTTGGAACATGTAGTCATCCCCCACATATAATGCAGCTTATTTTTTGTGCATTTCATAACAATCGGTTCAATCTTAACAACTAAATATACCCTCCGCATAGGGTAAATCTAGTACATTTTAATAACTTTTCTGGTACATTTTTCACCAAATATTAGATATAACACTTTATGTAATTTAAACATTTACAGCTTTAATAATATAAATCGAAATTTAAGTTTATTCCTCACGACTTGTCACAGGCAGATTAATAAAGTAAGCACAAAAACATACGCTGTTGTCAGATAATTGAACAGCTCGAATAACGACTGATGATACGCTAATACTCACAAGTATTGTGTAAAGGCACAGCATCATGCGACGCAAGATCATCATTGGCATTAGTTTTTTCGGTATCCTATCCACCATCATCGTGATAGGCATTTTGTCGATCATACAACCCGCCACCCCTAAAGATGTTTCATCTGATCACAGCCCGACGCCGATCATCACAGCGACTCATGTACCCTCCAATACTCCAACGCAATTTCCAACCAATACATCCACGCCTACCACAACACCCACATCAACCCACACACCGACCTTATCCACGCGCATCGCTCAAGCCTCGATCATCATGCCCGATGTGACGCTACTTCCAACCAGCACCGCACTACCTAATGATGTCCAAATCCTTGCCGCGCCACCGCAACCCATCGAGCCATTGCCGAATGCCACGCGGCTACCCGCTCCTTATACTGATTTCATCAACTGGGTAACCTTTGAAAGTGACCATCCCGCCCTTCATTATATAGGGGGTGACTGGACACCCATCGGATCGCAGCAAGCCAGCCGTGGTCAGTATCATTTCAGTGAAGCCCCTAATGCGATGTTGCAATTTCCATTTTCAGGTGAGGCTATTCGACTTCGTTACGTAGGATTTACCAATGGCGGTATCTGTGAGGTGGTTCTTAATGGTGATGTTGTGATGCCTATTGATAGCTACTCCTCAACGGGGTTATTTGCGGTGACCGAGGTCTTTTATCTGGGGGCGGGTGAGCATCTTCTGGAAGTCCGTAATGCCAATGAGGCAAACCCAAATAGCAGCGGCAATATGATCGCCATCGATGCGATTGATGTCTATCAAGCCGATGAGCTGACGCTCATTCTGCCCAATGGTGAACTGCCAAGCCCTAGTGCAACACCAACACTTATTCCAGTCGAACAAATTGAGTTGATCCAAGCACCGCCCTCACCCCAACCGACTGCCACCGCCATCCCGCCGCGTGTCATCGATGCGAGTGTGATTGTGGGCTATGACGAAAATCTGAATCAGGTCTTGGATGTGAGTGAAGGTATTCGGGGTATTTCGGTACGCTTGGTTGAGGTGGGTACTAACAACGTACTGGCTCACGCCTTCACCGATGCCCAAGGCTTTGCCCAACTCCAAGCCACCAGCCATGCCGAGGTACAACTCGTCGTGCCCTACTTCGGTCAGGCATGGGCACTCACCGGCTCACGTGAGTCGCAGACCTTCACCCTGCTACTCAGTGCGGGTAATCAGCCCGGACTCATTCCTTAACAAGGGGACACCTGATGATGAAAAAACACTTACTTGTGATTTTGTTATTGGCTGTAATGCTGGCATTCCCTGCCACGGCTTCTGCTCAAGTCCCCGATCCCGGTGATTGGGTCGATGATCTGACCCAAGATATTCAGTTTGCCATTGATGGTCTGTGGTATGACATTCTTCTTTTGAGTGCGCAGTTGCAATGGTTTCTGATGAAAATCATTTTCCTGCTGGGCATCATCATTGATCTGGTAACCGACTTCATCGCTAACCAAGCCTTTGCCCCACTGATCACCCAGAGCAACAATCAATTTGGCATCGCGGTATCACTCAGTTTTACCATTGCCATGCTGGTGCTTGGACTGAGTTACCTAATCGCACATTTCATCCGCTTTAATGTGGTCGATTTCAAAAGCGCATTCATTTGGTATGTGCTGGTGGCACTCTTTTTCCAATTGGGGCCAGAATTGTATCTCGGCATGAACAGCCTACGGACTGACATCAACACTTTCTTTTATGCCACGTCATTGGACTCAATCAATAATAGCGGGTCGCCATTAGCCCCACTCAATAGCAATCTGGCTACCGATGGCACACCGATGTTACCGCCTTGTGATAACTTTGGCTGGATCAATGGCTCACCCTCAATTGGTGTGGGGGCAGGCGTTGATGGTTTGGATATTGGCATGGCCTATATGTTGGCTACCTCACGCGATGTCTTGGGGCAAGCCCCTGCGGTCATTGGGAATTGCATCACACCGAATCCGGGCAGTTATGAAAATAATCTACCCTTTCGCTGGTACTTCAATGATGGCTACTTTGACAAAACCATCTCACCCCCCACATGGCCATTTATCCCCGATGATGACCGCGAGCGCTCACTTGAACTGGCTGCCGAAGCGCAGTATCGCTTGGTCGGGGCATGGCCACTCTTGTGGTTGGGTATCTTTGAAAAGATCGTCTATCTACTGGTGACCTTTGCCCAAGGACTCAGTTTTGTCTCGTTTGGCGCAGCGGCCATTTTTGCCTTTTTCAAACGCACCGAGGTGATTGCAAAGTCTGTGGTTGATTTATGGATCGAGATCATCATTACCAGTGTGGTCATTGCCTTGGGACAAGCCTTAATAGTGTCACTCGCCTTAGCAGCAGCCGCGACACAGAATCCGCTGGCGTCGATTGGCGTTGGCTTACTCTGTGCAGTGCTGATGTTTATCCTCATGTTGGCGGGCAGCAAACTGGTTTGGAGTGCCTTAACCCGCATCTTCAGCGCAGTCAGTCAAGCAACGGGAGGCGCAATAACCCCACCGCAGCAAGTCGCTACGGGAGCCGCTATTGCGGGTGCAGGTACCGTTGCAGCAGTCGCCACAGGGGGCGGCGCATTAGCACTCGCGGGTGCTGCGATGGCTGGCATGAGTGCCACGGGCATTGGAGGACAAGCTACAGGGATGGCAGGTAGCCAACTCATGATGGCGGGACGCATGGCCAATATGGGCGGTTCGCGAAAAATGGTAGCTGGCAGCAATAATGGAACCTTACAATATGCATCAGCTAGCAATATAAACAATTTATCAGGTGTTTCACCGATTGATAGTTTTGCTAGTGCAACACCGAATACAACATTGGTTGGTGGTACAAATCTGAATAGTACATCACCCAACACCCCACCACAACCGATCCCGGTGGCAGGATATGATCCCGCTGAGCGGACAACAACTAGTCCTGCTGGACGCCGTACTTCGACCATCCAAGCAGATTTTACACCCGATCCAGCGCTGACACCACAGACCACCCAGCAACTCTTGAATCAAGATAGTTTGCGCGATGCCAGCACCACCCAAGCCCAGATCGATGCTGATAATGTGCGCGATGATGCCGCATTGCGTCAGACATTAAATACATCGAGTGATGCCAATTCTGCACCCCAAACAATCGATACTACCAGCCTCGATCAAGCGGGTCAGGCACTGATTGCGGCGGCAAACACGCTCCGCAACACCAGCCAACAAACTGCTGCGCCCGTGGCGGGACAAATGGCGATTCGAGGGTCTAATCAAGTCGGGGCAGTGGTCGCGGATGCCATCGACATGGAACGCGATTACCGCCGCAAGATGGGAAATCCAATCATGGCAGGCGCTGGCGATACCTTTGGCGGACGCATGGCGCAAGCAGTCGGAATGCAACCTATCGCGGGACAAGCTCCCATCAGCGAAGCCGCACGCTTCAACACCATCGGAGATCAGGCTTTGCGCTTAGGACTCAATGGCGCGGATATGGTCGCCATCACCAGCCAACAACAAAACGCCTCCGATGGCCGCAGCCTAGCGCCTGAAATCCAAGGCGCATTGGTTAAACATGTCCGCAGCAATACCGGATCATCCCAACAACAAGCCCAACAGGATGTCAATCGACTCTTGAACCTAACCGCCGCCATGCCTGATGAGGTCACTATCAGCGGCACAATTGACGCCAATCGCTTAACCCAAGGAGAACCCAATAATGACCGATAATCCGATTCTCACTGATGAAACTCTGACCTATCGTTCATTGGAAGAATGGCAAGAGTTGACGTTGGAAGAACTCGACGAAGCATACGCCCTCGTTCCGACGCAACGCCAGCAATATTATCGGGATGTGTTGGAGCGCGAAGCCACCAAAGCCGGAGCTGTGACCGATGCCGAGGAATTACAAGTCGTCAAAGCCATGTTGGAACGCTTCGCGCAGGATGCCTTGGTACCCGTCGGAGCGCGTTGGGCAAAGCCGCCTGAACGGGTTAAAGAAGCGGCGATGACAGGTCAGCCACTGGTCACGCCAGAAGATGAGTATGTGCCCAAGGGCGGGAATTTGCCCAATCCGATGTTATTGGTAGCGGCAGGCGTGATCATGTTTCTGTGTGTGGCAGGCTTTGTTGTCATGCAACTCAGCGGCGGCGGCGACAACAGCACCGAAGACGCTTATGATCCTTTTGCCTCCCCGACTGCCCGCCAGACCGTGACACCAACCCCGATTGCCTTGGAAGAGCAAGATACCATCATTCGCGATGGCGACCGCGACACAGGCCGCGCCTTGGCTTATCCCGTGGGCTTGCAGATTTATCCGAGTGGCGAACAGCAACCGCGTGTGTTTGTGGTACAGCGCCGCATGGTACAGTTTTCCGAATGGGATTACGATCCCAACCCTGACACAGCCAGCTATCTGTTGGGGATGTCGGTGCGGCGCGTGGTGGGCATCCCATGGAGTGAGGATAACGATGAGCTTTTCGATCGCTTAAACGAGGGTGCGATCTTCCATTTGATTCTGAATACGGGCGCGGTGATTGAATATCGTTTTGACTCGGTGAACCAAGTCCGCCGCAGTGATACGGCGGCCTTCCGCCAGATTTCGCCTGGTTTGGTGCTGGTGTTGATGGGCGAGGTTGATGAAGAAGGCGCACCGACTGCCACTCGTTCGTTGGTCGTAGCGCGTTATGAAGCCGCCCAAGAATTGACGCGCACGGGTTACCTCTCCACCGATACCGACCGGCGCGAACCAATCGCCACCGCCACGCCCATGATCCCGACTGCTACCCCCATCCCCGCCAAGGACTTGTTGCATGTGGAGTTGGTCAGTGCGGCGACCTCACCCGATGGTTATTTGATGACCGAGTTACGCCTCTACAACGGACAATTTGACCCCGTGCCCATATACCCGCAAGACATCCAGATTGCCTTTGGGCATCAACCCAATCCGCCGGGGCCGTGGCAACCTGCAGAGGGCTTTGAGGAACTGGTGATTCTGCCGGGGCAAGCCTTGGATTTGAGTATTATGTGGAGGTGGGATGGGCAACTGGCTTTTGCAACATTGGAAGTATTGAATTATCGGTTTGCGCTCAATATGCGTTAATGCACAACACCCGAACGTTCACCATATGGCTACCAGAACGGGTGTTGTTATTGTATATTTGTCCTGTTTAGGGACGGGAATACCTGGCTCTCTTATGCCGCTCGGCTATCCGTGAATAGACGACTCACAGCACGGGCACAAGGTCGGGCGCAACGAAACCCGTTGTTGTTGTTCTCGTTATTAGGGTTGTTCCTGTTACGATTGGCAGCCCGCAAGTTATTCGATGTATTGTTGAACGAACCGCCCCGCAAGCGCTCCCCAGTATCCCCACATATCAGACCGAGGTCTGGTTATGCCTTTTTAATCCACCCGCCTAATAGCTTGCCGATTTCGGTTGTTTGTTTGGCAAGATATTGGTACTGTTCAGGTGATGTATATTTTAATTCTACCGCAAACCGAAAGTAGGCACGCAACATATCAAATTCTGCATCTGCTTTTTTTAAGTACTGACGAGTATCTTGTGTCTTTGCTGCATAGAGTAAGCTCTCATGAAATGTGAACAAGACTTGTTCAATCCGTGCCGCAAGACGAAACCGTTCCTCACGAGGGAACTTTTTTGTGTGATCCAGCACCCATAGCATAAGTGCTTCAGTTTTCACAAAAATAGGGGACTGACCAGCCATTACGCCACAATCTCACGTAATAATTGACGCCGCAAACCAACAGTGTCGCCATGCTGAACATGCCCTAACCACGCCATTACACTAGCACGTCCCTGTTCACGGGTAATCTCCCCTGTCTGATATTGACGCCACAAGGTTTTAAGATGGCGACGATAAGCAATACCCTTACTACGCTTTAAGCGACGATGGTCGGGATACACTGTGAATCCTAAAAATGGAATACCATGTGTTACAGGTTTTGGTTGAGCGCGCTGTTCATGGATAGTTAAACGTAAACCCTCTAAAAAATTAATGATGGATTCGCGCCAACGATGTAATGTTTTTTTATCATCCGCAAATAATAAAAAGTCGTCCACATACCGCGCATAACCACCTGCTTTTAAGTCATGTTTCACAAATTGATCCAATGGGTTCAGGTACACATTTGCCCAAAATTGACTGGTTAAATTGCCAATGGGGAGGCCACGCGGAAGATCAACAGCAAATAAATCATCGTCAGGGAAATAGTGCATGGTATATTCAGAAGCCAGCACCCTTTGCCCACTATCAATAATTTTGGCACACAACCCCAAGGTTGAGCGACAAGCAATTGTTTTAGCCAACGTATTTTTTAAAACTTGATGATCAACAGCAGGGAAAAATTGTTGTACATCACATTGCAACACATACCGATAGCGGCGCATATACTGTGTACAACGGTCTAAGGCTTTATGAGTCCCTTTGCCTTTTCGATTGGCGTAACTGTCATCAATAAATTTCCGCTCATAGATGGGTTCCAGCACATTGACCAGCGCATGATGCACCACGCGATCATGAAATGGTGCCGCGCTAATTTTACGCCGTTTGGGTTCATGCACAGTAAAACTACGAAAGCCACCCGGCACCCAATCTTCTGACAAGAGCGATTGGTGCAACTGAGTCAACTCAACATCCAAATTTTGCTCAAATGCTGCTGCTACAGGTTTATATCGTTTACCTTTGCGTGCTTTGCGCCATGCACCATAGAGATTTTCAAAACTGACAATGTGTGGATACAAATTTTTATGTGTTTTCATTTTTATCGATCCGCTTCGCGGATATATGTGGTGGGGGCAACACCCCCCAGAAACGGGCGCTACGCGCCCTACAGAATGCCTGCTACGCAGGCTCAGCACACAGAATTCAGAGTACAGAAGTCAGAGTTATAAATAGCTATTAATAGCTATTTGAAAGAGCGGGCGCAACGAAACCCGAAGTAGTAGTACTCGAAATTAGGGTTGAGCCAGTAACGAACGGCAGCCCGCAAGTAATACGATGAATTGCCGAACGAACCGCCCCGCAAGGCACGAACATCCGTTCTTTGTTCACTGTCCTGCTCTCGCCCATCCTCAGTAGTATATGGGTAATCATACGTACTTGTAAACTCACCTTGATCGTAGTTGTATACACCATAAATAGTATTAACCCATTCCCATACATTCCCACTCATATCTAGCGCACCAACCCATGAGGCACCTTCTGGGCGACTTCCCACAGGAGCCGTTGATATATCGCCATAGGTCGGATCATCTTCTCCTATCACAAGTGATGCATCATATGTATCACCCCAAGGGTAAATTAAATTGTCAGGGCCACGCGCCGCATATTCCCATTCTCGTTCCGTCGGTAATCTAGCACCAACCCATTCACAATAATCGCGCGATTGAAACCACGTCACGCGATTAATTGGCTGGTCTGGTTCAGTTGAGAACTCTGAATCAGGAGGCATCTCACAAACGCCCTCATTAACACAGATTTGATATTGAACTCGTGTCACCTCAGTTACATCTATCCAAAATGGTTCCTCAAAACATTGTTCATGCACGGGTGTTTCATCACTACCGCCATCTTCACTCCCCATCTCAAAGCAACCTGCGGGCACCAACACCATGCCTATGCCCTCAAATGTTTCACTATACGGTTCCCATTGGCTATTTGTCGTCACGGGATTATCTAAATTCATCCCGATTCCGTTCGGAAAACGCGCTGCTACTAGGGTCGCAGTTACATCAGGTGTTGGCGTAGGCGTTGGTGTATCAGTTGGCGTCATGGTGGATGTTGGCGTATCCGTCCATGAGTCAATCCATGCCTGTGTTGCTGTGGCAGCTTGTTCTGTCCGATAGGCATCTATACTCGCTGTTATATTGGGCGTGGGTGTGTCCGTCCATTGGGTAGCCGTGTTCGTGGCATCAATAATCGCTTGTGTGGCTTCCGCATAGCCCGTTGCGCGGGCGGCAGCAGTGCTTTGAGCATTCATCGTTTCTTGTGCTTGCGTGGCTTCAGCGTCTAAGGTTTCAACCAAGAAAGCTACTTCTATCGTTTCAGTGGGGGTTGAGGTTAAGGCATTTGTTGGTGTATCACTCGGCGTCAGGGTAAGCGTTGGGGCATCTGTTGCATTTGCCACTTCTGTTGATAAGGGTTCAGTAGTTGGGGTATCACCATCATCACTACCTGACACAAAGGAATATATCGTAAAGGCAAGCGCTGCAATTGCCACTAATGCAGCAACACCTTGCCACCGAGAATCCGCTAAAAAGCCTGCTTTTACAGGCTTATCAGGTACGGGTGGCTCTGGCGTTGGGGTTGGATCATCAGGTACAGGGGATGTAGCAGGTAACTCATTCACCAATTTGTTAATCGAACCGATTAACGAGGCAGTTACTGTCGAATTGTTTGTTCCAGAACTTAAATCAATCCAATTAATTTTTTTGGTTGCCGATGCCAAGCGGCTGGGTAAACGGGAAATATTTGTTTTGGGGCGAATCATCACAGGCAATATTTTTTTATTAAGCCGCAACGCCTCTTTATACTCGGCACGACAATATTCAGACTCCAGTGAATCATTCGACATCAGATACATAAAAATATCCGATTGCCCGATCTCATTAAGAATCATTTGCCACCAGTCTGCCCCACCATGAATCTCGTCATCATACCAAAAGTCAATATGAGGAAATGATTTTCTCAAAAATGGAATAAAGGTTTCCATAAATTGTCGATCAGCTCGACTATAGCTAATAAATATACGAGGCATTTGCCATCTCCGCTCCTTGATGGGTTTAGTATACCTAGCCCCCTCCTATTTGGCGAGGCAATCACTTGATTTTGTTCAATTTTTGAACAGCGCTTCGCAGACCTCCGTTTACCCTTAAATCGTAAGACAAACACGAAGCATTAATTCGGAGGAATACACCCTATGGGTAACGTTAGTACCGCCATTGAAACCTTCTTCACCGACCTGCAAGGACTCCTGCAAGTGGTCGCGCCCATCTTCGCCTTTTTAGGCGTGGTGGGGTTGGGACTCATGTATATGGGATCGTCTATGCCCGTGATCGGCGACTGGAAAAAGAACAATCCGCAAGCCGCCTCCAGCGTGGTTATGGGATTGGTTTTTGTGCTGTTGGCTTCATCCGTCGCCAGCCTGATCTCGTTTACCTAGCTCACACTCGCCACGTGTCATCCGTGTGATGACACTCTATTTCCAGAGGATTTTGTATGGTCGCAGAACTCAAATCGCATGTGTTACGCCGTGATGAAAAAGGCTTGTTTGGGATTCCCTTCAAGCGTTTACTCGGAGCCGGTATCAGTGCCATGCTAATTTTCACAATTGCCCGATTGGTCTTTCCCGTGGGGGCGATTCCCATCGGAGCGATTGGGTTTATTGCGGCTTTGATCCTCTCGGCTCAGCGCGGCGGGTTAAGTCTCTACACCCGCCTCCTCTACCGCTTGCGGGGGTGGCTCATCATCGCTGCCGCCCGCCAGCCTGATAGTTTCCTCAGTCGTTTAAGCGATACGCTTGATCTGCCCACTCACTTGGTCACCCTTGATGGTGGGCAAATCTTTGTCAGTCAACACAGCCCGACCGCAGTCGATTTATCGCAGTGGCAAACCTATGCCGCTCCTGATGAAGATGGCGCGGGGCTGGTGTTTGTGGAAAGGCTCTAAATATGGTCACTGCTCGCGCCCGTCGTAAAGACGATCTGAAACCACGCACCATCTTAATCGAACCCTTTGATCTGATGATGCACGCCACCGAGGATGGCGTTAATACTTTGCAACAACGCTTTTCAGCATGGCTGCGCACACTCGATGGCCCTGCCCGCTTTTTGTGTTGGCAAATGCCTGCTAGCTTGGATGCCAAAATCGATTCCGTCACCCAAACTGCCCGCCAAACTCAAGACCGCTCCCGCGCTGAAATGTGTATGTCATATCGCCGCCACTACGAAAATCTACAAGCCAATGCCGAATTTCAACGCGCATTGTGTGGCATGGTCGTCTGGACAGATGAAGCCGATAGCACTGTGGCCAATGGCATCGCATCCGCCTTCGATACGGTCGCGGTTGAAGCTGATTTACCGCCACTCTTTGAAGGTCGTTATACCCTGCACGAAGCACCGTTTTCCCATCTTGCTCCGATTGGTCGCCCCGGTGGGCGTCCGTTTTGGGCGATACTGAACTCATATGAATTTCTACCCGCCGCATGGAACTTTTTCCGACCGATTCCGCCATTGTTACGCATGAACTTTCCGATGGCATTGTGCATCGATATTCCCGAAACCTTGGATCGCAATAAAGCGGTTGACGCAGTTGAAGGCATTATCCAAGCCTATCAAGTGCATTTGGTCTCGTTACGTGGTGGCGAAGATAGCCGTGCCATCACCCGCATCAATGATTGTCGCCGCACCTTGGAAGAAATTAATCAGGGTGATGCCTTGCATAATGTGCGTATTTCGGTCGCGGTGGCTGCGAATACCCTTGATATATTAAGGAAGCGTGTCGCCGAAATCACTACCGAAGCGCGCTCCTATTTTCGTTTGCGGCAAGAAGTGGGTGAACTGTTATCGCGTTCAGTCTACTTCTTTTCTGCCAGCAAAAGTTCTCAGATTGGCATTCCGAATACGGCACATCCCGTCACCTCACGTGAGTTAGCCCTGATGCTGGCACCACTCGGTTATCGTAAACTCGGTCAAGTCGATGGCGTCTTACGCGGTGAAGCAGTCGGTGGCAAGTACCCTGTTTTTCACAACTCATGGCGTGATAAACGAGCCGTGCATGAGGTCTGGGTCGGGCAATCGGGATTCGGAAAAACCTTCGCTTTGAACTGTCTACTCAATCGCGAATATGCTGAAAATGGCGTGCCGTTTGATATGCTCGAACCGATGGGACATGGACAACATCTAGCAGATGCCTTTGGCTTGCCGTGGTATGTTCTCTCCGCGCAATCGACCTGCCTCAATCCGCAGGATGTGATGTTTCCGACCTTGCTCGAACAGACTGCCCACACCATCCGCATCTATGAAACCGTAATGGGGCGTCCGCTCTCAGGCGGGCAACGCGAAAACCTCGAACGCGGCTTGTTAGCGCAAGCTCTTGAAGTCGTTTATGGCGCTTATCGTGATAGGCTCGAAGACCTCGCCCCCGAAAAAACACCCACCGCTGACTTTGTATGTAATATTCTCTCGGGACTCGGTGAAAAGCCCCACATCCAACAAATCGCCAAGGACTTAGCCGATGAGATCGCCGCGCTGGTCACTGGATCGGGGCCGTGGGCGAAGTTTCTGAATGGCACCACCACCTTCGACTTCGGGCGCTCAGGTCGTGACTGGATCGCGCCGCGCATTTTCTCGTTTCACGAACTCGAATCCGATCCAACCATGACCGCCCTCGCCTATGCGCAGTGTTTAGCAGCGATCCGTCGTGATAGCTTACGCGATGAACAACCGCGCATTATTGCAGTGGATGAAGTTTATCGGATGTTACGCCACCCTTCGCTATTGGATTTTCTGGTCGAAGCCGCCAAGACTTTCCGTACCCGCAGAAAAAAGATGATCGCTATCGATCAAAATATGAGTGTCTTTACCTCTGATCCGAAAGCTAGACTCATCTTTGAAAACAGTCCGATTCGCGTCATTTTTTCGCAGAAGCAAGGCATGAATGTCTTTCGTGAGGATGCCGCCTTTCAGCATTTTAACGAGCAGCATTTGAGCATCATCGCATCATTGCCCCGCTTTCACTTCATCTTGGATATACAAGACTCAGGGATTCACTACCTATATTCTCAAACCAGTGCTGATGAATTTCGGCGCTTCGGTAAAACCTAACCATAACCACATATAAGGGAAACACCATGAGTAAACCACTGACCGACACCACCACCTTCCAAAAACTAGAACAAGATGCCTACCATGCCTATCTGGAATGGCCGTTGTTTTTGGTGCGTAAGCTCAAGCAGTTAGAGCAACATATCGCGGCGACTGAGGAGAATTTGGAGTTGCAGGAAAAACCAGATGCTAAATACTAGCCATTAAAATCATGGGCACAACGAAAACTACCGAGGCTATTGCTACCATTAGCAGGAGAGTCGCTGAGGCGATAAGTTGAACGAAGGCTACCCGTAATATTGTCGCCCCACGAGCCGCCACGCAGAATCCGCGTACTATTCATGTTTTCCTCGCTCTCATGATTATCCTCATAGGGGTAAGCAGCATAAAGGCTATTATTCCATTCCAATACATTGCCACTCATATCTAATGCGCCTACCCATGATGCCCCTTCAGGGAAACTTCCGACATCAAATGTTTCATCGGGTGAAGTTCCACTCCAATTCGCCAAATCAGGGTTCCATTCATCCCCCCAAGGATAGACCAAATTATCGGGTCCGCGTGCCGCATATTCCCATTCTCGTTCGGTGGGCAAACGCATACCGCGTAATTCGCAAAAATCACGCGCTTCAAACCATGTAATACTTTCTACAGGACGTTGATCACCGTCAAACCCATTCGTGTTCGTCTTTTCTCCACCTAATCGTTCAAAATCAGCTTGTGTTACTTCAGTGCGATCTATCCAAAACGGCTCATCAAAACATTGTTCATGGACGGGTACTTCATCATCTTCACCATTTTCACTCCCCATCTCAAAGCAGCCTGCGGGCACCAACATCATTTCTATGCCCTCAAATGTTTCGCTATACGGTTCCCATTGGCTATTGGTGGTCACGGGATTATCTAAATTCATCCCAATGCCATTCGGAAAACGCGCTGCGGTTAGGGGCGCAGTTACATCAGTTGCCTCGTTAGTTACGGATATCCCATTATCTTCAGCATCATCCCCATTGCTAAATACACCAGACAACAACACAACTGCAACCACTATACTCAGCAATAAAATGAGTCCCACAATAATAGGTATATCGAGCCGTTGTGGTCGTAATATAGTTCCAGTTGATGTATTTCGGGATAGTTGTTTAATACTTTCAACAACACGCCCCACGTCCCGATGAAAGTCAGCATCATCACGAATTGGTATCGCATTCCTAAAAGGCAACTCTTGCAAAGATTCAGGTAGCTCATTTGATTTTGGCATCTTTGCGCCTTGCACCAACAGTGGAATCACTGACCATGATTCACGATGCAAACCTGTCTCAACTTCAATCCGCACAAAATCAGCAGGATCGTCTAGGCGGCGGTTGCCATCTTCATCTTCTATATCTAACCATTGATCACCCATGACAACCAACAGAAAATCACAACTCTCAACCGCATCGACTAATACTTTGCGAAAATCAGCGCCCGCAGGGATATTATCTACATCCATAAACACATTTTTCTTGCCAAATTCCAGAACGAGGCGGTCATAAATACGCCCTGTAATGGTCTTACTATCCGCACGACGATAAGAAATAAAAATCTTTGGCATGATGTTCAACACATTAGGATGACAGATGTAAAAATTATACCAATCCTACTAAAGATTCACACTATTTTGTCAACTTTATAAACACTCCCCACCGCACCCCTTGCTACCCTCATATGACCATATGACCACACTTAGCAATCTCGACGTGCTTGAGCACGGCTCCATCTCGCACATATATATAAGGAAAGCACCATGTCCAACACGCTCAAAGCAGAACGCCAACACTGGCACGTTGATCTGAATGAACACGTCTCACATTTACCGCCCTATGTCACGGCAGAATACCAAACGCCCGCCGATTCCGAAGGTATCACCCCCGTGCGGGTGCAGCCCGAAGGCGATAGCTCGATGTATGGCTTTGAAGTCTCCGCACCTGATGAGGCTGGCGCGGTCACGCTTGCCGCCACCAAAACCTACGAAAGTGACTTGCTACACAAACCCGTCACGGCTTACGCCACGCTCAAAACTTATGATCCCGCTGATTATGATCAGTCAGAATCCTATCTCGATCCGCGCACTGATGCGCTATCCGATGCACGGGCGCTGGTCTACGAATGGGGGCGTGGTGGACTCGATCAAGCGATGGGTTCCGCGCTACTGTTCGCCCAAGAAAATGAATTCAAGGACGATCAATTATTCACTGAAGGCCCCGCTGATACCTTTGCACCAGTCGAACATGCGCGTCCACTGGAAACCATCCAAACCGAACGCGATTGGGAACGCGATGCCGAGATTTTTGGGCGCAATGGCTACCGCATCCCGCAACCTGAAGGCATGACTCATGCGCGTGCTATCGGTCAATATGATGATGATCCTGAAGTCGAAGAGGGGCAATTTTATGGCGTCACCGTCCGCGAAGCCCACATTGGTGACCAGCCTGATGCCAAGTTCCCGCCGGTGTATGTGGTCGAAGGTGTCAAAGCGTGGCTCGATAAGGATACCAACGAAGTCGAACATGAAACCGTCACCCTCGATGTGCGGGGCAATCGCAGCGCAGGGATGCAAGTCGCCGATAACATCGCGGACGAACCCGATCTCCATACGCGCTTGGCATCCATGGAAACGCGCGCCAACGACACCGCCCAACGGATGCAGGGTTCGACCATTCCATTGTTAGGAGCCGATCCGACCGCCAATCTCGGTCTGAATCAGCGCTATGAAGGCTTGTTTGAAACAGGCTTTCCCGCTCCTGAACCAACCCAAGAATCAGTAGTCCAAACCGATGATTACACGCGCATCATTGGCG
>JGI12316J15309_10011683_pt1 | contig 21231 bp, 17 predicted proteins | sample MarCyaLeptolynsp_FD_15309 | JGI IMG/M metagenome (IMG submission 15309) | reverse complement strand
GATGGACAATCAACTACTGACCAAACTACTCTAGTCTTCACCTCAACTAACTGGAATGTTCCCCAAACTGTTACTATTACCGCCAACGATGATGCTGTAGCCGAGGGTAACCATACCAGCATTATTAATCATAGTGCAACGAGCAATGATGCTAATTACCAAGGCATTAATATTGATACCTTAACTGCCAATATCACTGATAACGATACTGCTGGAGTCGCCATTACCCCAATTGGTGGCAGTATTGACATCACAGAAGACGGTACTACTGATAGCTACGAAGTAGTACTTACCAGTCAACCCACAGATGATGTTACTCTTACCATCAGCAGTGATGGACAATCAACTACTGACCAAACTACTCTAGTCTTCACCTCAACTAACTGGAATATAGCCCAAACTGTTACTATTACCGCTAACGATGATGCCGTAGCTGAGAGTAACCATAGCAGCGCCATCACCCATAGTGCTACCAGTAATGATGCTAATTACCAAAGCATTAATATTGATAATTTAACTGCCAACATTACTGATAACGATACTGCTGGAGTCATTATTAACCCAACTGCTGGCACTACTGACATTACAGAAGGTGGTGCTAGCGATAGTTACGAAGTGGTACTTACTAGTCAACCCACAGATGATGTTACTCTTACCATCAACACTGATGGACAATCAACTACTGACCAAACTACTCTAGTTTTCACCTCAACTAACTGGAATGTTCCCCAAACTGTTACTATTACCGCCAACGATGATGCTGTAGTTGAAGGTTATCACATCAGCAGCATCACCCATAGTGCTACCAGCAATGATGCTAATTACCAAGGCATTGCTATTAATAGCTTAACTGCCAATATTACTGACGGAGTCAGTATTACCCCAACTGACAGTAGTGACATCACAGAAGGCGATACTACTGATAGCTACCAAGTAGTACTCATCAGGCAACCCACAGATGATGTCACCATTACCATCAGCAGTGATGGACAATCAACTACTGACCAAACTACTCTAGTCTTCACCTCAACTAACTGGAATATAGCCCAAACTGTTACTATCACGGCCAATGATGATGCTGTAGCTGAGGGTAACCACACCAGCAGCATCACCCATAGTGCTACCAGTAATGATGTTAATTACCAAGGCATTGCTATTAATAGCTTAACTGCCAACATTACTGATAACGATACTGCTGGAGTCACCATTACGCCAATTGGTGGCAGTACTTCTATTACAGAAGAGGGTACTACTGATAGTTACGAAGTCGTACTCACCAGCCAACCTACAGATGATGTTACTCTTACCATCAGCAGCGATGGACAATCAACTACTGACCAAACTACTCTAGTCTTTACCTCAACTAATTGGAATGTTCCCCAAACGGTTACTATCACAGCTGACGATGATACTGTAGCTGAGGGCAACCATACCAGCATTATTAGTCATGTTGCTGCAAGTAATGATACTAATTATCAAAGCATTGCTATTGATAATTTAACTGCCAACATCACCGACAACGATACTGCCGGAGTGGGTATTACCCCAACTGGCAGCAGTACTGACATCACAGAAGGTGGTGCTAGTGATAGCTATGAAGTTGTACTGACTAGTCAACCCACAAATGATGTTACTGTTACCATCAGCAGTGATGGACAATCAACTACTAACTACAGCCAACTCATCTTCACTCCAGATAATTGGGATGTATCCCAAACTATCACCATCCTTGCCGTTGATGATACGGTAGATGAAGGTAGTCATACTAGCGCTATTACCCATACCGCGAACAGCAATGACAGCAACTACAACGGTTTAACAGTAGCACCAGTTACTGTTAATCTGACCGATAACGATATTCAAGGCACATTTGATGCTGATATTTTGATAGGTACTCCTGGCAATGATAGGCTAGCTGGACTTGGAGGTGCAGATACCTTAACTGGTAATAATGGTAGTGACCTGTTCGTTTACGATAGCCTTAACGATGGCTTTGATACCATTACCGACTTTGTCGTAGGTGAAGATCAGATTGTACTGACTGATTTACTCAATAGCTTTGGCTATGCTGGTGACGATGCTTTTGGTGATGGCTACATCGGGCTAAAGTCGATGGGTTCTGATACGATAGTTCAGGTTGATGGAGATGGTATTGGTGGTTCAGAGAGCTTTAGTGAGCTTATCCTGGTATCAGGAGTTGATGTTACTGATTTGAGTGCTACCAGCAACTTTGTGTTTTAATGAATAGCTCTGCTGTGACTCAAACAGTTTAGTTCTTGTTGCATTCGAGTAAGGACTTGTTCATAGCAAGCATCTACATAATCGCGATCGCTAGCTGCCTTACGTCCGTAGTACTCAAACATGATCGGAGCACAAACACGGGTATGCATTTGTACTGGCACAGGAATATTCATCATAGGACCAATCCCCAATCCCCAAGGTAATCCCAAGTAAATGGGAAAAACCCCTGTCTCTGCATCCAATGACCAAGGAAAACCCCATTTCCGTAGTTGTTTTACCTGCTCGTACAAGTCTCCCAAGACAATTAGGGTATCATGAGCTCCATGAGAAATAATGGGTAAAATTGGTACTTCTTCCCGCAGTGCCAATTTGATAAACCCCTTACGCCCTGCAAAATAAATTTGGTCCCGCATGTAGTAGGGACGGAACATATCTTGAGCACCTCCTGGATAGACAAGAACTGCTGCATCTCGCTTGAAAGCTTCAATCGCCATTTTGGGATGAGCTATTACCGCACCAATTTCAACTGCAGCCTTAGCAAAGAATTGAGCTTTCCAAGCAGAAGGATGCATCAATCCGTAGACTGAGCGTTCATAGCCAAATCTGCGACACCAGTCATACAAGAACATTGAAGTATCTGGAGAAGCAAAACCTCCATTATGGGAGCCAACAACTAGCATTTTCCCTGTAGTCGGTATGTGATGCCAACCATCAGTAGTGACTCGAAAGTAGTAGCGGTATAACCATTCCCACACCGGCATACAAGATTTAATAAAATCTGGATTGCGCTCGTCTAGAGACCAACCATCAAACTGTTGGTGAGAGGTTTCACGGTTATCAGAGAAAGTTTTTTGTAAAACCTGGAACAAATCAAACAATGTGTTTCAGCCACCACTAACAACAAAATTACCGAAAATAATCAGTTTAACGAATTCTTTTGCTTCTTTTTTTCCTGCTACATTAAAATCGCTTACCTAAAGCTTCTCGTGCTTGCTCTCTGTCATCAAAGTGGATTTTTTCAGTACCTAAAATTTGATAGTCTTCATGACCTTTTCCAGCAATTAACACCCCATCTCCCGGTTGAGCTTCCAAGATAGCATGGTGAATAGCGGTGGCGCGATCGCTAATTACTCTTGGTTCTATTGTAGAAGGAATACCCTCTAAAATATCTTGCAAGATGCGTTCTGGATCTTCTGTACGAGGGTTATCAGAAGTTACCACTGGCACATCAGACAGTTCAGCAGCAATTTTACCCATCTTAGGGCGCTTAGTGCGATCGCGATCGCCTCCACAACCAAATACACAAATTATTCTACCTTTAATAAAAGGTCGTGCTGCCTTGAGCAAATTCTCTAAACTATCCGGTGTGTGAGCATAATCGACAATTACACTAATATCCTGTTGTGGTTGGATTTGTACCCGCTCCATCCTGCCAGGTACACCGGGAAATTCTGGTAGGGCTTTTACTATAGAATCTAAATCTAAACCTAGATGTAAAACTGCTCCCACAGCTGCCAGCATATTAGAGATATTGTACTGACCAACCAAAGGTAAACGAAAGGGAGCCTCCCCAGCAACGGTATGCAGTCTACCACTAACTCCATGGGGCTCATAGTTCAAGTCACTTGTCCACAAATCAGCTGCTGGATTATCCACACTGTAGCTCCAGACTTGCTCTGCACTCAATTGTTCAATTAACCTTCTGCCATAGGAGTCATCAACATTAATTACTGCTCTACCCTGGAGATAATCAGGACTAAACATCAGTGCTTTAGCTGCGAAGTAATCCTCTAAGTCACGGTGGAAGTCTAAATGGTCCTGGGTAAGATTAGTAAATACTGCAACTTCCAACGGACAACCCATTACTCGACTTTGCGCCAAAGCGTGAGAACTCACTTCCATCACCGCCAGCTGGCATCCCGCTGCGACTGCTGAACTAAGCTGTTGTTGTAATTCCACAGCAAAGGGTGTAGTATAAGCTGCTGTTTGCTCAAAACCTGGCCAGCGAGCATAGAGTGTACCAAATAGTGCTGTTGGCTTCGGTGGCTCGGCACAAGAGAGCAGATATTCAATCAGGAGCGTCGTCGTAGTTTTACCATTAGTACCAGTAATTCCTACCATTTGCAGTTGCTGAGCTGGGTTGCCGTAAAAGCTGGTTGCTGCTTTAGCGCAAGCTATATTCATATTTTCTGCCGTAACGATACAAGCATCCTTGTTTGCCGGAGAGGGATACTTAGCAGCAGCCTGAGGAGAAATCATAGCAGCGATCGCACCAGAAGCGATCGCACTTTCCCAAAACTCCCCACCATCTACCCTGGTTCCCTGCATACCGATAAATAAATCTCCTGGTTGGCAAGCATGGGAATTAGTAGAGAGTCCCTTCACCTCCGCATCTAGTGCTGGATGGTTAGGCATTTCCCCAATGTTGGGAATCTGAGCTAATAAGTCGCGTAGCTTCATATTGAGAAGTAATACTTATGTGTACTTTCGTGCAACCTGAAAAGCAGACAGGTAAGACACATTAATATTATCCTCAACATCTTGCTCCATACTCTTTTTCAAATTTTTAAATAGAAGCTCCTGGTTATCTTTAGAGTAGTGCAAGCATCTTGCTCGCGCTTAGGTTAAACGCGAGCGAGACGCTCGCACTACTTTCTTTGCCAAAATGGGATACTCCTTAACAACTTCCCCTCCCAAGTCAGCATTTTGCTCAGTGTCCGCTATACTGGCAACAACACCTTGAGATAGAAGGTATTTCCCTAAATGGGCTGGATTTGGATACCTTAAGCGATCGCACTACATGGCTAAAGACGTTTTCCATCAACAGGTTAAAAAAGCCTTAATTAAAGATGGATGGAAGATTACTCATGATCCTCTCACTATACGCATATCAGAAGCAGTCAAATTACAAATTGATTTGGCGGCAGAAAGTGCAATTGCCGCAGAACGAAATTCAGAAAAAATTGCTGTAGAAATAAAAAGCTTCATTGGAGACTCAGATGTTAGCGCATTTCATACAGCATTGGGGCAATATCTTAACTATTGCCAAGCACTTGAAGAGCAAGAACCAGAACGAACTGTTTACTTAGCCATTCCCATAGAAACTTATGAGGATTTTTTTCAACTTCCCTTCATCCAACGCGCTCTCAGACGTTACCAAATCAAACTGATAATTTACGAGCCTAAATTGGAGGAGATTATGCGATGGATAACCTAGAACAATATCGACAATTTGTCAAGGATATCTTAACAGAACATGCCCAAATAGCAACCACTACTGATACGGTAAAAGCAGAGCTAATATTTGATAGCGAACATGACCATTATCAATTGACCTATGTAGGTTGGCAAGGACATAAGCGGGTCTTTGGTCCTGTGATGCATTTTGACATTCTTGATGGTAAAATTTGGATTCAATATAATGGCACGGAAGACTCTGTTGCTCAAAAGTTGGTTAATCTAGGTGTACCTACTTCTGATATAGTTCTGGGTTTTCATTCCTCTTTTAAACGCCAATTTACCCCTTATGCCGTAGGTTAAAGTTTGAGCAATCGGGAAAAGGTTAATTGTTAAACAAGACACTGCCAAGGAAAAATTTTCACCCCCAGCAATGAAAATCAATATCTCCTGATTCCTTCCCCAAAGGGGCGTTAACCGAACCTATAATAAAGATTGCCACTATTGCCTAAATTCAGGTGCTTTACCCCGTAACAGAGAATCAATCATGAGCTACAAAATGGATCGCCGCGCTTATGCAGAAACTTATGGTCCAACAGTGGGCGATCGCATCCGACTGGCGGATACTGAGTTATTCATTGAAGTGGAACAAGACTACACCACCTACGGTGATGAAGTAAAGTTCGGTGGTGGTAAGGTGATTCGTGATGGTATGGGACAATCCCCTATCTCCCGTGTTGATGGTGCGGTGGATTTGGTGATTACCAACGCCTTGATTCTGGATTGGTGGGGTATTGTCAAAGCTGATATTGGTATTAAAGACGGTAGGATATCCAAGATTGGGAAAGCGGGGAATCCCTATATTCAAGATAATGTAGATATTATTGTTGGTCCAGCGACTGAGGCGGTAGCCGGAGAAGGAATGATTCTCACTGCTGGGGGAATCGATAGTCACATTCACTTCATTTGTCCCCAACAGATTGAAACCGCGATCGCTTCTGGGGTTACTACTATGTTAGGAGGTGGTACAGGACCTGCTACTGGTACCAATGCAACCACCTGTACCCCTGGCGCTTGGTATATCCACCGCATGCTACAAGCTGCTGATGCCTTCCCCATGAATCTGGGGTTCCTGGGTAAAGGTAATAGCTCTCAGCCCCAAGGACTTTCCGAACAAGTTTTAGCTGGAGCAATGGGTTTGAAGCTGCATGAGGACTGGGGTACTACTCCCGCAGCTATTGATACTTGTTTAACGGTGGCAGATGAGTATGATGTGCAGGTGGCAATTCATACCGACACTCTCAACGAAGCCGGGTTTGTAGAAAATACTATCGCCGCTTTTAAAGACCGGGTAATCCATACATACCATACAGAAGGAGCTGGTGGTGGTCATGCTCCAGATATTATTAAGGTGTGTGGCGAAGCTAATGTTCTACCTTCTTCAACTAATCCTACTCGTCCCTACACAACTAATACCCTAGAAGAACACCTCGATATGTTGATGGTTTGCCATCACCTAGATCGAGGGATTCCAGAGGATGTCGCATTTGCCGAATCTCGGATTCGCCGGGAAACGATTGCAGCGGAGGATATCCTGCACGATTTGGGAGCATTTAGCATGATTGCCTCCGACTCCCAAGCCATGGGAAGAGTGGGTGAAGTAATTATCCGCACTTGGCAGACAGCTCACAAAATGAAGGTACAACGGGGATTTTTAGCTCCTCCATCTCTAGAGAAATCCCTAGAGAACGACAATTTCAGAGCCAAGCGCTATGTAGCCAAATATACAATTAATCCCGCGATCGCTCATGGTATTGCTGATTATGTCGGCTCTGTAGAAGCAGGAAAACTAGCCGACTTATGCCTTTGGCGTCCCGCCTTTTTTGGTGTGAAGCCAGAAATAGTGATTAAAGGCGGCGCGATCGCTTGGGCACAAATGGGCGATGCTAATGCTAGTATTCCCACCCCTCAACCTGTTCACATGCGTCCAATGTTTGCTAGTTTCGGTGGAGCGATTGCCGCAACTTCTCTTACCTTTATCTCCCAAGCTGCCTTAGAGCATGAAATTCCCCAGCAGATTGGCTTACAAAAGCCAGCGGTTGCTGTATCGGGAACTCGTCAGCTCAGTAAAGTAGATATGAAACTTAACGACGCCTTGCCAAAAATAGAAGTTGACTCAGAAACTTACGAAGTCAGAGCAGATGGGGAGTTACTTACCTGCGAACCAGCAACCGTCTTACCCATGGCACAACGTTATTTTTTGTTTTAGCCCACATTCTTAATTCTTAATTCCGCGCAGCGGTACTAGCGATCGCTTGATTAATTAACTCTACACCTTGCTCTACTGTCTCAACCCTACTTAATTGATGGCGCAATTCGACTGCGCCAGGAAAACCTTTTGAGTACCAAGCCATGTGTTTTCTTGCCTGACGGATACCACGTTTGCCTTTATACTCCCAGAGAGCTTGTAGATGTTCTCGCGCACATGCCAACCTTGCCACAGTGGTTGGCGGCGTTAGTTTTTGTCCAGTTTTCAGAAAATGGTCAATTTCTCCTACTAAAAAAGGATAGCCTAGGGTACCCCGCGAACACATTACCCCATCAGCACCAGTCTCTTCTAGGCACTTCACTGCTGCTTCCACAGAAAAGATATCCCCATTAGCAATAACTGGGATAGAGAGAATTTCCTTAACTCGTCCAATCCATTCCCATCTAGCAGAACCATTGTACCCCTGAGCCCTAGTACGTCCATGCAAGGTTAGCATTTGTGCTCCAGCATCTTCCAAACGCTGGGCAAATTCCAGAATATTGATTTCGTCATCATCCCAGCCAATTCTGGTTTTGACTGTCACAGGTACACTAACCGCCTGAACCACACTTCGTACAATTGCTTCAGCGATTTCTGGTTGCCGCAAAAGGGAAGAACCACCACCCTTTTTGGTAATTTTGTTAACAGGGCACCCCATATTGATATCTACCGTATCTGCTCCTTCAGCTACTGCTTTGTCTGCCGCTTCTGCTAAAAAATCGGGACGACAGTCGAACAGTTGAATACTGATCGGTTTTTCGTTGGGGTCTACCTCCATAATTTTAGGTAGTTCTCTAGCATGGCATAGTCCTGACGCATGTACCATCTCTGTGTACATCATCGACTCTGGAGCATAGCGCCGCACTAGTCGTCGAAACACCAAATCCGTGACTCCAGACAGAGGTGATTGTAAAACTCGGCTGTTGATTTCAACGGAACCAATCTTGAGGGGAGTAGCTAACTTTTGTTGCAGTTGAGGGGAGAGAAGGGGCATTGTGTTTGTTGTTTGTTGTTTGTTGTTCGTTGTTTGGGAATGACTCCTTTATCTCCAAATATTCCCTTGCTCTGAAAGAAGTATCAGAGTACAGCATAGCCTGTATATTCCCGCATTTCAGGAGCTTGAAAACCCAACACAATATTTTCCTTCCTAACCCCTCGCTCTACAAGTTCTTGAGCCACTCTCATTTCCGTCATATTTTGCTCAATCCAAATCTTTCCCTCCTTAATATCTAAATGTAAAACACAGCCATAGACCCGCCTATGACCATCCCATCCTACATTCATAACCTGGTAATGATCTTCTTTTATATCAAATACTGTATAGCAATCAATTGTGCCATTGGCGATTGGAATTGCAGCATAAGCCGTCAACAAAGACTGGATGATATTGCGATAATATTCTATAGTTTCCATTGCACAATTTCCTCTTTAATAGGGTTATAAATGATTTGTTTAATCTGATATTTTTCTATTGAAATTTGTACAAATTCCCGCTTAAAAAACGATTCATAAGTAACCACAGGAACTGCTAAATATAGTACACGTTTTGGAGCACTGATTTCTAAAGCAAGCCGATAATTTAAAAACTGCCCTAGCGCGGCATGGAAATCCGTCAGTGGCGAATCACTCAAAAAGGATTTAATCTCAACAGCAATAATTTTCATAAATTATTACTTTCCAAAAACTCCCACACTCGCTGCCAAACATTCTCTAACAAATCCGGCTCATCTGCATCAAACCATTCAATTTGAGCTTCTGCTCGAAAGAAAGTGCGCTGGCGCTTAGCAAATTGTCGAGTGTGCAAAACTGTTAAGTTTGTTGCTTCTGAAAGGGAAAGATCACCAGCAAGATATTGCTTTATTTCCCGATAACCTAGGGTATCCAAAAGTGGCAAATCAACACCATACTTTTGGCACAAGAATTCCACTTCATAAACAAAGCCATTAGCAATCATCTGTTGTGTTCGCTGCTCAATGCGATAATTAAGCTTATCGGAGTTGTTACATTCCAAGCCAATCTGAAGAATCGGATAGCTAGGGGGATTTTCTCCTTGCTGTTCGGAAATGGGGCAACCAGTAACATAAAATACTTCCAATGCTCGTAATGTCCTTACTTGATCATTAGGATGAATCTTTTTAGCAGCGGTGGGGTCAACCTGTTTTAGAAAAGCGTAACATTGAGTTTGTCCAACAGCAGCAAGTTGCGATCGCAATTCTTGATTAGGTGCGACTCTGGGAATTTTTAATCCCTTAATTACAGAACGGATATATAAACCTGTACCTCCGACTAGCAGGAGGGGAGAGGAATCAACAGAAGCAATCAAAGCTTGAGCTTGCTGCTGGTAGTCTGCTAGGGTCATTGTCTCGGTAGGCTCACAGATATCTATTAAGTAGTGAGGAATCTGCTGTTGTTGAGCAATCGAAGGCTTTGCCGTACCAATATCAAACTCTCGGTAAACCTGACGAGAATCTGCATTGAGAATCACTGAACCTAGCCTTTGAGCCAAAGCCAAAGCTAGGCTCGACTTACCAGTAGCCGTAGCACCACAAATCACAATTAGTTTGTCATTTGTCATTTGTCATTTGTCATTTGTCATTTGTTCTTTGGCGATTGGTAAATATTTCCCTATCTCCCTTGTCTCCCTCAGCTTCCCCAGCTCCCCACTCTTTCCTTTAAATGGGTTCATCCCCTATATAAATATTCCTTGAAACTGGTCTGTGGTCGCCTCCAACCCTTTTGTGTTAAAATTTTTAAGTATTTGAACCTTTTAATGTATCACCAAGGCTCAAAGCTTTTAGAGGAGAGTCTCTGACATGACGAGTAGTTACAGTGCCGATCAGATTCAAGTTCTGGAAGGTTTAGAACCGGTGCGTAAAAGACCGGGAATGTATATTGGTTCTACCGGTCCACGGGGACTCCATCATCTAGTTTACGAGGTTGTCGATAATTCGATTGATGAGGCTCTAGCTGGTTATTGCAGCCAGATAGAAATTGCTCTTAATGCCGATGGTTCTGTCATAGTCACAGACGACGGACGAGGCATTCCCACCGATACTCATCCTACCACTGGTAAGTCAGCACTGGAAACAGTTATGACTGTGCTTCACGCTGGTGGTAAGTTTGGTGGTGGCGGCTATAAAGTTTCTGGCGGATTACACGGAGTAGGGGTTTCTGTAGTTAATGCCCTTTCTGAATGGGTAGAGGTTACCGTTTGGCGAGAGAAACGGGAACATGTACAGCGCTACGAACGAGGCATTCCTGTAGGGGAACTGGAAGTAAAACCCCACAAACAAAACCGCACTGGCACTTCTGTTGCCTTCAAACCCGACACACAAATCTTTACCAACGGTATTGAATTTGATTACACTACCCTTGCAGGGCGATTACGGGAACTAGCTTACCTCAATGCTACTGTCAAAATTCAATTTACTGACAATCGCCTCGAAGAACCACGGGTAGAAAATTACCACTATGAGGGAGGCATCCAAGAATATGTCGCCTACATGAACCGGGAGAAACAACCCCTACACGAGGAAATTATCTATATCAAGGGGGAGCGTAACAGTATTCAAGTAGAAGTGGCATTGCAGTGGTGTATCGATGCCTACAGCGATAATCTATTGGGTTTTGCCAACAATATTCGCACCATTGATGGTGGCACTCATTTGGAAGGGTTAAAAACAGTCTTAACCCGGACAATGAATGCCACTGCCCGCAAACGGAATAAAATCAAAGACAATGAGGCTAATCTGGGAGGCGAGAATGTCCGGGAAGGTTTAACTGGAGTTATTTCCGTTAAAGTACCAGAGCCAGAATTTGAAGGGCAAACTAAGACGAAATTGGGTAATACGGAAGTGCGGGGTATTGTCGATTCTCTGGTAGGAGAAGTATTGACTGAATACTTAGAGTTCCGTCCCAATGTAGCAGATACCATCTTAGAAAAAGCTATCCAAGCCTTTAAAGCTGCAGAAGCTGCTCGTCGTGCGCGGGAGTTGGTGCGGCGCAAATCGGTGCTCGAGTCTTCTCCTTTACCAGGTAAGTTAGCAGATTGTAGTTCTAGAGACCCTGTAGAATCGGAAATTTTTCTGGTGGAAGGGGATAGTGCGGGAGGAAGTGCTAAACAAGGACGCGATCGCCAATTCCAAGCTATTCTGCCTTTACGGGGTAAAATCCTCAATATCGAGAAAACTGACGATGCCAAAATTTACAAAAATACGGAAATCCAGTCCCTAATTACAGCACTGGGTTTAGGTATCAGAGGTGAGGAGTTTGACCCTTCTGGACTGCGCTATCACCGCATCATTATTATGACCGACGCTGATGTGGATGGAGCGCACATCCGTACTTTATTGCTAACCTTTTTCTACCGCTATCAACGGGAACTAGCCGATCAAGGCTACATTTATATCGCTTGTCCTCCACTATATAAAGTAGAGCGAGGACGCAATCATTACTATTGTTATAGCGATCGCGAATTGAATAACCTGGTCAAAAATGAGTTTCCCGCTAATGCCAATTACACCATCCAACGGTTCAAAGGCTTGGGTGAAATGATGCCAGAGCAACTGTGGAACACGACTATGAACCCGGAAACCCGCACTATTAAGCGGGTAGAGATTGAAGATGCCGCCGAAGCTGACAGAATCTTTACCGTACTCATGGGCGATCGTGTGGCACCTCGCCGGGAATTCATTGAAACCTACGGCTCCAGGTTAAATATGACAGATCTCGATATTTAGGGACTTCCAAATAAAAAAACATTCCATTGCTGAGGGAGCTGAGGGAGCTGGGGAAGCTGGGGGAGTAAGACAAGTCCAAAAATTGGCATAATTTATTTCTTGGAGTTCCCTATCTCCGGTGTCTCCGCGTCTCCGCGTCTCCGCGTCAGTAAAAATGTGCAAATTGGATGCGTCAAAGCTTAACTCCTGTCACCGCAGATTTGGACAAACACAGTTCTTGTTCGAGGACCATCCAAATCAAAAAATAAGACTGATTGCCAAGTACCTAAAGCTAACTTACCATCAACAACAGGAATAACTTCACTAGTACTTAGCATTATTGCCATAAGGTGAGAGTGAGCGTTTATTGGTTCATCAGGAGGAACATCTCTTAGATGCAGGTCATTATGTAGATATTTGTCCGATTCTGGAGCTAACTTAGAAAGATGTACTTTGATATCTGCTAGCAATCTTTCTTCATTTTCATTAATTGCCAAGGCAGTTGTGGTATGTCGAGAAAACACCAGAACTTGACCATTAGTGATGTTAGTTTCGAGCAATAGCTTCTCAAGCTGGGGAGTAAGATTATAAATATTAATTCCTTTGTGGGTTTCTAGTTCAATGATCTGATTGATTATCGGCATAGGTTTACCTGTGGCTCATCCCTATAGCAATCCTAAAGTGAACTGCCTACACTCATTCTATTTCTTGGCAAAATCCCTTCCTCTTTAGCTTTCCCCTGTCGCCTAGCAACTCTTTCGCAAGTCCCAATTTATCTTAAAATAAAGTTTTGTTAAGATGAGGGGTATAGATGTACATTGTTCAGATAGCCTCTGAATGCGCTCCTGTTATCAAAGCCGGAGGATTAGGTGACGTTGTTTATGGACTCAGTCGAGAGCTAGAAAATCGGGGTCATGGCGTCGAGATTATTCTACCCATGTATGATTGCATGCGGTATGACCATATCTGGGGACTCCACGATGCCTATCGTGATTTGTTGGTGCCTTGGTACGGTGGTGTAATCCACTGCTCTGTATACTGCGGTTGGGTACACGGGCGAGTTTGCTTTTTTATTCAACCTCACTCTGGTGATAACTTCTTCAACCGAGGTCATTATTATGGTGCTTTAGATGATCATATGCGCTTTGCTTTCTTCAGCAAGGCGGCTTTAGAATTTCTGTTGGTCACCAACAAGCGTCCTGATATTATCCATTGCCATGACTGGCAGACAGGCCTATTGCCAGTCATGCTCTTCGAGATGTATAAATGGCATGGTATGGAGCACCAGCGAGTTTGCTATACCATTCACAACTTCAAGCACCAAGGGATAGCTGGTCCCCAAGTTCTTTGGGCAACGGGACTCAATAACGATCCTTATTACTACCATTATGATCGCCTAGGGGACAACTTCAACCACACAGCGATCAATTTTATGAAAGGAGGAATCGTTTACTCCAATTTCGTCAACACAGTTTCTCCCCATCACGCTTGGGAAGCTCGTTACTCAGAAATTGGTTGTGGACTAGGTCACACCTTAGATATACACAATCATAAGTTTGGTGGTATCCTCAACGGCATCGCTTACGACATCTGGAATCCGGAGATAGACGGCTACACTCCGTACCACTACGCCAAAGATGACTTAGAAGGAAAGGCACAAAACAAGAAAGCCTTGCGGGAGCGCTTGCTATTAAGGGATGTGGATAAACCGCTCATTGCTTTCATTGGTCGATTGGACGCTCAAAAAGGTGTTCATCTTGTCCATCATGCAATGTACCACGCACTCAATCGAGGAGCACAGTTTGTGCTGTTAGGTTCAGCTACTGAACCTAGTATCAATGCTTGGTTTTGGCACGAGAAACACCACTTAAATGATAACCCTGACTGTCATTTGGAGATTGGTTTTAATGAAGAATTATCCCACCTAATCTATGCAGGGGCAGATATGATTGTTGTCCCCAGCAACTACGAACCCTGCGGACTAACACAGATGATTGGTTTGCAGTACGGCACAGTCCCGATTGTAAGGGGAGTGGGTGGTCTAGTGAATACGGTGTTTGACCGAGACTATGACTCTGAAAAGCTACCTGAGGAACGTAATGGTTATGTCTTCTACCAGACAGATAATCATGCTCTTGAGTCGGCAATGAATCGGGCTATTGGATTGTGGTATGACTATCATGAGGAGTTTCAGGCACTTGTCACTCAGGGCATGGAATATGATTACTCCTGGAACAACCCAGGCAAAACCTATTTAGGGGTTTATGACCATATCCAACACTAACTAAATTGGATTGATGTGAACAGACCCAACTATTTGTAAGCAACTAGTTGGGAGGTTCCATCTTGAACAGAGATTAGGTCTAATAAAACCGAAATTTTACCAGCGGATATTTCGCTAGTATATACCTAGTTAGCAAGTAAATTATTGGTAAGGTTATCAAAAAAGTCTCATGAGCAATACCAGTAACTTTCGTCAAGCGATGATTGAGGCTAGAGGTCAAACTCTAATTGGCCCCAACGTCATTGCTAATGCTCTTCCCTTTGTAGGTGGGGGACTAGTTTTAACCGCTCTTGGTACCTACGGTGGTTTGGGAGTCATGAATACTCGTCCAGAGATTTTCATGACAACCTTTTGGGTTGCCCTGATTGCTGAATTGGTTCTTTTCTTCGTTGCCCGTGGCATTGCTGAAAAAGGAAATAACAGCGTTGCGTTACCCCTTTTAGCAACCTATAGTCTACTATCCGGTTACACTCTCAGCGGCATAATTGCTCTTGCCCTAAGTACCCAGGGTGTCGGTTTGCAAGGCATTGGCATTGCTGCCCTTGGTTGTGGTGTTACCTTTGTTGCTGCCCGTCAAATTGGCTCCAATCTCTCGGATCAAGATGGCATGGCATTGACTAAAACAGTCTACCTAGGCATTATTGCCTTGGTAGTGGTTATGGTTGGTCAACTGCTGTTTTCACTATTCGGTGTCTACACACCAACTTGGCTAGATATCGGTATCTCTGGTATTGGTGTCTTTTTGTTTGCTGGCGCAGCTGTAGTAGATTTCTACATCCTCCCCCGCACCTATAAGGATGAACAGTATCTGCCTGCTGCACTGTCGATGTACCTAACCTACATCAATCTATTCATCTTTATTCTGCGGCTGCTAATTCTTCTTAGCGGTGGTGGTAGAGACTAACTCAGCTTAGATAGATTTAATAGGGTAGGGGTACACTTCGATGTACCCCTATTTTTTGTAAAAGGCAAACTTTTCGTTAAAATCAAAAAAGCAACCCTTAAGCGGTAGCACAAGGATGGAAATCATCATGGAAGTATTAGATATTAAACGGGAAGTCGAAACTTTGTCAGAGCGCCTGGGTAAAACCCAGGACTGTCTTTGACATCGCAGCATTGAATGCTAAAATTAGCGATTTAGAACAGCAAGCTGCTCAACCGGATTTTTGGAATGACCAAAATTTTGCTCAGCAAACTCTTCAAGAACTCAACGAGCTGAAATCTAACGTACAACAGTATCAGCAATGGCAAGTCAGTCTTGAAGATGCCAAAGCTGTTTTGGAGTTGCTAGAACTAGAAACTGATGAAGGACTTCTAGCAGAAGCCCAAATTAACCTAACTCAGCTTAACGAGGAACTTGACCGCTGGGAGTTGGAACAGCTACTATCTGGCAGCTATGATTCTAAAGGGGCAGTATTTACGATCAATGCTGGTGCTGGTGGTACTGATGCCCAAGACTGGGCACAGATGTTACTGCGCATGTATACCCGTTGGGGAGAGAAGCGCGGTTATAAGGTACATCTGGCTGAACTTTCAGAAGGAGATGAAGCAGGTATTAAGTCTGCCACCCTAGAAATTAATGGACTCCGTGCCTATGGTTACCTGAAAGCAGAGAAGGGAACCCATCGATTAGTGCGGATTTCTCCTTTTAATGCTAACGGCAAGCGACAGACTAGCTTTGCTGGAGTGGAAGTGATGCCACTGATTGATAATTCTGTTGAGCTAGATATTCCAGAGACAGACTTAGAAATCAGCACCTCTCGTGCTGGTGGTAAGGGAGGGCAAAACGTCAACAAGGTCGAAACAGCTGTGCGGATTGTCCATATTCCTACTGGTATTGCTGTACGCTGTACTCAGGAGCGATCGCAACTGCAAAATAAAGAAAAAGCCCTAGCTCTGCTCAAAGCAAAGCTGTTAGTAGTTGCTGAGGAACAAAGAGCCCAAGAAATTGCCGAAATCCGAGGTGATATGGTAGAAGCGGCTTGGGGTAATCAAATTCGCAACTATGTTTTCCATCCCTACCAAATGGTAAAAGACTTGCGCACTAATGTAGAGACAACAGCAGTTAGTGATGTTCTTGACGGTGACATCGACGAGTTCATTGAAGCTTACCTCCGCCAGGAAAATCAACTGACTTGAAAATAGGGAATTGGGAATAGTACTTAGTTAAGGCTTAAACCCGAATGGCACTCAGATCGTCGGACGATCAGTTGGACAACTTAACTTAGTGCCATTCCGCTTAAACCCAAGCCAGTGAGGCAAAAGGGGAAGGGAATTTCTGGATAAAAAGAGACTTGTCGTTTACACCAAGCTAAGAAAATGATTTTTACCTTCCCTTTTCCCTCTTACCCTTTATCTCAACCCAAGAATTTAGCGATATTTGGACTTATCAAGTGTGCCATTCAGCTTTGTGGTTGCTTCTGAGGAGGCATGATAACTTTCTTCGCCAAACCAAGAATTTGGAGTACTCGAATTGCCCACCAAGTTACATCTATTTCCCACCACTCTCGTCCTGCTGGCGCTACATTGGGGTGAGCATGATGATTGTTGTGCCAACCTTCTCCATAAGTTAAAATTGCTGCCCACCAGAGATTGCGAGAGCCATCATCTAATTCAAAAGTTTGATAACCCCTTAGATGACTCGCGGAATTAATCAACCAAGTACTGTGCCAAAGTATTACCGCCCTAACAAACACCCCCCAAATTACAAAAGACCATCCTCCCAAAGCATAAAGCAACAGAGCAACAGGAATCTGGAGTAATAAGAAATAACGGTCAAGCCAGAGATAATAGGGATCTCGTACTAAGTCAGGTGCATATTTTTTATAAGATTCATAGTCAAAGAACTGACTTTTTTGATAAAACAGCCAAAGCATGTGACTCCACCAAAAACCCTGCTCTGCTGAGTAAGGATCTTTTTCCTCATCTCCTGGGAAAGCATGGTGAAGACGGTGGTTGGCAACCCAAAAGACTGGTGATCCTTGAAGGGCAAGGCATCCTATAGTAGCCAGAATATATTCTAACCACTGAGGTACCCTAAAACTACGATGGGTTAACAGTCGATGATAAGCTAAACAGATGCCAATGCTACCGAAGAACCAGTGAAGAAATATGGTGAGTCCCAAAGCTGACCAGGAGAAAAACCAGGGAGCGAGCATTGCCACAGCATGAATCGTAGCGAAAAACCCTACAGTAACCCAGTTTAAAGTCGGAGCTGATCTGCTTTCCGGGGCAACCGAGAGTGAATTGTTGGTCATAAATTTACCTTATTGAGTAGAGAGGATCGCTATAGTAGAAGTTGCAATGCAAGTAATACTTGCTTATATTTTCACAGCTTAACAACGTAAATGCAAATATGCAAGTGTAACTTGCACTTTACCCCCTATGTCTCGAACACGTCCTTCAAGCAGAACACGCTTGATTAAAGCTGCACTTGAGTTGTTTACATCTCAAGGAGTAACCGAGACAACTACTCGGCAGATTGCTGAATTGGCACAAGTCAATGAGGTTACTCTATTCCGACAGTTTGGTAACAAGCAGGGATTACTCTTGGCAGTGCTCGAAGACTCTGCTGTGTTTACTCATCTCGGCGAATCCTTAGCAGAGCAACTCCAGCAGACGAAAAACTTGGCTGAGGCTCTCAAGCAATATGCTAATGATCGCATACAGGCTCTAGAAAATATCCCTGGTTTACTGCGCTCTGTGGTTGGGGAAGCAGGACGTTACACTATGGAAAATCGTCGAGCACTAGGAAGAGGTGTAACTATCGCTAATCGCGATGTAGCTCGATATCTAGCAACTGTGATTGAGCGTGAGCAGTTACACCCCTACTTACCCCCTGAAAAGTTAGCTAGCCTGCTTAATGGCATGTTATTTGGGTATTTAGTGATTGAAATCACTAGTGAGTTCCACGAGCTGTGGGATGACCGGGAGGATTTCTTGAATAGTTTAGTAAAATTGTGCTTGCATGGAGCAGTTGTTCAGGAAAAATTAACAGATGAAATTGCTAAGGAGCAAAAAGCAATCCCTCACGCTGATAAGCAAGAAGTAGCGGATTTACCAGCTTCTGTAGTAGGCTCGATTTTGCAACAAGCCAAACAAAAGAGTTTACGGGATTATGCCCTTGCCTATGTCTTGTTTGGAGCTGGCTTATCTCCCCAAGAAATTGTTACCCTAGAGCGATCGCATCAAATTAGTAATTCCCAGCAACACCTACTGCAAGTAACTCAAGGTGCTGTGCGGCAAGTACCTGTAAATCAGTGGATTATGGGAAAGCGCTATGGCTCCTATACTCGTAATCCTTTGAGTCAATGGCTCAAAAACCGAAAAGATAACCAATCTGCTTTATTTATCAATGATAGAGAGCAACCGATGTCAGAGGTAGAGTTACACACCGCATGGCAGGAATTTACTTCTGGGTTGTTAACCTCTAAGCAGCAACCACTGTTCATCGAACAAGCACGACAAACTTGGTGTGTGGAAATGTTAATGAGGGGAATTGATTTGGAAGATTTGAGTATCTTGAGTGGTTGGGATGCTACTCAATTACAAGCCTATGCTCGTAGAGCTAAAGAAAAAGCTGCTTTAGAACGAGCCCTCCAGCTTGATCAAAAATCATAAACAGAGTAGATCAGTTAACTCTAAGTATTAGAATACACTGAAACTATGGCTCTAATCGTGAACAATCTGCACAGCAGCACAATCATGATTAACTTTCTCATCCAATTCTCATCCAACTTGCTAAAAATCTAACAAATTAGTTAGATACTGCTGAAATCAACTATATGGTCTTTACCAAGAAACCAAGCCAGGAGCATTCTGTCGTAATAAATTGTTTACCTACTGCTGAAACAGGAACCATCTTTGTTAAGGGGGTAGAAATGGCATTTCAGTCTGGACAACAGCAGTATCAAGTTCTCCAAGGGATTGATTGGAATATCAAATGCGGTGATATTCAGTTGTTAATGGGACCGTCTGGATCGGGAAAAACTACCCTACTATCCATCTTAGCTGGTCTACTGACACCTACAGCTGGACAAGTTTACTTACTAGGGCAAGAAATTACCAAGATGTCTCGTGCCAAGCTCGAGCGCTTTAGACGGCACAACATCGGTTTCATTTTCCAGGGTTTCAATTTGTTTCCGGCACTGACGGCAGCAGAGAATGTAGAAGTAGTACTCAATGTTAAGGGCATTCGGGGCAAAAAAGCACAATGTCAGGCCCAAGCATTGCTAGAACAGGTGGGCTTAGGTCTACATAGAAATCATAAACCTTGTGATTTGTCTGGAGGACAGAAACAACGAGTTGCGATCGCACGGGCTTTAGCTGGCAATCCTCAATTAATTATGGCAGATGAGCCAACAGCTGCTTTGGATTCCCAAAGTGGGCATAATGTTATTGAGTTACTCTATCAACTGGCCAAGGAACAAAGTTGTACTGTGCTAGTGGTAACCCACGACCCTCGCATTATTGATGTTGCTGATCAAGTAACTTATTTGGAAGATGGACGGCTTACGAGTGGGTTGATAAGTTGAGCAGCTATCAAATTGTTACTGAGGATAAGGCAGAGGGCAGAAGGCAGTCCCGATGAAAAAATTTTTTTCACCACCGATGCATGAAAATCAATCTCTCCTGACTCCTGACTCCTGACTTCTATTTTCAGATTAGTTCTATAAAAATGCTTGATGCTTATTGAGAATTATTATTAATTCATTCTAACCGTTGTCTTTAGCTATTGAAAATTATTCTTAATTAACTTACGATTCATTTACAAGTTTTGAAGGCTTTTGGGCAAATCTAGCAAGGTTCAACTCAGCACATAGAGCTCAATCGCTAATTTCATGTTGTTGTTGCCAAAAGGATTACTGAAAATATGGATTCTGCCACAGTTATGGTGATTTTTATTGCTTGTTTAATACTAAATCCGGTTTCCATACCCCCCTAACAATCTAGGCAACATTTAACCAGTGATAATTAGTGAGCTTTTTGATTTCTTCGGTCATTTCTCTGAGAATATTACAACGTTTGACTAGCACATACTCTAGCTCATCGATATTTTCAAAATACTCATTTACTAAGGGTTCATCGACTAACTTCCATAGTCTTTCTGCTGGCTGTAATTCTGGAGAATATGCGGGTAAATATTCGATGAATATCCCTTCTGGTATTTTGACTTTTTGACTGTGATGCCATCCGGCATTATCTTCCACTAATAAGACTTTTTTGTTCCCGGAGATACCTGCATCAACCGCAAAGGCTTCATAGACCAGATTTAACCATAAGGTATTGACTCTAGGAATCAGATACCAGAATGTTTCCCCTGTTTGCGGTCTAACAAATCCATACACATATAACCATTCATGACGATGACTCACTATGGCAGTTGGTCTCTCTCCGATTAAACTCCAAACCTTTTTTATAATTGGTTTTAATCCGACTCTATGTTCATCAAAAAACCATATCTCTATTTCTGAAGATGGATATTTTTCTATCAGTTTTTTTAC
>JGI12316J15309_10005998_pt1 | contig 21249 bp, 20 predicted proteins | sample MarCyaLeptolynsp_FD_15309 | JGI IMG/M metagenome (IMG submission 15309) | reverse complement strand
GGAACCGATGCGTCCGCTGCCGCAACGCCCGTATCGGAATCCGACAATGGCGGCGCGGGCATCACGGCGGGAGCAAGGGCTTCGGGTTTGGCCATGATTCAATCCGTTCTGGGCGCCCGACAGCATACCAACAGGGGACAGGGAAACCAAATCAACGGGCAGAGGTTCCAGATAGGAGTTCGCACGGGAAACGGAAGGGCAAAAATCTTTTGGATCGGCTTCCTCCGGTGCAGACGCCCCACAAACCTGCTCGCGGCACCGCTCACCGATACTTTGTCCGCCAGACTGCAACGGCCCATGCGCAACACAAAGGGATTGAAAGTGCCACCCCTCCTGACAGAGCAGTTTTCGCGCAGGCGCTTCATTGATCTATCGCAATGTTAGTACGGCCGTCGGACGCTAGTGTTGCAAAGACAATGATCGGAGGAGCCCGACATGAATGTTCTGGAAATTCATGAAAGCGCCCGCAAACTCTATGAGGCGCACGGCGACAAGGCCGAATTCGAGGCGGCGCAAAAGGCGCGCCAGTTGAAGGAAAACGGCAAAGAGGATGAAGCTGCCGACTGGCAGAAAATTCGCGAAGCCATAGCCCAGATGCGGGGCGCCGGCAACAGCTGACCCGGCACGCGGGGCCGGCCCCTGGCGCGGGCCCAGTGCGAACCGGGGCCCGAGGGTATGACGACAACTTTGGAAACGGGACGGTGACTATGAAGGTTCTGCTGATTTACGGCACCACGGAAGGGCAGACCCGCAAGATCGCGGAGTTTTCATCGAACCACCTTTCCGAAGCGGGCCACGATGCCGACGTCAGAGACAGCCGCCGTGCCGCCAACACCGACCTGTCGGATTTCGATGCCGTCATACTGGCCGGTTCCGTGCACGAAAAGCGACACCAGGAGAGCCTGGAAAACTTCGTGTTCGCGCATCGTTCGCAATTGAGCACGGTTCCGACATTGCTGATTTCCGTCAGCCTTTCGATCGCGTTCGAAAACGGTGAAAGCGAAGCCCGTGACTATGTCCGAAGCTTCGCCGAACGGACGGCATTCGAACCGGGAACAATTGCCCTTGTGGCGGGAGCTCTCAAGGTCGATCAGTATGATTATTATATGAGCCAGATCGTTGAATTCGTGGTGATGAAAGATCAAGAGGAGAGCATTCAAGACCGCGAATTCACGGACTGGGACGAACTGGGCAAGACACTGGACGGATTTGTCGCATCCATATAGCGAAATTGCCGGGTCGTTGTGAGATGCAAAGACCGGCACCTGCCGACCCCTTGCGCAAGCCGGGTGCCTCTATCCCCGGTTTTGTCTCAGGCGTTTTTCTATCTGCCGCTTCTCCCAATCGACACCGAACAGCGAGAAGACTTCGAAAACCGCCAATCCGTGCGATGCGACTCCCAATCCCCAACCGAGCGTCGGCCAGACAAACCACAATCTGTCCGTTCCCATGAACAGGTTGGCGGCAACCATGGCAATCACCGAAATCACATAGACCGCGAGATGGGTGTAGAACCCTTTGATGTCACGAACGTATTCTACCGCTTCGCGTTCCTCTTCAGAAAAGTCCTGCTGTTTGATCATGCCCGTCTCCGATGCAAGCGTGGAAATCTCCACCTCAAGGACCGCGGCCAGCGCACCCAGCGTTTCCAGACTGGCCTTGCCGCCGCGTTCGATCCTCTGGATGGTGCGCACGCTCAGACCGCTGACCTCCGCAAGGGTTTCCTGTGACCAGCCTTTTTCGATTCGTAATTTGCGAACCAGCATCCGATGAGTCCCCGCACAGAGAATGTTGAGCGGCCCGATAAAACGGCGCGCCATGGACCAAACATTTTCCAGCACAAACTCACCACGACAGCAGCCCGACATCAACCCGCCAGGCCACTGACAGGTTGGTCTGGCCCATCAATTTGCCTGCTTGAAGAGCACCCGTTCCGTTCACGTCGAGCGGCTACGAACGGGTTTCGCCGAAATTAGATCTTGACCTGGAGCCACTCCAGCTTGGTAGACCGTCCACACCATCCTTTTTTCGGACACTCCCCATGCGTATTGCGGAAGCGGCATCCAAAAGCGGACTGAGCATCGACACCATCCGCTACTACGAAAGATCAGGAATAGTCCCTGGAATTCCTCGCGGTTCCGACGGTCAACGCCGATTTTCTCCCGAGACAATCGATTGGCTGACCCTGTTATACTGGCTGCGGGAAACGGGAATGTCTATGAAGACGATGAACCGTTTCGCCACCCTTTATCAGGCCGGCGACGGGACAATGGCCGAACGCAAAAGGATCCTTCTGGCCCATGCGGAAACGCTGAAGAAGCGGAGGTCCGATCTCGATCGCTGCGATGCCTTGCTCGCCCACAAGATCGCGATCTACGAGGATCGCGGAGCATGACGGGACACAACCAGCTCTGGCGAGGAGATAAGAGATGCGGATTATCGTAGTTGGAGCCGACGGCGATATCGGACGCGCTGTGTGCAATGAATTGTCGATTCGCCATCAGATCATCAAAGTCGGACGCAACAGTGGCGATGTTCGTGCCGACCTTGCGGACAGATCCTCGCTGGAGGCGATGTATGCCCAGACCGGAAAGGTCGATGCCGTGGTTTCGACCGCCGGCACCGTACATTTCGGACCGCTGACGGAATTTACCGAAGAACAATTCATGATCGGCCTGAACAACAAAGTCATGGGACAGATCAATCTCGTTCTGGCCGGCATGAACCATGTCAGCGACGGCGGGTCGTTTACGCTGACCAGCGGTGTTCTCGATCGCGAACCCGTGCGCGAGGGGACAGGCGCGGCGGCGGCGAACGGCGCGCTGGGCGGTTTTGTCGTCGGTGCGGCGATCGAAATGCCGCGCGGGTTGCGAATCAACGTGGTCAGCCCGGGGCTTCTGGACGTTTCCAGGGAACGGTACGGAAAATATTTTCATGGCCACGAAACAGTTCCCTCAGAACGGGTCGGTCGCGCGTTTGCCAAGAGTGTGGAAGGCGCGGTCACCGGCAAGGTTCTCATTGTCGAATAGGCGAAGAGAAACACGGAGACCAAGTGCATATCTATGACGAAAAAATCGCCTGGCACTACGCAGCCTATCGCCCTGCCCTGCACCAGGCGATCGTGACCGAAGTTTTCATCGGTCAAGCGTTTGCGACCGGTCTCGATATCGGTTGCGGTACGGGGCGTTCGACACGCGCCCTGACCGACAAATGCCGCACGGTCTTCGGCGTCGATTCGAGCCGGCGCATGTTGGACAAAGCGGCCGAACACCCCAGAGTCACCTATCTCCTCGGCAATGCCCACGACCTGCCGATCGCTGATGCCAGTATAGACGCGGTCACCTTCGCCGGCGTCTTGCCCTACCTGGACACAGAGGCTGTGACGGGCGAACTCAAACGTGTCTGCCGGAACAAGGCCCTCATCTGCCCATACGATTTCGAAATCGGTCTGCAGGATTTGCTGCGGGCGTTCGGCTTGCCGGACTCAAATCCCGACGACGGCTATGACCATGCATGCAACCTTTCCGATCAGGAGGGCCTGTCGACCCTGAAAGTCGTATCCCGGGTGGTTGACCTAAGGGTAACCGGACCGCAGGCGGCGCACCTTCTGTTGTCGGACAAAAATCGTTACGACAGACTGTCCCAACTGCTCGGCGTGCCCGACCCGTTCGGCCCGGTTGTCGACAGATTGGACCATATGAATTGGCCCGGTAAGCTTGAAGGCACTGTCTACTACGCGCTGCATCAGCTTGAAAACCAGGGTCTGTGGACTCTGCCGCCTTCGACCTGACAAATCTCCCATCTTGTCGACCATCCTCCGCAGCACCATGTCCGTCGTCGCCTGCAGGAAGCCCGTCGTGATGCCGACGGAGGATCTTGGAGTCGAAACACGATTTTCATTCTGGAGCTCAATACGAATGCCAAAAATAATTGCCACTGCCGCACTGATGACCGGCCTTGCATTTTTAATGGCCGGCGCAGCCGACGCCCAATCCCGCTGTCCCGGAGAAGGCGGTGTTCGATCGCTGACGGGAGACACGCCGACCAGCATACGCTTCAAAGCCATCGGCGAAAACGACGAAACACAGTTCAAGATCTATTGGCTCGACTACCAGGGACAGCGCGTGTTTTACAAACATCTGTTCGCGGGAGAGGCTTACACCCAACAGACCTACATGACACATCCCTGGCTCGTAACCGCTCCCGTGCCCGGTGGCGGTGAAGATTGCATTGCAATTTACAAACCGCGAAGAGGTGGTGGAACAATCGAGCTTCGATAGCCGGGATTACGGCCACACTCCTAGAGTTTTTCACAGTTTCACGGAAACAGTGAAAAGCTCAAAGTCGCTGTATTCCGCATTTCTTATCTGTCCAGACGATTCCGTCTGAACAGGAAAAGCTCTAAGCCCCGGCCACAATGCCAAGCACTTTCATCTTGTGATAAAGCGTGCGCCGGGGCACGCCGATCAGACCGGAGGCGGCCTCGACATTGCCCTTGGCTGTCTTCAACGCCGTTTGGATCACGTGGCGTTCGAGGCGTTCGACCATTTCCGACAAGGTACGGGTTTCACTGACCGGAGCCTTGTCCGCATCGGCACCGAATCCGAGATCGAAGCCGAAAGCGAACCGGGTGGCGGCGGCCTGCAATTCCCGGACATTGCCCGGCCAGTCGTGCGTCATCAGCGTCTGGAACAGGTCAGGCGTCATCGTCACCGGAGGTTCGCCGCTTTCACCGAGCACCTGGTTGGTAAAATGCAGAAACAGAAGAGCAACGTCTTCGATCCGTTCGCGCAAGGGCGGGACCCTTACTGTCAAGACATTGAGGCGGAAATACAAATCAGCGCGAAACGTCCCTTCCTCGACAGCCTCGGCCAGATCCCGCTTGGACCCGGAAATCACTCGGATATCAACCGGAATTTCCTCGTTTGTGCCGAGGCGGACGATCTTGCGGTCCTCCAGCACCCGCAGCAGTTCCGCCTGCAGGTCCAGCGACATGCCCTCGATCTCGTCCAGGAAAACCACTCCGCGATTGGCATATTCGAAGCGGCCGATCCGCTTCTTGGTTGCGCCGGTAAACGCGCCGGGTTCATGGCCGAAGAACTCGCTCTGCAACAAAGTGGCAGGCAGCGCGGCGCAATTGATGGCAACAAACTTCCCCGTCGACCGTTTCGAAAATTCATGCAGCGAGCGCGCCACAAGTTCCTTACCAACACCGGTCTCGCCGACGATCAGGACGTCGGCGTCGGTCCCGGCACATCGCAGAACCTGTTTTCTCAGATTGATGATCCCGGTCGATTGCCCCCTGATCGAAGCCTCGATGCCGGAGGCGCTTTCAAGCCGGCGCCGCAGGTCTGCATTTTCCTGCTCCAACCGGCGGCTTGAGCAGGCCCTGTCTACGGCATTTAGCAGTTTTTCGATGCGAAACGGCTTTTCAATAAAATCGTAGGCGCCGTTGCGAATGGCTTCGACAGCCATGGCAATATCGCCGTGTGCGGTCATCAGAATGACGGGAACGGCCGGGTCGGCCTCCCGGATCTGCTGCAAGAGCGTGAGCCCGTCGATGTCAGGCATCCGAACATCGGTTACGACGAGCCCGGCGCCGCTTTCGGCCAACAGGTCGACGATTCCCTTGCCTGTGGTCGAGGACGTGACTTCGTATCCCGCGCCGTCGAGCGCCTGGCCAAGTCCGGTCAGGACATCGGGATCGTCATCAATGAGAAGGATTCTGGCCACGGCATTCCGATCAGCTGTCGTCCGTGGAAGGCACTTCCGGCGGCACGACCCGCGGTTTGCCATCTTCGTCGATGGCAACAAAGGTGAACGTTGCTTCCGTCACCTTCCTGCGATGGCTCAGATGGCGCTGGAGGGTCCAGGCCTCGATATGGATGCCCATCGAGGTGCGCCCGACCCTTTCGACTTCGGCATAGACGCATACGATATCGCCGACATTGACCGGCCGGATGAAATGCATCGCCTCAATCGACACGGTCACAACCCGGCCACGGGCGCGCCCGGCGGCGACGATGCCGCCGGCCATGTCCATCTGCGAAACCACCCAGCCGCCGAATATGTCACCGTTGATGTTGACATCGGCCGGCATGGCAAAGGTGCGCAACGCAAGTTCGCCCCTTGGATTTTCGTCCATCTCGGGCATTGCTACTTCTTCTTTTTCTTCGGCGGGATCAAATCGGTGATGGTTCCCTCGAACATCTCGGCGGCGAAATTCACCGTTTCCGACAGGGTTGGGTGCGGGTGAATGATGTGACCGAGATCGGTCGCGTCGCATCCCATCTCGATTGCAACCGCAACCTCGGCGACCAGATCGCCGGCACTCGGTCCGACAATGCCGGCGCCGATGACCCGGTCATCCTCTTCGGAAAACAACAGCTTGGTTATTCCCTCTTCACGTCCGAGCGACAGGGACCGGCCCGACGCTGCCCAGGGAAACACGCCCTTGCCGTACTTGATCCCTTGTGCCTTGGCATCGTTTTCCGTCAGGCCAACCCACGCGACTTCCGGGTCGGTATAGGCCACTGACGGGATCACCCTGGCATCAAAGGCCCGTTTGGCGCCCGACGCGACCTCAGCCGCAACCTTGCCCTCGTGCACGGCCTTGTGCGCGAGCATCGGCTGGCCGACAATGTCGCCGATGGCGAAGATATGCGGCTGATTGGTGCGCATCTGGTTGTCGACGGGTACGAACCCGCGCTCGTCGCCGGTTACGCCTGCCGCTTCGATGGCGATCGTCTTGCCGTTCGGGCGACGGCCGACAGCCACCAGAACCTTGTCGAATGTATCGCTGGTCGCTCCCGAGGGGCCTTCGAAATGCACCTTGAGCCCGGACTTCATCGCGTCGACGCCGGTGACCTTCGACTTCAGGAGAATGTTCTCATAGCGTTTTTCGATCCGCTTGTGCAGCGGCTTGACCACGTCCTTGTCGGCGCCGGGAATGATCTGATCCATCAGTTCGACGATGGTAACCCTGGTGCCGAGCGCATCGTAGACGCAGGCCATTTCCAGCCCGATGATACCGCCTCCTATCACCAGCATGCGTTTGGGAATATCAGCCAGTTCAAGCGCACCGGTGGAATCGATGACGCGAGGGTCATCGGGCAGGAACGGCAGATGCACCGGCTCCGAACCGGCGGCAATCACGCACTGGTCGAAGCTGACGGTACTGTCCCCATCGGCACCGGAAACTGTGATGAGATTCGGTCCGGCAAATGTTCCCGTGCCCTTGACCACACGAACCTTGCGGCCCTTGGCCAACCCGGAAAGTCCGCCGGTAAGCCGGCTAACCACACTCTCCTTCCAACTGCGCAGCCCATCGAGATCGATCTTCGGCTTGCCGAAGGAAATGCCGTGACCCGCCATTTCCTCGGCCTCGGTAATCACCTTGGCGGCATGCAACAAAGCCTTTGAGGGAATACAACCGACATTGAGACAAACACCGCCGAGTGTCGGATCGCGCTCAATCAGGATCACGTCCATGCCAAGATCGGCAGCGCGAAAAGCGGCCGTATATCCGCCGGGGCCGGAGCCAAGCACAACGAGCTGTGCATGAACGTCTCCCCGGACCGTCGATGCGGAGACCGGCGCCGCGGCAGGGGGCGCCGCCTGAGCCTGTTCGGAAGCCGCTTGCGGTGCGGCCGCAGCGGGCGTCGCCGTGGCTGCGTCGGATGAAAGCCGCACGATCAGCGTTCCTTCCGACACGGTGTCGCCTTCCTTGACCAGAACCTCGACCACTTCGCCGGCCTCGGGCGCGGGAACTTCCATCGTCGCCTTGTCGGATTCCAGTTCAAGCAGCGGATCTTCAGCCGCGACCATGTCGCCGGGCTTGACCATCACGCCGATAACCGGAACGTCGGCGAAATCGCCGATGTCGGGAACCTTGATGTCTACAACAGCCATGTCATGTCCCCCTAGAGCATCAACCGGCGAAGGTCGCCGAGCAGATATTGCAATCGCGCGGCAAACCGCGCCGCGAGCGCACCGTCGATCGCGCGGTGATCATAAGAAAGAGACATCGGCAGCATGTTGCGCGGCACGAACGTCTCGGTTTTCTTGTCCCAGACAGGTGCCATCTTGGAACGGGTGAGGCCCAGGATCGCCACTTCCGGTGCATTGACGATCGGAGTGAAGCCGGTGCCGCCAATGCCGCCCAGCGACGAGATCGTAAAGGACGCGCCCTGCATGTCGGCGCTCTTCAACTCGCCCTTGCGGGCCCTGGCGGACAGTTCGCCGAGTTCCTTGGAAATCTCGACGATACCCTTGGAGTCCGCCCCCTTGATCACCGGCACGACCAAGCCGTTCGGCGTGTCGGCGGCAAATCCGATATTGTAGTAGGATTTGCGGATCAGTTTATCGCCGTCGGGGTGCAGGGACGAATTGAATTCCCAGTGGGTTTTCAGGGCCGAGACGCAGGCCTTGATGACAAAGCTCAACAGGGTCACACGATAGCCCTCCTCCTTTGCAGCCGTGTCCAGCTGTTTGCGGTAGAGGTCGAGTTCGGTGATGTCGGCTTCTTCGTGGTGGGTGACATGAGGAATGTTGAGCCAGGACCGGTGCAGGGCCGGGCCGGACAATTTCTTGATCCGGCTCATCTCGACATCTTCGACCGGGCCGAACTTGGAGAAATCGACAACGGGGATCGGCGGGATACCCATCCCACCTTCGGCCGCCGCTTTGGAACCCGGGCTGCCGCCTGCAGCGGCGCCCTTGAAATACTCGGCCACGTCCTCGCGCAGGATCCGCCCCTTGCGACCCTTGCCTGTCACCTTGCCAAGATCGACGCCCAGTTGCCTTGCAAACGCCCTTACTGACGGGGACGCATTGGCTTTCGCGAAAGCGTTTTCGTCCACGGGCGTCAGTGTGCCGCCGGCGGACGCCGCAGCGGCTGGCGCGGGAGCCGATACGGGAGCAGCGGCCGGCGCCCGGGCTTCCGGTTCCTGTACTCCGGCGGGGTTCGGCGCGTCGACCGGAGCTCCGGCCTCTCCGGCCTCCAGCATCAGAAGCAGCGACCCCTGCGATACCGAATCCCCCTCCTTGATCCGGATCTCCGCGACCTTGCCGGACATCGGACTCGGAACCTCCATTGTCGCCTTGTCGGATTCCAGTTCGACCAGAGGATCCTCTTCGCTGACCTGGTCGCCGACGCCGACCAGAATGGAAATAACCGGCACGTCGGAAAAATCGCCGATATCAGGCACTGTAACTTCAATGAGGGACATTGTTCTCGCTCCGCTCCAAATTTAATAAGCCGGCAAATTTGTACCTGGCTGCTCCAGAGCCGTTCACCGATTTGCAGAAATCCGAACGGCTCCAATAATGTTGAAAAGACTAGGCGGTCCGGGGATTGGTTTTCCCGGCGTCGATATCGTATTTCGCGATTGCAGCTTTCATGTCTTTCGCGGTCACGGCCCCCTCTTCATAGAGCGTGGCCATTGCGGCTGCGGCAATGTGATTGGCATCGACTTCGAAATGCCGTCTCAGGGCACTGCGGCTGTCGGACCGGCCATAGCCGTCCGTGCCGAGCACGTGGAAGGGCAATGGAACGAAAGCTCGGATCTGTTCAGCGTAATTCTTGATGTAGTCGGTCGCCGAAATCACCGGTCCCTTGGCCTTGGCCAGCGCCTGGGCCACATAGGGCACCCGGCGCTTGCCCAGAGGGTCGAGCCGGTTGAGGCGCGTACAATCCTGACCGTCGCGCGCAAGCTCGTTGTAGGAGGTCGCCGACCAAAGATCAGATGTAACGCCAAAATCCTTCTTGAGCATTTCCGCTGCCTGCATGGCCTGCAGGAAGATCGTTCCGGACGCCATCAGGTTGACGTGCTTCTTGCCGGGTCGGGAAGTCTTGGAGAATTGGTAAAGACCCTTCAGGATACCGTCTTCCGCCCCCTTCGGCATATCCGGATGGCTGTAATTCTCGTTCATGGTCGTGAGATAATAGAACACGTCCTCCTGTTCGGCGAACATGCGCCGCAGCCCGTCCTGAACGATCACCGCCACTTCATAGGCGAAGGTCGGGTCATAGGAGATGCAGTTGGGGACCGTGCCGGCATAGACATGGCTGTGTCCGTCTTCGTGCTGCAATCCCTCGCCGTTCAGGGTCGTGCGACCTGCGGTTCCGCCGATCAGGAACCCCCGGGCGCGGCTGTCGCCCGCCGCCCAGGCAAGATCGCCGATCCGCTGGAACCCGAACATGGAATAGAAGATGTAGAACGGGATCATCGGCACGCCGTGCACCGAATAGGAGGTCGCTGCGGCCATCCAGTCGGCCATGGCACCGGCTTCGTTGATCCCCTCCTGCAGCACCTGGCCGCTGATCGATTCCTTGTAATACATAAGCTGGTCTGCGTCTTCGGGCTTGTAGAGCTGTCCTTTCGGATTGTAGATCCCGAGTTGGCGGAACATGCCCTCCATGCCGAAGGTCCGGCTTTCGTCCGGCACGATCGGCACCACATGCTTGCCGATCTTCTTGTCGCGAACGCAGGTGTTGAGAACCCGTACAAACGCCATTGTCGTGGAGATCGTGCGCTCACCGGTGGATTTCAGCAGCGCATCAAACGCCGAAAGGTCCGGCACCTCGAGTGTCGGCGCATCCCGCCATTTGCGGACAGGAAACGCGCCGCCTAAAGCCTCGCGGTGACGCAGAAGATAGTCCTTCTGCTCATTGCCGAGCGTTACATAGGGCGCCTCGGCCAGATCCTTGTCATCGACGGGAATCTTGAAACGGTCGCGGAACGCCCGCAACTGGTCTTCCGCCATCTTCTTTTGCTGGTGGGTGATGTTCTGGCCCTCGCCGGCCTCGCCCATACCGTAACCCTTGACGGTCTTGACCAGAAGCACGGTCGGACGGCCTTCGGTGTTCGCCGCCGCGTGCATGGCTGCATAGACCTTGTGCGGGTCGTGACCACCCCGCTGCAGGTTCCAGATGTCCTCGTCGGACATATCCGCGACCAGAGCCGCGGTTTCCGGATATTTTCCGAAGAAGTTTTCCCGTGTATAGGCGCCGCCCTTCGACTTGAAGGCCTGATAATCGCCGTCGACGGTTTCCTCCATCAATTGCAGGAGACGACCGGTCGTGTCCTTTTCCAGAAGCGCATCCCAGCCCGATCCCCAGATCAGTTTGATGACGTTCCAGCCGGCCCCGCGGAAATCGCCTTCCAGTTCCTGGATGATCTTGCCGTTGCCGCGAACCGGTCCGTCCAGGCGCTGCAGGTTGCAATTGACGACAAAGATGAGGTTGTCGAGGGACTCCCGCGCCGCCAGACTGATCGCGCCGCGGGATTCCGGTTCATCCATTTCGCCATCGCCGAGAAACGCCCAGACCTTGCGATCGCCCATATCGATCATGCCGCGATTGTGCATGTATTTCATGAACCGCGCCTGGTAGATGGCGCAAAGCGGACCAAGGCCCATGGATACTGTCGGGAATTGCCAGAAGTCCGGCATCAGCCAGGGGTGAGGATAGGACGAGAGACCTTCGCCACCGGCCTCCGCCCGGAAATTGTCCAACTGGTCGGCGCTCAGCCGGCCTTCCATAAAAGCGCGCGCGTAGATGCCCGGGATCGCGTGGCCCTGAAAGAAGACAAGGTCGCCGCCATGGCTTTCGGTGCGCGCGCGCCAGAAGTGATTGAGACCGATATCGTACAGAACAGCGGACGAGGCGAAGGATGCAATATGTCCGCCATATTCCGAACTCACCTTGTTCCGGCGCACGACCGTCGCCATCGCGTTCCAGCGATTGATGGTGCGGATACGCCATTCCAGTTCCACATCGGCGGGGAACGGCGTCTGCTGGTCGGCCGGGATCGTGTTCAGATAGGCGGTTGTCGCCTTGAACGGAAGGTTGACCCCCATTTCACGGGCTCGTGCCACCGATTGCTCCAGGAGATGATGTACCCGCTCACCGCCATCGCGATCGACCACATCCTCGACTGCCTCAAGCCATTCCCCGGTTTCCACGGGATCAATGTCATTTGCGTCCTGTTTCATGATTTCATTCCTCTGGAGTCACGGCGCGGAAGACCATTGCCGGGAAACGGTGATTGTTTTTGTGCGGCAGATCAAATTTTTCGGCTTTTTTGGACAGGCAATACCGGGTCTGGCGCGACTGCGCACCAGGCCTTGTATTGTCCCCGCACGGATTTGTCCTGACCTTCAAATCAGATCTCGCCTTGCGCGCCGACGGCGGCGATCGCAGTCATGTTGAGAAGGCCACGCACGGTAATCGATTGCGAGACGATGTGAGCCGGTTTCGCCGCACCAAGCATGATCGGTCCGACAGAAACGCCACCGCCCAGGGTCTTCAGGAGATTGAGAGATATGTGGGCGGCATCGATGTTCGGCATGACCAGAAGGTTGGCCTTTCCGGTCAGGACGGAATGCTCGAAGGTTCTTGCGCGAAGCGTCGTCGACAGGGCCGCATCTGCATGCATTTCGCCATCGACCTCCAGATCCGGCGCCCGGCTCCGGATCAGGCTCGTCGCCTCGCGCATCTTCCGGGCCGAGGGTGCGTCGCGATCGCCGAAATTGGAGTGAGAAACAAGGGCGATCTTCGGCTCCACGCCCATGCGCCGCATGGTTGCGGCGGACAGGATCGCCAGTTCGGCAACTTCCTCCGCTGACGGGTCGGGCGATACATAGGTGTCGGCGAGAAAGATCGTTCCCCGCGGCAGCACCAACGCGCTGAGCGTTGAGAGGTCGCGAACGCCCGGCGCCTTGCCGATGATCGATCTCAATATGCGGAGATGGTGCGCGAAACGGCCGTTTACGCCACAAACCGCGGCATCGGCATCGCCCATGCGCAACATCATCAGCGCCAGCACGGTCGGGTCGCTGCGCAGTCCACGCCGGGCTTCGGTCGGCGGTATGCCGTCCCGGCCGACGATCTTGTGCAGAGCCTCGCAATATCCGGTCTGGTCGACTTCCGATGGATCCGTGATATCCACATCCTCACCGAGCCTCATGCGCAGACCAAGTTCGGCAATGCGCCGATCGACGAAATCCCGCGATCCGACGAGAACCGGTCTGGCCACGCCGGCGTCAATGGATTGTTGCGCCGCCTGCAGCACCCGCTCGGTTTCGCCGTCGGCGTAGACCACCCGTTTCAGATCGGCGCGCGCTTTTTCGAACACCGGTTTCATCAGCATACCGGAACGGAAAACGAAGCGGGACAGCTTCGCCCGGTACGTATCGAGATCTTCAATCGGTCGCGAAGCCACACCGCTTTCCATGGCCGCCCTGGCGACGGCCGGCGCGATTTCCAGAATGAGGCGCGGATCAAACGGCTTCGGGATGATGTTGTCCGGCCCGAAAGCCATTTTGTCGGCGCCGTAGGCCGACAGCACGATATCGGAGGCTTCGGCGCGCGCGATCTTTGCAATGGCCCGGGCGCAGGCCTTTTTCATCTCCTCGTTGATATCGGTCGCACCAACGTCGAGCGCGCCGCGGAAGATGAAAGGAAAACACAGGACATTGTTGACCTGGTTCGGATAATCGGATCGTCCTGTCGCGATGATTGCGTCGTCGCGCACCGATTGCACCAGTTCCGGACGGATTTCCGGCTCCGGGTTGGCCATGGCGAGAATGATCGGTTTTGGTCCCATGTCCGCCACCATATCGGCGGACACCACCTTGCCGGCGGAAAGGCCGAGAAAAATGTCGGCTCCGGCAATGGCCTGTTTCAGAGTGCGGTGCGGCGTATCGTTGGCATAGGCACCCTTGTAAGGATCCATATCCTCGGTCCGGCCCTGATAGATCACGCCGGTAATATCGCAGACGATAATGTTCTCGCGCTTTGCCCCGAAGCCGCGCAGAAGGTCCAGACAGGCGAGCGCCGCCGCGCCGGCGCCGCTGCAGACGATACGCACGTCCTCGATGGTCTTGCCGACGAGATCGAGGCCATTGAGGATTGCCGCCGCGACAACGATCGCGGTGCCGTGCTGATCATCGTGAAACACCGGTATCTTCATGCGCGCGCGCAGGCGCTTTTCGATTTCAAAACATTCCGGTGCCTTGATGTCCTCAAGGTTGATGCCGCCGAATGTCGGTTCCAGGACGGCGACAGCATCGCAGAACCGATCGACATCCAGTTCGTCGACCTCGAGATCGAAAACGTTGATCCCGGAGAACTTCTTGAACAGGACGGCCTTGCCTTCCATAACCGGTTTGGAGGCCAGCGCACCGATATTGCCGAGGCCGAGCACGGCCGTACCGTTGGATATGACCGCGACCAGATTGCCGCGCGTCGTATAGCGGGGCGCATTGGCAGCATCCTCCGCAATGGCATTGCATGCCGCGGCCACGCCCGGGCTGTAGGCGAGCGACAGGTCGTGCTGGGTCGCCATCGGCTTGGTCGCCGTAATTTCCAGTTTTCCCGGCGGTTCCTGCTCGTGATAGTCCAGGGCCTGCCGTTCCAGATCTTCTGCCATGCGTTCCCTCAAGCTGTTCTTTTCACATGCCGTCCTCGCCATGACCACAAGTTGAAAAGCGAATCCGTTTTTGGATTCATTGCGCTGTCAACGGTTACAATAGAAGTGATTTCGTCATGAAGGAACCTCTTTCGACCTCCGGCTGCCGCCAGCCCGAAAATTGGCGCCGCGCGACGGTAATCGACCGCGGCGCAAAATGTCAGTTTGTGATGATCTCCGGTCCCATCAGCAAAGTCGGCAACCATGTCGAGACAATCGGTACGTAGGTCACCAGGATCAGAAACAGGAACATGATGCCGGCCCATGGCATGGCCGCCTTGACCACATCCCAGACCGACATGCGGGCGACCCCGGCGGTGACAAACAGGTTGAGGCCGACCGGCGGCGTGATCATGCCGATTTCCATGTTCACCACCATGATGATCCCGAGATGGATCGGATCGATGCCCAGTTCTATGGCGATCGGAAACACCAATGGCGCCACAATCACGATCAGGCCGGACGGTTCCATGAACTGTCCGCCAATCAAAAGCAGGACATTGACCACAATCAGAAAGGCGATCGGTCCAAAGCCCCAGGACAGCATTGCCTCGGTGATCAGCTGCGGGATGCGCTCTTCCGTCAGCACATGTTTCAGGATCAGGGCATTGGCAATGATGAACAAAAGCATGATGGTCAGCTTGCCGGCCTCATACAGCGTTCGTTTGGTATCGGCATGGAACCAGGCGGTGAACAAGGATTGCGGCCTGGCAAACAGGGAGACCGGTTGTCCGCCCTCAACATGCAGCGGCCCCATGTCCCGATAGACAAAGTTGGCGATGAGGAAGGCATAGACCGCCGATACGGCCGCGGCTTCCGTCGGCGTGAAGATGCCGCCGTAGATGCCGCCGAGGATGATCACGATCAGGAACAAGCCCCATCCGGCGTCGCGCGCCGAGGCAAGCCATTCTGCAAATCCGGCCTTTTCCTGGGCCGGAAGCCCAAAAACCCGGGCGGCAATGTAGATCGCGACCATCAGGAACAGGCCCGCAATCAGGCCCGGAAACACCCCTGCCAGGAACATGCGCCCGACCGATACATCGACGGCCGCCGCATAGACGACCATCACGATCGAAGGCGGAATGAGAATGCCAAGCGTTCCCGCGTTACAGATGACGCCGGCCGCGAACCCCTTTGTGTATCCGACCTGCCGCATTCCGGCGATCACGATCGTACCGATCGCCACCACCGTGGCGGGCGAAGACCCGGACAGGGCTGCGAACAGCATGCAGGCAAACACACCGGCAATCGCAAGACCGCCGGGAAAGTGCCCGACACTGGCGATGGCAAACCGGATGATCCTTTGCGCCACGCCGCCGGTCGACATGAATCCCGAGGCCAGGATGAAGAACGGGATAGCGAGCAGCGTGTAGTGTCCGGAAAAGGCGTTGAACAAGGTCTGCGCCACCGACGCCAGCGACGCATCGGAATAAATCAGGAGGAAGACGATTGACGAAAGGCCCAAGCTGATTGCGATCGGAACACCGATCATCAGCAAGGCCAGAACCATGCCGAAAAGGAGTGCGACTTCCATCAGACGTTCTCCCCATCGCGGCGCTCGGCTTCAGACTCGGCCAGGAGTTCCTCGGCCTCGTGGCCGGCAATGACCATGTCACGGCTTCCGGTCAGGATCTGCCAGCCGGCCTGAAGGAACCGAAAGGCCATAAGGGCCATGCCGAACGGAAGCGCGAAATAGGGAATGAACCGCGGAAGTTTTTCCCATCGCTCCCCCTCATTCATGCTTGCGGCGAGAAATTGCAGGAATTCCGGCATGGGAATGTCATCGACTTCATACCAGGCGCGCTTGCCGGCAAACGGCGCCCAATACTCCCAGGACCCGATCAAGAGAGTGATTGCAAATGCAAGGCAGGCGGCGACCGCCAAAAGCCCGGCGATCCGTTTCATGGGATCCGGGAGCGCGGCAACGACCACGTCGACACCGAGATGCGCCCCGGTCTTCACGCAATGCGACGCTCCGATGAGGACCAGCCACGCAAACAGGTAGACGCTGGTTTCGAGCGCCCACAGGATGTTGGAATTGAAAAGATAACGCGCCACCACGTTGGCGAATGTAAGCAGCGTCATCAATCCGAGCGTGAGAGCGATGAACCCCTCCTCAAGCGAATTGATCGCCCGGCCAAGCGCCGAATGTTCCGTCGCAACCATGTGTCCCTCCCCGAATGCCGCGATGAACACGGGCACCCTGTGTTGTCAGCCGGCCCCGAATTGGGTCGGCCCTGATTTCGGCCGGGCGCAATTGCGCCCGACCGATTCCGCCGCCCGTTTGCGGGCGTTGTTTTTCGTCAGTTGGTGGCGTTGTAGGTAAGCGCGGCTTCGATATTGTCAGCGCCGATGTCACCCTCAAACTGTTTCCAGACCGGCTTCATTGCCGTGACCCAGTTGGCGCGCTGTTCGGGTGTCAGCTGACGAACGACGGACCCGGCATCGATGACGAGCTGCTTGTTGCGCTCGTTGACAGCGGTCGATTCCGCATTGCGCGTGGCTGTGACTTCCGCGAGGATCGTCTGGAACTGGGTGCGCACGTCGTCCGGCAGTTCGTCCAGCCATTCGGTCGAGGTAACGACCATATAGTCGATAATTCCATGGTTGGTTTCCGTCACGCCGTCCTGCACCTCAAAGAACTTTTTGCCGTAGATGTTGGACCAGGTGTTTTCCTGACCGTCGATCACGCCCTGCTGCAGGCCGCCATAGACTTCCTTGAACGACATTTTCTGCGGGCTGGCGCCGATTGCCTCGAATTGCGCCACCAGCACGTCGGAGGCCTGAACCCGGAATTTGAGCCCGTTCGCGTCCGTCGGCTCCAGCAGCGGTTTGTTGGCCGACATCTGCTTCATGCCGTTGTGCCAATAGGCAAGCCCCATAAGCCCCTTGCGTTTCATCGCGCCGAGCAAAGCCTGTCCATCCTTGGAATTCTGATAACGGTCGACCGCGTTGATGTCCTCGAAGATGAACGGCAGATCGAAGAGCCGGAACTTCTTGGTGAAGGTTTCGAACTTGGAAAGCGACGGCGCCGCCAGTTGGACGTCGCCCTGCAGAAGTGCCTCCAGAACCTTGTTGTCATCATAGAGTGTGGAATTCGGGAAGACTTCCATGCAGGCCTTGCCGTTCATTTCCTCGTTGATCCGCTTTTCAAGCAGCGAGGCCGCAATGCCCTTGGGGTGTTTGTCGGTGTTGGTGACGTGACTGAACTTGATGACGATCTCACCATCGTCGCAGGCAGCCTGTGCCGCACCGGCGGAAAGACCGGCGGCGACGGTTGCCGCGATAGCGGTCATGGCAATTTTGTGAACCTTCATTACATTCTCCCTGTCTGCGGGCGCATAGGCGTGCCCGGTCGGTCAGGGATTTGGCAAGAGCCATGCCAAGATGCGGTTCGGTGGATTTTTTGTTGGGAATTCTGATCGAAACGGCACGCTGATTTGTTTGCAAAGCTTTTCTATCTGAATGAAATTTATAGTTAATTTCCGATGAACGTCACCAGCGGCCCGGCAAACGAAAATGCCGGTTCGGGTGCTATCTTGGATTTTGCGAGAAATCCCGAAGCCGAGTTTCGTGGGGACCTGTGCAACCTGTTGCACGGACCGAAGAGAGGATTGCAACGTCATGCAACGGGTTGCCTGCGCAGAGGACCCCGGCACGCCGAATGCAGTGCCAGGGCCGTCCGCCGCATTCTCCAACACGTATCATACGTGAAACCACTTACTTTAGATTGCGCGTTCGAAGAAAAATTTCGAAAATCTCTGATCTCGTGCAGATCGTACCGAACAAAAAAGACCCGGCTTTAAGCCGGGCCTTGCGTCTCATTATTCTGATCAAATCAGCACCCGCGAATTGCCTTGCAGGTAATGATCGCCGCGCCGGCACCAAGGATGGCTCCGCCCACAAAGGCCTTGGTCTTTCCGCTACGGCGCCTTGAATTGCGCCTGTTGCTGTAGCTCGGCTCCGGATCGCGGAACTTGCGCTTTTTGGTCGTGCGTTTGCGCGTTGTGGCCGTACGGGTTTTGCTTGTCGTCGCCCGGCGGGCGTCACGAGACTTTTTGCGCGCTGCCGCGGCTGCCGCTTCCCGGCGACGGATCTGCTCCATCAGCGGATCGGATTGCACCTGAAGCACAGCCCATTGGCTCGGCGTCAGCATCTGGGTCTCGACGATACCGTTCGCCCGTTGCCACGCACCAACTGCACGGCGGCTCTTCGGTCCGATCTTGCCATCGGCACCGCCGGTATTGTGACCAAGCGCGGTCAGGCGCCGCTGGAGATCCCGCTTGTCGTTACGGGTCATGCGGATCGACGCCTCGCTGATCGCGGTGCCCGGGGTCGCCCGGATTTCATCCGTGATCCCGATCGCGGCCCGTGTCGGCGTGGTGACGGAATGGGCACTGTCCGCTTTCGGCGCAACCGCTGCCGTTTGGGTGCCACCGGCCGCTGGCTGGGCAGCACTCTCCTTTTTCTTCAATTGGGTGATGTTCAACGCAGCAATCGCCGCGAACTTGCCGTTCGGATATTGCGACAGGTAGGCTTCATAATGTCCAATCGTGTTGCGCTTGGTCACTTCGTCCCAGAACCGGCTTTCGACTTCCCAGGTATTGTCCTGAACCGTCGTGCGGATGGCGTTGGCCGCATCGTTTTTCGCTGCACCAGTGGCAGGCGGAAGTGCGGCAACGACAGTGTTCGCAGAGGTCTGGGTCTGCGCGACCGGAACCGACTGGGGCAACTTGCCGCCGAGGAAAACCTCACGACCAAGCGATGCATTGTGCCAGGGCCGCTGACGTCCCTCAGTGCTCGTCGCCACTTCGCCGCGAACACGGGTCAAGGCGCTCTGCAGCTCAATGCCGGGCGTTGCGAGGTGCTTCAGCAGAGCCTGGGTGTAAGGGCTGTTCTGCGAGTTTTCGCCATCGAGCGCCACGGCACCGGGATCGGTCGAATAGGCAATCAATGTGCCGCCGGTACCGTCGCCCTGCGCCGAAACCTGAACTGCGGCCAGACCGGTTCCGATGCTCTGGGACCGGGTAGCGGGCATGCTGCGAGCCAGCGACCGTGCCAGAGGATTGTCACGGCAGGCGTCAAGTATGACCACACCGATGCTCGGATCGGAGGGCAGCGAGTCGACGATGGAACTGATTTCGATCGTCCGCGTCTTCAGGTGAGCGGGAGACGACAGCTTGGCGTCGATCGGAATCAGGTAGTTTTTTCCGCCGACCTGCATTCCGTGGCCGGCATAAAACACCAGCCCGACGTCAGCCTCGTAGGCTTTCTCGGTAAACTCGTCGACAAGGTCTCCCATCGCGGACTTGTCGAGATCAATACCCTCTACAACCTCGAAATCCATCGAACGCAACAGGGTCGCCATGGCACGCGCGTCGTTGGGCGGGTTGGGAAGATCCGGCGCATTCTGATAGGCGCCATTTCCGATGACCAAGGCCACCTTACCCTTGCCGGTTGCGGCGTAGGCCGCGAGCGATGATCCCAGGATGGAAACCATGGCCAGCGAAATGAGCTTCGAAAATATTTTCATATTGATGCCCTTCCTTGAAATTCGACTTGCCGAAGCGCCATCAATTGGCGCTCGCAATAGTGTTGCCCAGATTTACAAGTTCGACGCGCCGGTTGACGCCTGACCTTGGCCGGGACTTGTCCTTCAACTTGGTTTCACCGTGCCCGATCGTCCGGATCCGGGCCCGGTCAATGCCGTGATTTGCAGTCAGATAATCCCGCACCGCCTCGGCACGGTTGATCGACAGGCGCATATTGTTCTCTGCCTTGCCGACCGAATCCGTGTGTCCGGCGATCTGAATTGCCTTGTCGGCGAGGTTCGGGTGTTTGAGTGCCGCCGCAACCGAAGCAAGCTTGCGCTTCGCTTCGCCGGTCAGTGCATGAGATGCAAACGGGAACGTGACATACAGGTCGTAGGACGGCAGCGGTACCGCCGCAGTCTGGCTCTGCCCCGAGCCCGTCTTGCCGGAGGGAGCCTGAACTGCCGGGGTCTGAATCACAGGAGCCTGAATGGACGGAAGATCGGCCGTAGGCGAAAGTGCGCCCGGAGCCTGAATCGCCGGCGGCTGCGTGCTGGCGGTATCGACACCGGCCGGTTTGTCGTTGTCACCGGGCTGGATCAGCAGCGTGCCCTTGACCTTCTGGATTGCCCGGGTCTGCGCATCGGATGCCGGTTCCCCGGACACGAATGATCTCGCACGAAAGCTCTTCTTCGCCGGTTCGCTGGATTTTCCAAATGAACCGGACAGGGATCTCGTATTGGCCCGCTCTTCCAGCTTGTTGCCGCCCGTCAGCGCCCTGACGATTTCATCGGCAAGGGGATCGCCCGCATGGGCCGGCAGTGCCAGGCCCAGGACCATTCCGGGAACCATCGTCCAGATCATCTTACGCATTGCTCAAAGTTTCCTTTCAGCCCAACCCAATTCTTACACCAATACGCAGGACTCGTACACTATCGCCAAACAAGTCCAGGGTCACAATTGTTAGCAAGGCCATAAGGTCGCATCGCTCAATTGCCCAGGCGTCACCAATCATCTCGCTTTGAGACATCATTTCCCTGACGCTGGGTTAGATATGCATATTCGGCAGGCAACATGCAACCGTTCACCCCGGCTTTTTGAACGTCGTTCGCCGGTATTTTCCCGGGTTTTCCTACATTCTGTGATGCAGATTACAGGTCGGCGCGTGAACCGGACATGAACAAACGTTAACCACGTTTGGCGAGCCTGACAGCCGTCTGTCCTCTCCAGAGTCGTTTCGACGG
>JGI12316J15309_10001175_pt1 | contig 21437 bp, 19 predicted proteins | sample MarCyaLeptolynsp_FD_15309 | JGI IMG/M metagenome (IMG submission 15309) | reverse complement strand
CATCGGCGCAAACCCAATGCCGATAATTGAGGCCGCCTGGAAAGACGTCGAACGGTAGCGAGCTATCACCACGTGCTTCCGCTCGTTAGCGCCGCAAACGTTTATATACGCTGGCCTCTCGATTTGCTCATGTGAGAGCAGGCAGCCCGTTTGGATGCGTCCAGGTTCGGGTGTTGCCGGCTCCGACAGCAACAGAGGATAAACTGATGGAAAACATAGATCGCAAGTCACCGAAGACTGGTGAGGTTGCCAGGTCTCTTATCTTGCAAGGTGTTGCGCCCAAGCTCGTGATGGCAGCAACGCGTGTGGCTGTACCCGGGTCGGGTATTACAATGAATTCGGTCTATACCTACCGCTCGGATGTCCGACGTGAAATCCAAAGAGATACGACGGCCTGATTGGCCGCCGCATCATCCTCTCACTCGGCCCGGCGCATGCGCCGGGCTCTTTTCTTATAAGCACCACCTTATCCGCCTAAAGGCCGGAAAGATACCGCCAGAGCAGTAACAGAGCGGCTCGCGAGAACCCACGCCTGCGACATGATCCCCACTTCGGCGGCTGAACTGGCTGCCTCAAGCAGAGCGGAGATCGAAATGGAAGACGAACTTTATTCGTTGACTGCGAGGGAACTCGTTGACCGGTACAACGATGCGTGTGCTCGAGAGGACCGCATCCAGGGGCCTTGGAAAGCCTCGAAGCGGGAGCTGATCGGGCGCATCAGGACGCTCGGTGTTCCAACTACCGACGAACGGGCGCCAGAGACCGCCGAGGACACCGGGGAATCCATAGGGACGACCCGTGGAGCGCTCGGGATACTCATCCAAGAGATGCTGATGACCGAGTTGCCCTATACACGCATTGTCGAGGAGGTTTGTCACCATTTCCCCGGCGCAAGAACCTCGTCCCGCTCTGTGGCGAGCATGGCATCAGTTCTAAGGCGAAAGGGCATCGCTGTCCCAATGCGGCGGACGAAGTTGTAGCGGGGTAGTATGGTGTTATGAACCATCAGGTCGGTCTCATCCGGCCGAGCAGCGCTACTGCTTTTAGGCCGCCGCAGACTGACACCGATTGGTAGTCGTACTCGTCATGAGTTAGTGCTGCGACACTCGGTAGCCATTCTCTATAGCTTTGATTCAGGGGCCGTATTCCCACGGCCTCTTTCTCATTTTTGGCGCCAAAATCGACGAAATATTCTCCGGAAAATTCGCGAAATATCATGCGATCCAGAAAAATTTTTCGACGAATATGTTGACAAATATTCTGGGAAACCAACATCATTTTCGTCGCGTGTAGAATCGAGCTTGGAACGCGCAGATCAAGTTAATGGAGGATGTAGTGAGCAATACCGAGGCAAGGCCATCTGCGCGGGGCACTAAGCGGGAGAAATTTCGCGAACTGGCAGAGAGCCGGACCAACAAGGCGCTGGATGCCATTGGGCGGCTTGGGAATCTGTCCAACAGGACGCTGTACGAGTGGGAGGAGACTGAAGTTCGGAAGATCCTTAAGGCGTTGAAGGATGCCGTTTCAGATGTAGAGGGGCGGTTCGCTTCTCCGAAGGGAAAAACCGATGCGAAATTCAAGCTTTAAGGTTAGGTTGCCTTCTGAAAGTAGGATGGGGGCGTCAGACGTGCAGAGTTTTATTCTCCCCGATGAGATCCCTATCAATTCCGAGGAAACGCTGAATCAGCTCACAGGCCGCTTTCGCAGCGTGCGCGACGGATTGCCCGAACTCGTCAAGAACGCCAAAGACCAATATTCTCGCCTTGGTGTCGAGGACCCACAAGAGCGACAGATTGTCGTTATTTCGGATACAGATCGCCGTAGTCTCGCCGTGCTCGATTTTGCAGGTGCTCCCGCGGAAAACTTCGTCGGATGGACCCATTGGTCGGACCCAACCGCGGGTCAGACGCACCGAGCTGTCGATATCGAGGCTGGACACGGCAATGGTGGCAAGGCGTTCATGGTTCGAGGGGCGACCAGCACAGCCTTCCTAGAATCCTGCTACAATGGGAAAAGGACTAGGAAAGGTTTCGTCAACGATCAGCCTCAAGAGCGATACAAGCCTGGGTTTGCGACCTCCGGCCGGGCAAAGCTGGATGATATTGACGATTCGGATCCTACAAGTCGTCTAGAAGAAGCGCTGGCCCTTGTGGGAATGCGGATTGATCTTCTTCCGACTGCGGCGCAAAGGGTTTTCGACAGGCGACAGGCCTTCACGATCGCTTATTTGGAGAAGGTCGCTGACTGGGTCGGCCGCCGAAAACCAAAACTGCGAAGCTTGGCGGGTGCCGGTCTCGCCGAAATCATCGGTAGCCATGGTCAGACCGCAATGACCATTGAAACCTGCCAAGTATGGGTGGTCCGGGATGGCGAATTAGCCAGCTCGGCCCCAGTGGCGCCGGCAGAGATCGTCCCCTATCCAGGCTTCGAGACTGCCAGGGAAATTGAGATTCCGGATATCTTGCCCGACCCTGAGACTGGCGAGACGATCAAGGTCTTCGACCAACCAGGTGTCAGCGGATACCTGAGATTGAACACGAGTCAAACTCAACTCCAGATCTCGCCGAGCACTAGGGCGAAGAACGTTATTAGAGTATGGAATCAACGTAATAATGTTGCGACCTGGACTCCGCAAGAATTGCACGGTGTAAGCGCGGCTAGTTTTGTCTATGGTGAGCTTCGATGTCCGTCGCTCACTGCAGATCACCTCGAAGGCGCAACTCGACAACATCTAGCTGATACGCCGTTAGTTCGGGCACTTAAGGAATGGGCGGCGGAGCATGTTAAGCAGCTCGCGGATGACCTTCATCGCGCGATGGCCGAGCATACGACTCCAAAAGACCGCGAGCGCGCTCGAAGCGCCCTCAGCAGCATCAGAGAGCTGATGCGCAAGTATCTTGACCCGGATTCCTCAGGGGCGAGATCAGAGAACGGTTCAAATGGCTCGCGCTCCGGGAGTTCTGAAGCGGGAGAAGAGGAAGAACGCCAACCCATCAAATACGGTGTTGAGATCCACGAGATCATCCTAGAACCTGATCTGCGTGACGTGACACTGATTGCCGGGACGAGGATTCCGCTGCTCTATCGCTGTGTGGAACGACAAGAAGACAGTACTACAATTCCGGTCCGTGCTACCGGGCTAGTCCTGAGATCCGAACCTGAGGGCATGTTCACTCTCGACGCGGATGGGATGCTCATCTCTCATGGGACTGGCGTTGGTGAGATTTGGCTTGAGACGGCTGACGGTAGCGTTCAATCCAATCGACGCGAGTTTTGGACAATCGAAGCGACGGAGGTTGATCTTGAACCTCCCACAACTCCATTGCTTCAAGGCCAGCGGCTCAAGCTGAACATCACCTACCAGACAGCAGACGGCCCCCTGGACGATGCACTAGTTGACGGTGAGGTCTTAGACCCAAGTTTCGGTGCAATCGGCCGACACGGCAGGCTGACAGTCGGGCAGAAGGAGGGAAGCCTCGATGTTCGTATTCGATACGGTTCCGGTGCGTTGTCATACCGAGATTTCTCGGTTCCTGTAGGCGCAGAACGTGTTCCGCCAAGAGAGGGCGCTGGTGACAGTGGGAGCGATGTGCCGGAGATTCTTCTCTGCGGAGAGCATGCACCGGGTATGGAAGAATTTCCGCCTGAGCGGCGCACGATCCCCGGCGGCCTGGAGTATCCCACAATTATAGAGGACCCGTTGTTTTCCGGAATCGTTTGGATAAACCCCAACAGCAAGGAAGCAGTGAGGGTTAGACGAGGGGCTGGCGGCTCAAGTGGCCTGGGTAAGGTTGGCAACAAGACTTTCATGCACTTTGTGGCGCTAAAGTGCTTCGACATCCTCAAGCGTCTTTATGTTCGCCAACAGATCGCAGGGGATGCGGTGACCGAGTTTACATTCATGCAGTACTCGGTCGATGCGGAGATGGAGTGCGCAAACTTTATCGATGCAGCCTGGGAAATGACCGACCAGTTGCTCAGCCGAGATGGTGGCTCGAATGAGTAACAGTGATGGGAAATCGTTTACCGCTGCCCAAGAGATCTTGTTTGGAGCGGCTGCTCTGGATGGAGATGGTCTATCTGAATTCTCGGAGTGGGATCTGACGGTCGCAACATGGAAACGCAATCCGAATAGGTTCGGATGCCGCGGCTATGAGGACCAGTATCCGGACCACAAGCGAGTCATGATGGAAATAATGGGGACCACCAAGAAGGACAATCCACTCCGCCGTGGGTGGCTTGAGAGGGTGCGGCAGAACACGTACCGCCTGACAAACATTGGTCGGACTGAGGCGGAAAAACTCAGCCAAAGAGGCAAGACTAGCGGCGCTTCAAATAAGTCGCCTCAGGCCGTCTATGACGCTGTTGTTCCCTTGTATAAGAGCAGCGTGTTCAGGAAGCACAGCAAGGACAAGGATGAGCCCCGAATGTGGCTGGGTGCTGCGTCATTTCTTCAGCTAACGTCATCCGAGCCGCAACACCTCCGCGACAGACTGACGGCCACAAAGAGTGCCATTGAAAATGCCGTCGCATGGATGGACGAAAACGAGACCGACACGATCCGACGTGGCGTTTCCGGATCAGGGGAAGCTATTTCTCGGGAAAACCTGCGGCAACTGCACGACTTTTACGCGACGATCAGAGAGCGCTTTGCCGATCAGATAGAGGCGATCACGAAACGCCGTTGAAGGCGACGGTCGGTGGGACGTCAAAAATTGACGCTTGGTCTTCGGCTCCAAGTGGCTGGAGTTCAAAAATGGACAAATCTCGATCCCACTTGACCACCGCCCCAGGATCAAAGCGGCCGATAGAGTTAACAGCGTACTCCCACTCGGCTTCAATTGACGCCCAGCGCCGACCCATCGCTTCAGCTGCGGAGCCGGTGGTGTTACTGCCTCCAAAGGGATCTAGGACGAAATCGCCTTTGTCGGTTAGGAACTTGAGGAAGAACTCGACCAAAGATCTGGGCATGCGGGCCGGATGGATTGTCGCACCACGATTTATGCAGAATTCTCGATAATCATCTCGCGAGCCGGTGTTCGCTGCTTTGATGAAATTTGTAGCATCTTGAAAGTCTCTAGGCGTTACAGTGCGGTCTATGGAAAGAAGATCGTCGACATCGCCCACATTGGGGGGAATCGCTCCACTATTATTTGTTTTGAAGCTCTCAGCACCAATATTGTATTCCGCGGGTCTTAGTCCGGAATTATATTTTCCAGTTTCAATTAATTTTTTCATGCTAGGGCTGTATTCTTTTAGAACCTTCCGATTGTCTGCTTTCGGTCGATCCGTCGGAGACATCCACCAGATCCGAGTGAACGCGTCCTTCACCCGAATACGTTCCTTATTGACCCACTCAACTGGGGAAGGGAGGCGCGCAGAGTTGTACCAGATGAATTCCTGGCATAAATGGAGCCCTCCCCGCTCAAGGAATTTCAAGAACGCTCGAAGCACGACGGTTGACATGACTGGGCGACCTGGCTCCCAGGCGTTTCCAATCTCAATCACGATTGAGCCATCGTCAGTAAGGAATTTTTTGAATAGGGGAGCGAAGCTAGCGAACCAGTCGATGTACTCTTGACCTTGCAGGTTGCCGTACCGCTTTTTTGTGTTCAGGGGGAACGGTGGCGAGGTGAAGATGAGCTGAACTTGGCCGTGAAATCCTTTGAGCGGCTGGCTCTTCAGGACCTTTTCAGAATGCCCACAATACATCGATCCAAGTTCGGTTGAGTACACAGGAACCGATACGCGTCGACCAGGGCGAGGCTTGTTCGGAAATCCGATCTCAAAATGCTCACCCCAGTCCGCCATATCCCTTGCCTATCAACCTAACGAATCTCAATTCCATACCATATCTTGCGGTTCACGCTTCGTACACAGCCATCTATCGTGGTGTGAAAATGCGGATTGTTGTGTGGTGTCCCCGGCAGGATTCGAACCTGCGACCCCGAGATTAGGAATCTCGTGCTCTATCCAACTGAGCTACGAGGACTCACCAACATGATGACGACCGGTCCCAACTGTGGCAACGAGCCGGATTCGGTCCTTATTCGGTACTCATTCGACCCCTCTTAGCCTCAAGGCACTGAAACAGAGCGCTTTCCTGAAGCAAGAGCTTCGAATTAGGAATCTGGTGCTCTATCCAGCTGAGCTACGAGGACAGCCGCGCCTCTTCTACCCCAGGCGGCGGCGGGGCGCCACCGTGGCGGATGCTTGCCAGATGGGCGAATCGGGCGGATCATGATCGGTACGGCCCGACCCAAGGGCACCTGCGACGGGTGCGGGCCGTTCGCGCCGCCCAGGAACGCGCGGCCGCGGTCGCTGGTTGATTGGACACGCCAGCGCGTTCCACCGGGCCCGGGAACGGCCCACCCGCTTCGCGCAAGCGGGAGGAACGCATGCTTGTTTCGGATATCCTGAAGACCAAGGGCAGCAACATCGTCACGGTCGCCCCGGATACCCCGGTGTCGCAGGCGGTCGCCACCTTGGCGGAGAAGCGGATCGGCTGCATCGTCGTTACCACCGACGGTGGCGCGCTGGCCGGCATTCTCTCCGAGCGCGACGTCGTGCGCGTGCTGGCGGCCCAGGGCGGCGACGTGCTGGACGAGCCGGTGAGCGCGCTCATGACCTCCAAGGTCGTCACCTGCACCCCGAAACAGACCATCGCCGATGTCATGGAGATGATGACCACCGGCCGGTTCCGTCATGTGCCGGTCCTGGAGGAAGGCCGTCTCGCCGGCATGGTGTCGATCGGTGACGTGGTGAAGTTCCGCCTGGAGGAGACGGAGGAAGAGGTGCGCCAGCTCGCCGCCTACGTCGCCGGCGGGTAGCGCCGCATCGGTCTTGCCCGGGCCGGCGGGGTCGGCTATCCGCTGGCCATGGACCTGAAGAGCTATGTCGCCGCCCCCGGCGTGCGCGTCGTCGAGACCGTGTCCGGCCCAATGGCGTGCTTCGTCAACGACACCGGCGTGTCGGCCCGGCTGGCGGCCTATGGCGAGTTCGCCGCCGCCGAGATCGCCGTGTATCGCCTGCTGCTCTCGCCCGGCGACACGGTGGTGGATGTCGGCGCCAATATCGGCGCCATCTCCGCCGCCCTGCAGCGAGACCGCCGGGACTACCGGATCTGGGCCTTCGAACCGCAGGCCGCCTTCCAGGCGCTCGCCGCCGTCAACCTGCTCGGCGGCGCCGGCGCGACGGTCCTGCCCCTGGCGGTCGGCGCCGAGGATGGCCAGATCGAGCTCGCCGACGTCGACCTGCGGGGGCGCGGGAACTACGGCAGCCTGAGCGTGGCGACACCGGGCGCGCGGGTCACGCCGGTGCCGATGGTGCGCCTGGACACCTATCTGGCGGCGCGGGCACCGCGGCCGCGCCTGATCAAGATCGACGTGGAGGGCATGGAAGGGGCGGTGATCGAGGGCGCGACCGGATTGTTCCATCCGAACCTGGTGCTGTCTGTCGAGGCGGACCGGCCCGAACACGTTGCCGGTTGGCTGCCGCGGCTGATTGAGGACGGCTTCGCCTGCTTCCTGCTGTTCAGCCGGATCGTGTCGCGCGACAACCCGCGCTTCGACGAGCGCGATCCCGCCTGCCGGCTGCGGGCCGCCCATGTGATGGCCTTCTGCGGCAGTCCGAGCCCGGCCTTCCTCGACCGCTATGCCGGCATGCGGATCGCCGACATGGACGAGTACCGCGCACGGATCGGCTTGTAGAAGTCAGCGGCTAGAGCATTTTCTCACCTGATTGAATCGTAGGGGATTCCCGTGGAGTTGGGTTTTTGATTTAAGATGCAGGCTGGTGAAGGAGGCGAGCCTGTATGACGCGACCTCTTTCGATGGATATCTGCAGCCGTCTGGTCAGGGCGGTTGCGGACGGCATGACCCGTCGCTCGGCGGCGAAGCGCTTCGGGGTAGCGGCCTCGACGGCCAAGCCACGAAGGTACCAGCCTTGAAGGTACCAGCCTTGAAGGTACCAGCCTTGAAGGTACCAGCCTTGAAGGTACCAGCCACGAAGGTACCAGGGGGCGATAATCGACCAATTCGGACGGATGTGTCTGAAGCGGTCAAGGGGCTTCGGCAGTCTTTCAGCAGGTTCGAATCGCTGCGCCGCTAGATCCAGTTCCATGTGATGTCGTGCTCGCTCAACGACGCGACACTCAACCCGACGAATGTCACGCCGGAACCATCTCCGATCGGCAGGAAAGCTCCATTGCTGGTATCCCGCATTGCAGCGTAAGCCTCAGCGGACGTGGCATAAACCGTGAAGTCGTTCAGTTTCAGGAAGTCGGAGCCGGTCTCAAAGTCCTGAATCTCATCCAATCCCTGATCCACCAGCATGACAAAACGATCAACGCCATCGCCGCCAACCAGGACGTCGTCGCCGAGGCCGCTGTAGAGACGGTCGTTTCCCCCTCCGCCATCAAGCGTGTCGTTGCCTTCGCCTCCGTAGAGGTTGTCGTGGCTGCCTCCTGCGTAGATCTGGTCGTCGCCAAGTCCTCCTGTCAGTAGATCAAGGCCGGCACCACCACTCAAGGTGTCTCGCCCGGCGCCGCCAAACATATCATCGCCGAGCCTATCGTCTCCGGTGTTGATCAGCAGGTCATCACCATCGCCGCCGTAGACTGCGTCCCGCCCCAAACCCGAACTCACCGTATCGGCGCCGCTTCCACCAAACAGACTGTCCCAACCGTCTCCTCCGAACAGCAGGTCGTCACCAAGGTTGCCGAACAGCGCATCCCGGTCGTCGCCGCCGGACAGGGTGTCGTCGTCCTGGCCGCCGTAGATGGTGTCCTTCTGGTCCCCGCCCAGAAGCAGATCGGTACCGTGGTTTCCATAGATCAGGTCGGTATCGTAGTTGCCGTAGATCGTCTCCACGCCAGAGCGGTAGGCCGGGGCATTGCCCTCTCCCCAGGTCAACTCACCCCCGTTCTGACCGCCGTAGATCGTGTCGGCGCCATACCAGCCCAAGATGTGATCCAGACCGTGATTGCCGTACACCAGATCGGCGCCACCGCCAGCGAGCACCGTGTCGCCACCGTCCCCGGCGTACGTACCATCATCGCCTTCCTCCAGCACGAGGTAGTCGTCCCCGCCGGCGCCATGGATGTAATCGCTCACACCGGAACCGACATGGGTGTTCGCCCCATCGTCACCGACAAACACGTTACCCAAAGCAAAGCTGCCGCCGGTCGCGGTGCCATACAGGAACTGAAGGGCGGCGATGTCTATCGGACCCAGCGTCGTCGACCCCGTCCACGTATAGGACATGACGGAGTTGTCCGTTGAGTCGAGCGAGGTCGGCAACGACACACCGTTCGTGGCCTCGAAAGTGTGCGACAGGCCAAGCGCGTGCCCGATCTCGTGCAATGAGAGTTGACGCACGAAGTCTCCGGCCGTGACGTACTCGTTGCTGAGCCAAATGTCGGATGAGTAATCGCCCCCGTAGTTCGGCAGGAACGCATAGCCTGCACTTGCGCTCTGGGAGTTCGTTCCGATCCGGATTGTTGCATCCTCCGCATTGGTCTCGACGAAGGTCAGGCCCGCAACGGCTTCAATCTCCGCGAATGCGTCTCGCATGACCGAGCGCACCTCAGCAGACATCGCCTGAAAGCCTGAAGCATGGGAACTGCCGGTGTAATCATCGGGCAGCGTATCCATGAAGCTGTAACTTACGCTTGCAGCAAGGCCAGGGAACTGTCCGATCTTCGTGGTATCGGTGACGAGAATCGATTGATAATAGACACTTAGGTCGGTAGATGCGAGCGATGCGTCCTGCGCGCCCGAAGGCGAGGCGTATATGACTGCTGGCGCGCGATCATGTGCTGCGCAGGCCGCGCATCCGCAGAATTGAACGGCCGCGACTTCAAATGTGTGCATCTAAAACGACTTTCATTTCAAATTTTTGAAACCCAAAGAGGTGATACATTTTTTCTTCAAAAAATTGATAGTGTCAACGCACATAGTAGGGAAGCGGGCTACGGGGCCTGTTGGAGATTTGATCAGAAATCTCTGAATTTCAGACCCGTCACGGTGGCGGTGCACGCAAGTTCATAGCGCTTTGAACAGCCGTCTCGAGTTCGGCATGACCCATGCGCCGAGGACTTCGGACAACAGCAGCCCATGCAACGCCGGATCGGGAGGAACGGCCCGCTCCGAACCGAGGTCCGGCGACGATGTCGACCCAGGACGGGTCAGTCTGTCGTCGGAATACCGACACACTCAGACCGTCGCGCGGATGGAAACCACCATCACATGCCGGGACTAATCATCTAGCCCGTCTCCGACAGAACCGACTCGCCATAGGCGAACAGTGACGGCTGACCGCCGGTGTGGATGAACAGCGCCGTCTCCCCCGCCCGCATCACGCCGGCGCGCAGCTCGGCGATCATGCCGGCAAGCACCTTGCCGGTGTAGACCGGATCGCAGAACAGCCCTTCCTTCGAGCCGGCCAGCGCGATCGCCTCGCGGATCGGGTCGGTCACCCGGCCGTAGCCGGGGCCGAGCGAGATGTCGGTGACCACCACGTCGTCGTCGCTGAACGCCGGCTCGTACTCCAGCAGGGCGGACATCTTGTCCAGATTACCGCGCACCCGCGGGCCCTGCTGCGCGGCCGGGCGGCGCACGCAGACGCCGGTGACCGGGATCGAGGAGCCGAAGGCCCGCAGGCCCCAGAGCAACCCGGTGTGGGTCGCCGCCGAGCCGGACCCGACATAGATCCGGTCGACGGTGTCTCCGCGCGCCTCGAGCTGGTCCAGCAGCTCGCGGGCGGCATCGACATAGCCGACGGCGCCGACCGGCGGGTGGGTCGGGCTCAGGTGGATGACGTAGGGCTTCTTGCCCTGCTCCCGCAGGGTGTCGGCGATCGCCTCGACCGAGCGGTCGGCCCCGGCCTCGTCCTCGCCCTCGGGGAAGCTGTGCAGGGTGGCGCCGGCGATCCTGTCCAGCAACACGTTGCCGTTGGTGCGGTAGAGCGGGTCGTTCTTGGGCACCCGCTCCTCGAGCTGCAGGTGGCATTCCAGCCCGAGGCGGGCCGACATGGCAGCGCAAGTGCGCATGTAGTTCGACTGCACCGCGCTGCTGATCAGGATGGTGTCGGCGCCCTGGTTCACCGCGTCCCCGAGATAATATTCGAGCTGGCGGACCTTGTTGCCGCCCATGGCGATGCCGGTGTTGTCGTCGCGCTTGACCAGCAGGCGCGGGCCGTCGCCGTCGGGGAACAGGGTGCGGCCGAGATTGGCCATCTCCTCGATGCCGGTCGGCAGATGCGCCATGCGCACCCGTGGCATCGCGTCGAGCCGGGGGATGGAGGGGCGGGCGCTGGTCGTGTCGGTCATGCCGCTGTCTCCCGTATCGCATCGCGGATCCGCACCAGCGCGGCGTCGAGCGTGCTGCGCGGGCAGGCGAGATTGATGCGCTCGAAGCCCTCGCCCTCCGCGCCGAAGATATACCCCTCGTCGAAATACACCTTCGCCTTGTTCAGCATCAGGTCCTCGAGCGCGTCCTTGTCGAGGCCGAGCGCCCGGCAGTCGAACCACTGGAGGTAGGTGCCCTCGGGGCGGATGGCGCGGATCTCCGGCACTTCCTGGCCGAAGAACGCGATCAGCCGGTCGGCGTTGCCGGCCACGTAGTCCATGGCCGAGTCCAGCCAGGCCTCGCCGCCCGTATACGCCGCGATGGTGGCGACGATGCCGAACGGGTTCATGCCCGGCAGCGCATGGGCGGCGAAGGTCGTGGCGAACCGCTCCCGCAGCGCCGGATTGGGGATGAAGATGTTGGAGGTGTGCAGGCCGGCGAGGTTGAAGGTCTTCGACGGCGCGGTGCAAACGATGGTGTTCTGCGCGGCCGTCTCGCCGAGGGTGGCGAACGGAGTGAAGGTCACACCCGGGAACATCAGGTCGCCATGGATCTCGTCGGCGACCACGATCACGCCGTGTCGGGCGCAGATCTCGGCGACGGCGGTGAGATCCTCGGCGCCCCAGACCTTGCCGATCGGGTTGTGCGGCGAGCACAGGATCAGCAGCTTGGCCTTGGGATCGCGGGCCTTCGCCTCCAGGTCGTCGAGGTCCATGCGATAGGCGCCGTCCTCCAGGATCAGCGAGTTGGAGACGACTTCGCAGCCGTTGTTATGGGTCACCCGGAAGAACGGGTAATAGACCGGCCGCTGCACGATCACCTTGTCGCCGGGCTCGGTGAAGGCGCGCACCACCACGTTCAGGGTCGGCACCACGCCGGGCGCGGTCAGCAGCCAGTCGCCCTCCGTGTCCCAGCCCTGGCGCCGGCGGAACCAGTCGCGCACCGCCTCGACATAGGCGTCGGTCTTGGCCGAGTAGCCGAAGATGCCGTGGTCGACGACGCGGTGCAGGGCATCGGTGATCGCCGGCGCCACCTGGAAATCCATGTCGGCGACCCACATCGGCAGCACGCGGTCATCGCCGTGGTGGCCATAGGTGCTGTCCCAGCGCGCGAAGCCGCCGTGATTGTGGTAGTCCCATTTGACCGAATGGGTGTTCTCGCGGTCGATGATCTTGTCGAAGTCGAACGGCATGGCGGCTTCCCTGGCCCGGAACTCTGCTGCGCTTGATGTCCTCCCTTAGTAGCGCGGTGCGTCCGCCGACACCATACGTGGCAGGCCGACGCGGTCGATGGCGGGGCTATGGCCCCGTCGGCCGTCCCAGCAGTCGGCACGTGCCCAGCACCGCGTCGATCCACCAGCCCTCAAGCAGGTCCTCCCGCAGCTCCCATCGATCCTTCGTGGCGCGCCAGCGTGCGGCGTAGGGACACCAGTAGCCGAGGTCCGGCGGCATCCAGGACAGCGGGTCGCCGTCGCCCTTTGAGCGGTTGGCGCTCCGGTCGACGGCGATCAGGGTGTCGGGGTGGCTGAGGTCGTTGGCGAAGGCCTCGCGCCGGGCCGCGTCCCAGCGGTGGGCGCCGGAGCGGTGGGCCTCGGACAGCGGCACCCGGTGGTCGATGTCGACGGCGCGGGGGTCGGTGAAGGTGGCACCCGTGAACGGGTCGTACCAGCGCCCGGAGACCACCCGACAGCCGTTGGCGGAGAGCACCGGCGGGTCCAGGCTCTCGGCGATCAGCACCTCCTGGCGGGTGTCCCGACAGTCGCCGTCGGCGTCGCTCCAGTGCCGGTAGAGGCCGCGCTCGAACGGCTGGTCGACGGGATAGAACAGTTCCGACTGGCGGGTCGCGGCGACGGTGGCGACGATCGCGGCGATCACCGCGGCCCAGCGACCGGTGCGCCCCAGGCGCGAGCGCCAGAGGCCGATCTGGCGGCGCCCGATGTGGTGGCGGCGGGTCGCTGCCTTGCGCGGGCGCGGCCGGGCCATCGTCAGCCCACCGGCGGATAGAGCAGCAGCAGCCCGGTGACCGTCAGCAGCGACAGCCCGGTCGAGACCAGGATGCCGGCCGAGGCGGCGGTGACCGAGATGCCGTAATGCTGGGCGAAGACGTAGACGTTGGCGCCGACCGGACAGGCGGCGAAGATCACCGCGGCCTGCACCCAGAACGGATCGACCGGGATGATGTAGGCCAGGATCACGAAGGTGATCAACGGGTGCAGGAACAGCTTGAACAGCACCATGCCGGCCGCCGGGCCGACACTGCCGCTGACCCGGCGATAGGCCAGGGTGGCGCCCAGCGCGAACAGCGCGGCGGGTGGTCCCGCCTGGCCGATGAAGCCGAAGGTCCGGTCGACCAGGTCCGGCACCGGCAGGCCGAACATTCCCCACAGGATACCGACCAGGGTCGACATCAGGATCGGGTTCTTCAGCATCGCCCTGACCGACGTGCGCACCGCCCGCCACCCGCCGCCGGGCCGGTCGCCGCCGCGCGCGACCTCCAGCATCATGGTGACGATGCTGAACAGCAGCACGTCGAGCGTGAACAGCAGGACCGCCGGCGCGGCGCCGCGCTCGCCGAACAGGCTCAGCAGCAGCGGCAACGCGATCAGCACGCCATTGGAGAAGCAGGAGCCGAAGCCCTGCATGGTCATCTCGGCGAAGCGCTGGCGGAACAGCAGCCCGCCGAGCACGGCGCCGCCGGTGAACAGCAGGATCTCGCCGTAGAGGTATCCGGCGACGAACGACCACTCGCCGATCGCCGTCACGTCGGTCGTGGCCATCAGCCGAAACAGCATCGGCGGCATGGCGAAGGTGAAGACGAACGCGTTCAGCCCCCGCACGCCGTCCTCGCTGAGGATCCGGCCCTTCCCGGCGAGAAAGCCGGCGAAGATCACGGCGAACAGGGGGACGACGGCGTTGAGGATGGCGTCCAAGGGCGGCTCCCGCTATGCCGCGCCATCTAGCGATGGAGGCAGCGACGCGTCAACGCGTAGACTGGCGGCATGACCGCACCGCTGTCACGCCGCTCGCTGATCGCCGCCGGCGCGCTTGCGCCCCTCGCCGCCTGCGCTGGCGGGGCGGGAGTCGCGGTCTGGCACGGCCATGACCCGGCCGCGCGCCGGACGATCGACCACCGGGTCTGGCAGGTGATCCTGGACCGTAACACCCGCGACTGGCCGAACGGGATCACACGGGTCGACTACGCCCGGGTCTCGGCCGCCGACCGGGAACTGCTCGAGGCCTATATCCGAGAGCAGTCGGCGTTGGCGATCGCCTCCTATTCCCGGCGCGAGCAACTGGCGTTCTGGCTGAACCTGTACAACGCCCTGGTCGTGCGCCTGGTGCTGCGGCACCTGATCGTGCGCAGCCCCGACGACATCGACGCGGGCGGCCTGTTCTCCGACGGGCCCTGGTCCGTGCCCCTGGCCAGCGTGGCCGGCCGGCCGGTGTCGCTCGACGGCATTCGCCGCGAGGCGCTGGCCCCGGTGTTCCGCGATCCGCGATGGCACTACGGGCTGTGCGACGGCACCCTCGGGGCGCCGAGCCTGCCGCGCCGGGCCTTCGCCGGCGTCGATGTCGACCGGCGGCTGGAGGATGCGGCGATCGACTATATCGGGCATCCGCGCGCGGTGGATTTCCCCGCCGAGCGCCCCGGAACCGTCCGTCTCAACGCGCTCTGGCGCCGCCATATCGAGGACTTCGGCGGCACGGTCCAAGGGGTCTTCGCCAGCATCGATCTCTATGCGGAGGCGGAGGTCCGTCGCGCCCTCGCGCGCGATCCCGACGTGGTGTGGATGGACGATCGTCGGTTGAATGATCTGCAGGCGTAACCGGCGCCGCGCATCTACATCAAGATGTCATTTTGGATATGTACCCTCGGACCCTGTGGGTTTAGGCTCCAATCCGATTCCGAGATCTTTAGGGATAGGAGCCTGGCCGAAGGCCGGGGGAATCATGCGCGTTCGCGAGGACTACCGCAGCATCAACGGTCCCGAGAAGGCGGCCATCCTGCTGATGTCGCTTGGCGAGGAGCAGGCCGCCAAGCTGTTCAGCCAGATGGACGACGAGGAGATCAAGGAGATCTCCCAGGTGATGGCCGGCCTTGGCACCGTGTCATCGAATATCGTCGAACGGTTGTTCGTCGAGTTCGCCGAGCAGGTCTCGTCCACCGGCTCGCTGGTCGGCTCGCTCGACAGCACGGAGCGGCTGCTCACCAAGGTGCTGGGCGAGGATCGGGTCTCCGACATCATGGAGGAGATCCGCGGCCCCGCCGGCCGCACCATGTGGGACAAGCTCGCCAACGTGAACGAGAACGTCCTGGCGAACTACCTGAAGAACGAGTACCCGCAGACCGTCGCCGTCATCCTCTCCAAGATTCAGCAGACCCACGCCGCCAAGGTGCTGGGCGTTCTGCCGGAGAACTTCGCCATGGAAGTGGTCATGCGCATGCTGCGCATGGAATCGGTGAACAAGGAGATCGAGCGCGACGTCGAGCGGGTGCTGCGCACGGAGTTCATGTCCAACCTGGCGCGCACCAACCGCCGCGACGCCCACGAGATGATGGCGGAGATCTTCAACAGCCTGGACCGCGCCACCGAGAGCCGGTTCCTCTCGGCCTTGGAGGAACGCAACAAGGATTCGGCCGAGAAGATCCGCGCCCTGATGTTCACCTTCGAGGATCTGAGCAGCATGGACCCGGCCGGCGTGCAGACGCTGCTGCGGGCGGTGGACAAGGACAAGCTCACCGTCGCGTTGAAGGGGGCGTCGGAGGAGCTGCGTGACCTGTTCTTCTCCAACATGTCCGAACGGGCCGCCAAGCTGCTGCGCGAGGACATGCAGGCGCTGGGGCCGGTCCGGCTCTCGGATGTGGAGGACGCGCAGAACGCCATGGTGCAGGCGGCCAAGGATCTGGCGGACCGTGGCGAGATCGTGCTTGGCGGTTCCGGCGGCGACGACCAGCTGATCTATTGAGCGACGGTGGCCGGCCAGGGCATCATTCCCCGATGGCCGATCTCCCCTTCGATCCCGATGACGATGCCGCCGTTCGCCGGGTGCTGACCGAGCGCCGTGCCGAGCTGGAGGCGCTGATCGCCGGCTCCAAGGAGGCGCGCCAAGCGGTCGAGCTCGACCAGACCAAGGTCGGCCGCCTGTCGCGGATGGACGCGATCCAGGGTCAGGCCATGGCGTTGGAGACCGACCGCCGCCGCCAGGTCGAGCTGCAACGCATCGACAGCGCGCTCAAACGCCTGGAGGCGGGCGACTACGGCGTCTGCGTGCGCTGCGGCGAGGAGATCGCGCCGGCCCGCCTCGGCTTCGATCCGGCCGCGACGGTCTGCGTCGACTGCGCCGGGGGGTAGAGGAGGCGCCGGGGGGTAGGGGCGCCTGGGACGTCAGCCGGTTCGCCGAATGCGAAGGCTGAAGACCGTTCCGACGCCCTCTTCGCTCCGCACCGACAATCCGCCGAGCATCGCCTCGGCCAGGCGCTTGCAGATCGTGAGGCCGACGCCGGTTCCGGAAACCGTCAGGTCCTCGCGCCCGCCCCGGTCGAACGCGTCGAAGATCCCGGAGATTCGATCGGACGGCACACCGCATCCCGTGTCGGAGACCCTGACCTCGACCGCTTCGTGCGACGGGGCGGCGGCGATGGTCACAGACCCGCCGGACCGGTTGTAGTCGATGGCATTGGCGATCAGCTTGGAGACGATCAGGCGCAGATAGGTTGGGTCGGAACGCCCGATGCAGGCCGGCGGCGCATCGACGGCGATGCTTACAGTCGCATGCCGTGCCTTGGCCTCATGCTCCGCGGCGCATTGTCTCAGAACCCTCGTCACGTCAACCTCGACGAGGTCGACACTGGCGGCAAGCGCGTCGATGTCCGCCATCGTCAGAACATCCTCGACGATGCTGAGCAGGCGCTGTCCGGCCTGCCGGACATGGTTGGCATGCTCGCGCTGCTCGTCGCTCAGTGTCGGATGCCTTGACCTGAGAAGCAGGTCGCTGAAGCCCAGCACCGCGTTCAGCGGGGTCCGCAGTTCGTGGCTCATGCTGTTGATGAATCGGGTCTTTGCCTGGCTGGCCTGCTCGGCCTTCAGCTCGGTGGCGCGGGCCTCCGCGATCGCCCGGTTGAGCTCCCGGTTCTTCCGGGCCGTCGTGATCGTCAACGCGAGCAGAACGCTCAGCAGTGCCGCCAGCGAAGCCGAGACGAGTTCATCCAGCTCCCAGGCCTCGTGCGCCCGCGTGAATTCGTACAATGCTTCGAACGCATCGTTTGAAATCAGCAAAACGCTTGAAACGGTAAAACAAACCAGTCCGACCAGAAGTTCTCGGCGTCCAACCAAAGGATTTTATCTACTTCTTATGTTGTCCCGCTCTTCGATGGCTATTGAACCAATCGTTCGATCGCGCATCAAGCGAATACGCTGAGCCTCACCGCCTCATCCAGATTGCCTCCCGCGGAGTCTGGTGGCAGTGTCCCGGCCATGGCGATAGACGGGAACGATTTCCTGCGCGACATCTGGTACTTCGCGATGCCGTCAGCGGCGCTGAAACCGGGTGAGATGCGCGACAAGACACTGCTGGGCGAGCCGCTGGTGTTCGCCCGGACGTCCGAGGGCAGCGTCTTCGCGTTGCGCGACATCTGCCCGCACCGGGGCATCCCGCTCTCCGACGGCTGGTTCGACGGTACGGAGGTGGAGTGCTGCTATCACGGCTGGCGCTTCGCTCCGAGCGGCCAGTGCACCTGCATCCCGTCGCTGACCGACGACCAGGACATGGATGTCGGCGCCATCCGGGTGCGGCCCTATCCGGTGGAGGAGCGGGGCGGTGGCATCTGGGTCTACATGTCCAGCGATCCGCGCGGCACGGCCGAGCCGCGGATCGCGCCGCCGGACCTGCCGGAGGTCACGGCCCGCGGCCCGGGCCTGGCCGAGAAGATGATCTTCCCCAGCCATATCGACCACGCGGTGATCGGCCTGATGGATCCGGCCCACGGTCCCTTCGTGCACCAGAGCTGGTGGTGGCGCTCGCGCCGCTCGATCCACGAGAAGTCAAAGCGGTTCGGGCCGGCCGATTACGGCTTCGCCATGCTGCGCCACCAGCCGTCGAGCAACTCCGCCGCCTACAAGCTGCTGGGCGGCACACCGACGACCGAGATCCGCTTCCGGCTGCCCGGCATCCGCATCGAGGATATCGAGGTCGGCGACAAACGGGTCTGCGGCCTGACGACGGTGACGCCGATCGACGCTGAGACCACCGAGATCCACCATATGATCTACTGGAACGTCGGCTGGGCGGCGGCGCTGAAGCCGGTGCTGCGGATCTTCGCCCGCAAGTTCCTGGGGCAGGACCGCGACGTGGTGGTCAAGCAGCAGAGGGGTCTGAAGCACGACCCAAACCTGATGCTGATCAACGACGCCGACATGCAGGCCAAGTGGTACTACCGCCTGAAGAAGGCATACGGGAACTGGCGCGAGGGAGCGTTCGAAAACCCGGTCCGGGAGACCACGTTGCGCTGGCGGAGCTGACCGGTGCGGACGACCAGCGACGTCCTCAGGCACCGCGAAGCCCAGGGGCTGCAGCTTTTCATCGGTATGCAGGTCGTCGGCATCGCATTGCTCGGCCTCGCCATCATCCTGTTCGTTGAGCGAGCCGTGCCGATCTCGGTGTTCCTCGCCGGACTGCCGGCCCTTGTGGTCCTGTGCGGATTGATCGTGGTCGTCCGTCGCGGCCGGCATCTGGCCCTGGCGGGGGTCCTGGCGATCCTGGTCGCGTTCGCGACGACAGGGCCATTGCCGTTCGTCGAATGGAACGGGGCGGGGATGGATGTTGTCTCCGCGGCGTATGTCGCCAAGACCGGCTATCCGGTCGGATTCGTCCTGGTGGCGCTGACCGGTCTGACCCTTCAACCGCTCTACCCCGCGGTCACCACTGTCCTGCTGGTCGCCTATCATCTGTTTCTGCTGGGCTACGCGCTGGACGATCCGCGCACAGAAATGGCGCAGATTGCCCAATGGACCGAACATGTGATGGGCGCGGCCCTGCACCTCGGCAAGTTCTCCAATCAGCTCGCCTTCACGGTCGCAACCGGGGCGGTCATCACCTTCGCGACCTGGATCGCCCGGCGCACCGTTCAGGCGGCGGCGCGGCTGGAACAGGCGAACGGTCAGCTGCGCCGTTACTTCTCGCCGGACGTGGCCGAGCGGGTGGCCAGCGCCGAGCCGGAATTCCTGCGCCCCGGCGGCAGCCTGCGCCACGTGGTGGTGCTGGCCTCCGACATCGCGGGCTTCACGCCGCTGTCCCGGGCGCTCGGCCCGGACGCCACGCTTCGGCTGCTCGCCGACTACCAGAACCGCATGGCGGCGGCGATCTTCCGCCATGGCGGCACGCTCGACAAGTACGTCGGCGACGGCATGCTCGCGACCTTCGGGGCGACCGGCGCGATGGCCGATCCGTGCCCGCGCGCCGTCGCCGCCGCCCGCGACATGATGGCGGCCCTCGACGCCCTCAACGCCGACCGGCGCGCCGCCGGGCAGCCGGAGATCGCGCACCGGATCGGACTGCACGCCGGCGAGGCCATGGTTGGCAATGTCGGGTCCGAGGACCGGCTGGAGTTCACCGTGATCGGTGACGTGGTGAACCTGGCGCATCGTATCGAGAACGCCTGCAAGCAGACCGGCGATGCGGTGCTGATGTCCCGCGCGGTGGCCGACGATTGCCCCGGGCTCGCGGTCGTGTCCCGCGGGCGGATCGACATGGCGGGGGTCGACGATCCGCCGGAACTGGTTGCCCCAGAGAGCACCGGACTCGCCACGTGACCTCTCGCCTCATCGCCCTTCTGGACTGGCGCCTGCTGGTGTTCGGCTTCCTGATGGCGTTCGCCTCCAGTTCCGGGCAGACCTTCTTCATCTCGCTGTTTTCGGCGCAGTTCCGCGAGGCGTTCGACCTCAGTCACGGGGGATTCGGCGCGCTGTACTCGGCGGCGACGCTGGCCAGCGGGTTCCTGCTGCTGTGGGCCGGCGGGATGATCGACCGTGTCGACCTGCGCCTGTTCGCCGCGGTGGTCCTGGCCGGCCTTGCCGTCGCGGCACTGGCGGCGGCGAGCACGACGGGGCCGATCGCCCTTCTGGCGGCGATCTTCCTGCTCCGATTCTTCGGCCAGGGGCTGTCCAGCCATACCGCCGTCACCGCCGTCGCCCGCTATGCCGAGCCGAAGGTGCGAGGCCGATCGGTCAGCCTCGCCGCCCTCGGTTTCCCGGTCGGCGAGGCGGTATGGCCGAGCGCGGTGGTCTTCCTCATCGCAACCATCGGCTGGCGCTGGACCTATGGCGGGGCCGCGATCCTGGCGATCGCCGTGTTCCTGCCGCTGGCCATGCTGCTGCTGGCGTCTCACGGCCGCCGCCACGCCACGCTGATGGCGCGCACCGGCGACGAGGGCGGCGAGGGCGGCATGCGCCAATGGACCCGGCGCGAGGTGGCCCGCGACCCCACCTTCCTGTGGTCGATGCTGGCGGTGCTGTCGCCGTCCTTCATCGTCACCGGCATCCTGTTTCATCAGGTGCACCTGACCGAGGTGAAGGGGTGGGACCTGCTCACCTTCACGAATGGCTATGTGGCCTATGCCGGCCTGCAGATCGCGGTGGCGATGGTGACCGGCCCGACCATCGACTGGATCGGCGCGCGCCGGGTGGCGCGGGTCTACCTGGCGCCCTTGCTGCTCGGGCTGGTGCTGCTCGCGGCGTTCGACGGGGTCTGGGCTGGGCTTTTCTTCCTCGCCATGTGCGGCGCGACATCCGGGGCGTCCTCGACGCTGCTCGGCACGCTGTGGGCGGAGATCTATGGCGTGCGCCATCTCGGCGCCATCCGCGCGCTGGTCACCGCCTGCAGCGTGGTCTCGAGCGCCCTGTCGCCGGCGCTGATGGGCTGGGCGCTCGATGCCGGGGTCTCGATGGAGGTGATATCCGTCGCCTGCGCGGTCTATGTCGTGGTCGGGATGAGCGTTCTGATGATCCTGTTCTCGCGGCCGTCCGGTACCGCGCCGTCGGCCTTTTGAGTGCAGCCGCGGCTGATCTATCATCCCCCATCGGTCGCATGTCGG
>JGI12316J15309_10001903_pt1 | contig 21450 bp, 21 predicted proteins | sample MarCyaLeptolynsp_FD_15309 | JGI IMG/M metagenome (IMG submission 15309) | reverse complement strand
CGGTTTTTTCTACGTTGAAAACGGCGCGCATCTTCGTACCTCGGAAATCGTTCTTGGTGAAGCGGTAGGATCTGACGGAACACTTGAGGTGTCCGGGGCTGATAGCTCTGTTACACTTAACGGTGAGATCGCCGTCGGGCTTGAGGGCGAAGGTCGGCTGACCCTTTCCGATGGCGCCAGCTTGCAGGGTGGTCCAATCAACATTGCCGTCACGGCTGGCAGTCGAGGCACGCTTGCCATTGGCGGCGCCGCAAATGAGGTGGCCGCTGCGCCCGGAACACCGCTTTCAGACCGGATTGTCTTTGGAGACGGGGACGGCCAGGTCCTGTTCAACCACACGGATACGTCCGGTACTTATGAGTTCGAGAGGCGGCTTGAGGGCAGAGGCAACATCAGCCAACAGGCTGGCCACACGCGCCTGACCGGTGATCTTTCTGTTTTCACCGGCAACGTCTTCGTCAATGGCAGTACGCTTGTCGCAGCAACCGACTTCGGTGACAGCGCGCAGACCGAAATTACCATCGGAAATGAAGCCGGGAATGGTGCACTCCTGATTGAAGATGGTGCGCGTGTGAACTCCGATGTGGTAACTGTAGGACAAGCTCACGATGGGTCTTTGTCTATCACCGACGGACATGTTCAAAGCAGGCTATTCTTTGTAGGGACGTCTTCGGGAGATGATGGAACAGCCATCGTCAGCGGTCCGGGATCAAGTTTTGAAAATTCAGGTTCAGTTGCTGTCGGTTTCACTAACGATGCGTCCGGAATGATGCGCGTCGAAGACGGTGCTGTAGTGTCCGCGACGCGTCTCTATGCAGGCCTCGGCGCAGCCCAAGCGACTATTGAAATAGACGATGCGTCCTGGGTCAATTCCTCCGATTTTCGGCTTGGCTTGCAGTCGGGAAGTATCGCGTCTGCGACCGTTGCCAATGGCGGTACCTTGTCTTTGAATGGCAACAGTTCCAACCGCATTGGCGATCAGGGCACTGGGACTCTTTTGATCACACAGGGCGGGACCGTCGAAATGAGCAGCGGCTCCGAGCAGCTTTTGATCGGGTCAGGGGCAGACAGTGACGGCACACTTGCCTTCGGGGGCTTGCACGGACAAACTGCACAAGCGGCCGGTGCACTCGTCGCCGACTCGATTGGATTTGGGGACGGTAGCGGACGCGTCATTTTCAATCACACGGACACGAGTGGCGCATTTGAATTCGGTTCTGATCTAAGCGGTGAAGGTTTCCTGTCAGTTGAAAGTGGCACCACCAAGCTTACAGGAAATCTTTCAGGATTTAGTGGTTTGCTGAACGCGACAGGGGGCGCTCTTGTCGCTGATGATCCGCTTTCGTTTGGTGCGGAGCTTACAGCTTCCGGTGCCGGTACTCTGCTCCGTTTCACGGATTTGAGCCTTACGGGTGCGAACTCGGCTTCGGTCGGACAAGGGGCAACCCTTCAAGCCGGCAAAGTGGACACCGGAAGCGGGTCACTCACAATTGGTAGTGAGGGCACGTTCCTTGTTGAGGCCATTGATACACCCGTTGGCGGGCTGGCCGTCACGCAGGTCTCCGGCAACGTGAACTTGGAGACACAATCACGTCTTTTGATTTCTGCAACCAGTTTCGACAGTACACCCGATCTCGAAATCGACGGTGAATTGACGATCGAAGAGGGGGCATATGTCGAACTAACGGATGTGGATCTGATTGATGACAGCCTCTCCATAGGAGTGGAATACTATCTCATATCAGCCAGTGGAGGCGTTACGGGAACGTTCGGCTCGGATACCCAAAGCGGCGTGCAGGGGGATTTCGCATTTGTCGACCCTGAACTGACTTATCTAGGCGACGGCGTCTATCTGAGCCTTAGTCGCAATATTGCGGCATTTACTGACCTGACAAAGTCCGCCAATGAACGTGCCATTGCGGGTGTTCTGGAAACGGGCACGCTGGTTGCCGGTAACGTTGTCTATGACGAGGTCCTGCTTCTAGAGAGCGGCGATGTCTCCGAGGCCTTGAACCATATGACAGGTGAGGTGTTTCCCACCACCAGCAACGTCATTCAGCTGGCAAACGGCCGCGTTGCTAAAAACAGTCTCGACCGGCTTGCTGCAGTTCCGGGGGGCGGGCCGACAACTTCGGGACAGTTCGCCTTCCATGGTGACGATGCTGATCCTGCGATCCATTTTCAGGACACCCGTTTCTGGTTCTCTGGATTCGGTGCCGTCACGCACCAAGATGGAAATGGAAATGCAGCCGGTCTTGGGACGCATGGCGGCGGCTTCAGCATCGGACTGGAAAGCGATCTGGACATTGATGCTCGCATCGGAGCTGCCTTCAGCTACGACAAGACCCACGCGAAAGTGACGGATAGATCGTCCACGTCGACACTCGACGGTTTCTTCGGAACGCTGTATTTTGGCACTTTCCATGGCGCTTTGTCGGTCTCAGGTTTGGTGCAGGGCGGCTACAATCGTGTTGTTTCTAGCCGCTACACAACGTTCGACAGCTTACAGGACGAGCTCTCCGCCGACTATGGCGCGTGGTCTGGTTTTGCGTATCTAGAAAGCGCCTATGAACACAACTATCGCGGCTTTTCAATCGAACCATTCGCAGGAATAACCTTGGCTGGTGTTGCAACGGAAAGCATCGTTGAAAGCGGCAACGCAGCCGCGTTACGCGTTGATAGCAGCGCTCGCGGAAATGTTTATTCCACGTTTGGCCTGAGACTACAGCATTCTCTCGAACTGGCTCGCGGGCGTGAATTGACCCTATCCGGCGATGCGAGTTGGCGGCACATATTCGGCGATTTGGAGGCGGAGAACGTCGCCAAGTTTGTATCGGGCTCGGATGAATTCAGTGTGACTGGCCTGCCGCTCGAAGAAGACAACTTCCTATTTGGGGTGTCGGCCGAAGCCAAGCTGACAGACACTATACAGAACTCGATTTCATATCTGGGTCAATACGGGTCTGCTTCACAGGCACATAGCGTAACAGCGCGCGTGTCATTGCAGTTCTAGAAATGCACATGACAAAAATTCTTGTCCCTTAACACTGGCCCGGGTTGAGTGCGAAATTTTGGGCGCATTTCCGAATGATGAGTTCGCAGTATGACCGATCTGACGCTGGACAAAACCATGCTTCAGGAAGCCTTAAAAAAGGTGGTGAAGCGTGGTTTTGGTCGGATGATGAGAAGCGCTCGATTTGTGCGCAGACGACAGTGTCGGGCGTGTCTGTGGCACAGGTTGCGCGTCGGTATGCGATGAATGCCAATCTGATCCACAATTGGTTGAGGGACCCAAGGTTTGCCCCGGAGCCCAAGATTGCTGAACTGGATTGCCACGGTGGCTTTCTTCCAGTTGAGATCTAAGGGGCGGTCGCTGTTCCATTGGTTGAAGACGCGAGGTAAGTGAACCCGGCAGTTTCGGCGCAGCGGGTTGATGTCACTTTGTCGGATGGTCGGCGGATTTTGGTGGAAGGTCCGACGGCATTGTCTGGCGTTCTGGCGTTGGTCGAGGGGTTGATGGCGTGATCCCGATGCCGGCCAACACGCGGATTTGGCTTGCAGCTGGTGTCACCGACATGCGTAAGCAGTTCAACAGTTTGTCGGCCCTGGCCGAGTGTGTTCTGAAGCATGACCCATACTCGGGTCATCTGTTTGTGTTTCGCGGTCGCCGAGGCGATCCGGTGAAGATCGTATGGTGGGATGGTCAAGGTGCCCGCATGTTCTCCAAGCGTCTCGAAAAGGGCAAATACGTTTGGCCGGCAGCATCAGATGGCAAGGTCACAGTGAGCCCGGCACAATTGTCGATGCTGCTGGAGGGGATTGATTGGCGCGCGCCACAGCGGACGTGGCAACCTTTGACGGTTGGCAATTTGGAAGCAAATCCAGCAACATAGGATTCCCTTCGGCGTCGCCTTCAGCTATAAGTCGGGCCATGTTCGATGCGCCCAAATCCCTGCTATCCGATCCCGGCGAGTTGCGTGTCGCAGCAGAAGGTCTGGTCGAATTGGCCAAGGCGCAAGCGCTGGAGATCGAGAAGCTGAAGCACCAGCTTGCCTGCCATCAGCGGCACCGTTTCGGATCGAAATCGGAATCCGCTGACCAACTGAACCTGCAGCTTCGACTTGAAGAGGAAGAGACCTCGGCCGCTCGCATCGCCCCACCCGAAGAAACGACTGGTCCAGAGCCAAAGCAAAAACCAAAGCGCACGCCGTTGCCACCCGAGTTGCCTCGGAATGTGGAAACCATCAGTCCTGGCGAGACCTGCAACTGCGGTGGTGGTCTACGGGCCATTGGTGAAGATGTCACTGAAGAACTGGAATACATCCCCGGTCGGTTTGTGGTGAACCGGATCGTGCGTCCGAGAATGGCCTGCATGGCACATGTCCGCCGCAAGTTCGTGGATATTTTCCAATCGCAGGGCAATGCCATCGCAGAGGAAGCCATAAAGCGCATCGCGCTGGTCTTCTGGCGCATGTTCTTGTGAACAAGTACGCAGACCACTGCCCCTTATGCCGCCAAAGCCAGATTTTCGCCCGCGAGGGCATCGAACTGGATCGCTCAACGCTGGCGGGATGGGTCGCGCAATCGTCGAAGCTTCTGGAGCTCCTCGCGGATGCCCCGCCACTTATCGACATGCGCCTTGTCGCGTGTGTCGCGCGGCAACAGAGGTTGCAACTTTGAAAACTGCTCATCGCTGATCCAAAAAAACCAACTGGTGTCGTCAAACTTCTGTTTAGGAGCTTGAATCGGACTTCAACTGATTTGCATATCCATTTTTTGGGTCCGAAGCCTAACCAAGGTTTCGAGTTGGATCTGACAGGCTCAAATAGAACGCGATGGTAACGCCTTCGCACTCGGCGCCGAAGAGCTATTGAATGCTGATTGCCTTGAAACAAATGCATTACCTATCGACAACCCAATATCTCCGACCACTTAACTGGAAATGGGTACTTACCGGCTTTACGAAGCCGATTTTCAGGCCAAAGAGTCATCACGTGGTTTGGATGAGTTTTATCAAGACAGAGCACACGGGGCCTGAAAGCAACGGTCTCGGTACCACGTGAGAAAAGCCTACCACAAAAACTCCAGGCACAGAATAACAAGTGCAAGGATCACAATACTTCACCGATTCGACAAATAGACTCCGACAAGTTTAAAAAAAGTCCCGTCGTTTGGTGCAACTTTCGGGAGCAGGCTTCAAATTTTTCGCTTGACGATTTCCTGAAGCACTTCCTTGTCGAGAGATAGATCTACAACGATCCTCTTTAGCCGAGCATTCTCATGCTCAAGTTCTCGGAGTCGGGTTGCTTGTGCATCAGGGGGCAATAGACCTGAGAGTTTAGCTTCATCAAGAGAGATATGTTTTGAAAGGTATCGATTACCCACTTGTCTTTTCCTTAGTCATATCGGTTGTTTAATTGATCAAACCCTTTTTTAGGACTGTGCAACAATCTGTGTGACGCCGCTGTACTTGTCTGCATAGCTGGACTGCGACCTTTTGAAATTGACCTTATGTGACGATCATTTCCGTGTTGCGTTTGGACGGATGTTTTTAGTACCGCATAGAGCTGCTAGTAGAAAATCTGTTAAACTCCACGAGCTTGAACCGACCTTTTACCGAAACGTAAAGATGGATGTTCGCGAAGAACCGAAGTCAACTAGCGTTCATATGTAGTATTTATCGAACATCAATTGGAGTCGATAGAGGTGTATCTCAATATTATTTGCACATATGTCTCTAAAAAAGTTTTACTGATAAAAATACAAATGATAAAATATTTTAAATGATGTAATTTTTACTTTTTGTATATTTTTTTAATTCATATTTTTACATATCGTTTATTTTTCGTAAAATTCTAGAGCAATTTCCGATTGGGTTGAATCGAAATAGGATTCCCATCTGGCTTCAGATCTGATTCATATGTGGACGCCCCCTATAGCAAGAGCTGTTTTTGTCTTGTTGCGGTGATCGGTTGCTTTCATATGTCCGGCCTGTTTGTGCGGCGTGCGTTTGCCGCTGGCCCTGATGGAAATCCGCCGTTGAGGTCCCTGATCAAGCTGGCGCGCTTTAGGTGCGCATTGAATCAGACGGGTTTACCTCTCCATTGGCTCGATCGTTACGCATCATCGACTGCCATTGCCAATTCGGTTCGGGCTGCGCGCGGTTAGGCATGCTGCCCGTAGGGTCTATAAATCTCTCCGCGGGTGAGCACTGCCCAGGCGATGCGGGCGAGCTTGTCCGCGAGAGCGACCTAGGCGAGACGGAACGGCTTCTTCTCCATCAACCCATTCACCCAGTCTGTCATCGGCGTCGGGTTCCGCTCGGCGTGTCGCATGACGGCCGTTGCGCCAACGACGAGCAGTCGCCGCAAATACCTGTCGCCCTGTTTGGATATACCACCGAGACGTGTTTTGCCTCCGGTCGACTGTTGTTGCGGCGTCAACCCAAGCCAGGCAGCAAATTGCCTGCCTGATTGGAATTGATCGGGGTCTGTCACCGTGGCCACGATGGCTGTCGCTGTGATCACGCCGATACCCGGGATAGCCGCAAGCCTTCGACTGGCCTCGTTCTCGGTATGCCAGATGCGTAATTCCTTATCGAGTTCGCCAATCTCCTCGTTTTATTCGGTGATCCGCCGGATCAGGATCTCAAGTGCTCGATGAGCGTAAGCAGGAAGGGCTTCATCGGCAAAGGCCCTGGCGGCCAACTTCACCAGATTGGCGATACCTGGGTTGGCGACCAACCCGAATTCGGCCAAGTGCGCGCGCAGCGCATTCGCCGCCATGGTCCGCTGGCGCACAATCAGCGATCGGGTTCGGTGCGCCATCAAAACACTCTGCTGCTCAACTGTCTTTACCGGCACAAACCGCATTGTCGGACGTTGCACGGCCTCGCAGATCGCTTCTGCATCAATCGCATCGCTTTTGCCGCGCTTGACGTAACCGTTCAGGGCATATGGAAACCCATGCAGATGAAGTCTTGGCTCTGATTGACGCGACGCCTGATATCACCTTGATCGAACTGGCTGAGTATCTGGAAAAGACCCATGGACTGCGTGTTTCCCAAAGCACGGTCTGGCGTCTACTTGATCGTCACGGCATGACTTTCAAAAAAAACAGTGCACGCAAGCGAGCAACAGCGTCCTGATGTTCTTCGACGGCGGGAAGCCTGGTTCGACCTTCAACCTGATCTTGATCCCGCACGTCTGGTGTTCATCGACGAGACCGGAGCCAATACCAAGATGGCCCGTCTGCGAGGTCGGGCGCTGCGAGGCGAGCGTTGTAGAGCTATGGCCACTGGAAAACCACGACATTCGTCGGCGCGCTCAGGCTGGCAGGTATGACGGCGCCGATGGTTCTGGATGGCGCGATGAATGGCCCGGCTTTTCTGGCCTATGTCGAGCAGGTGCTGGTGCCATCCCTGTCACCGGGGGACATCGTGGTCATGGACAACCTGCCGGCTCACAAACCCGCAGCCATACGTGAGGCGATCCAGGCTGCCGGCGCGCAATTGCGCTTCCTGCCGCCGTACAGCCCCGACTTCAACCCGATCGAGATGGCTTTTTCGAAACTTAAAAGCTTCCTCAAGAAAACCGCAGCGAGAAAAAGAGACGATCTCTGGGAAGCCATCGCCAAAGGGATCGACCTATTCACACCTGCTGAGTGCCGGAACTACTTTTCTGCTGCCGGGTATGACCCGGAGTGATCGGAAAATGCTCTAACGCAACTGGCGGCTGCAACTATGTTCATTTGGCCAAAGTAACAAGCGAGTACGTATTTTTTTCTCGCTTCAGAAAAATGGAAGAAAATTCCTAACATTGGCTTCAAGTTCACCTTTTTTCATCCATTGGATCAACTTGGATGCTACCGCATTGATTAAACGATAGAGTCTCCGTGATCTTCATGCCGAATTCAACGGGCGAGCAAGCCCGCAACCGGCAAGAGATCCATGACCCCCACCAAACTTCTTATCGGCCAGATCGTGATCGTTTTTGCAATCGTGATCAGTGCCGTCTGGAGTGCGACGCAATGGACCGCTGCCGCCTTCGATTATCAGCCGGGGCTTGGGCCGCCCTGGTTTGAGATCGCGAAAGTCCCGGTCTATCTCCCCTGGCGTCTCTTCGAATGGTGGTACGCCTACGAAGCCTACGCACCCCATATTTTTAACGCGGCAGGGGGCATCGCCGCATCAGGTGGCCTTGTAGGGGTTGCCTTTGCCGTTGCTGGGTCGCTCTGGCGGGCCAGACAAAACCAGCTCGTCACGACCTATGGCTCATCACGCTGGGCAACAAATCGCGACATCGCCAAGGCCGGTCTGAATGACAATCACGGCGTTTTTCTCGGACGCCTCAAAGACCGCTACTTGCGCCACGACGGACCCGAACATGTCATGTGCTTTGCGCCCACACGGTCGGGAAAGGGCGTCGGTCTGGTCATCCCGACACTGCTCAGCTGGCCACACTCGGCCGTCATCCACGATATCAAGGGCGAAAACTGGCAACTGACGGCAGGATGGCGGTCCCGCTTTTCCCATTGCCTTCTCTTCAATCCGACCGACCCAGCAAGCGCCAAATACAATCCACTTCTGGAGGTGCGCAAGGGTCCGCTCGAAGTCCGCGATGTTCAAAACATTGCCGATATTCTCGTCGACCCGGAAGGCGCGCTCGAGCGTCGGAACCACTGGGAAAAGACCAGCCATTCGTTGCTCGTCGGTGTGATCCTTCACGTGCTTTACGCCGAAGAAGAAAAGACGCTGGCTCGCGTTTCAGCCTTTCTCTCAGATCCTACCCGATCTTTCGAACGCAGCCTTCACGTGATGATGGCAACCAATCATCTCGGGACGGAAGATGCACCAGGTGTTCACCCTGTTGTTGCTCAGGCGGCACGAGAACTCCTGAACAAATCCGAGAACGAGCGCTCTGGTGTGTTGTCCACGGCAATGTCCTTCCTTGGGCTTTATCGAGACCCGACCGTTGCGGAAACGACAAGCGCATGTGACTGGCGGATCGCCGATCTGATGGACGCTGAAATACCTGTCTCGCTCTACCTCGTCGTTCCCCCCTCAGATATCTCCCGGACAAAGCCGCTGGTCCGGCTGATCCTCAACCAGATCGGTCGCCGCCTTACTGAACGCCTTGACGGAGAAAAGGATAAGAAACACCAACATCAACTCCTGATGATGCTTGATGAGTTTCCGGCACTTGGACGGCTGGATTTCTTCGAAAGCGCGCTTGCCTTTATGGCGGGCTATGGCGTGCGCAGCTTTCTGATCGCGCAGTCGCTAAACCAGATCTCCAAAGCTTACGGTGAAAACAACTCTATTCTCGACAACTGTCATGTGCGGGTCGCCTTTGCCACAAATGACGAGCGAACCGCAAAAAGGATCTCCGATTCTCTAGGAATGGCAACGGAGCTCAGGGCTCAACGCAATTATGCAGGCCACCGCCTGGCACCGTGGCTCGCACATGTCATGGTCTCGAGACAGGAGACCGCGCGCGCTCTATTGACGCCCGGCGAAGTAATGCAGCTTCCCGCCGACGAGGAGATCGTCATGATCTCCGGCCAGGTGCCGATAAGGGCAAAAAAACTCCGTTACTTCGAAGACGACAACTTCTCGGGCCGGGTTCTCCCCCCGCCTGGCCTGAGGGCGGGCGGTCCCTTTTTGGATCGTCCGCCACCCCGCCAGGACGATTGGGCGGGTCAAGTACGAACCCCAAATGCCGGCCTTTCCCGTACCTGGTCGGATCTGATCACCGCATCCGACGATGACGATGGCGGCCTCAAACGTCATCCGGCGATTCCTGAGGAGAACATACGGACGGACGAGCCTTATCCGTCTCCCGATGCCGGATTGCTCGACGACGACTTCGATCCGAACGAAGCCCGGCGAATGAAACAACTGAACGCCACCAACTCAAACATCCGCCGCGCCCACGCCATGGACCAGGCCGACGATGATCTCCTGCCGAGATTTTAAGGATCTTTTGATGAAACCCCGTTTGAACGTTCACATTTCCCATGATCTTGCCGAACGCGTCGAAATCGCCGCCAAGCGTCCACACGTCACTAAGGCGGCGGTGGTTGAGGCAGCCCTGCTCGGGTTCTTCTCCAAAGAGTTTGACGATCAGCGTGACGGCGCTCTGATCCGACGGCTTGACCGGATGACCCGGCAATACGACCGCCTCGAGCGCAATCTCGCAATCACAACAGAGACACTGGCGCTTTTCATAAGGTTTTTTCTGACCGTCACACCTCCTTTGCCGAACGGAGATCAGGACGCCGCGCGTGCCATTGGCAAGGAGCGTTTCGAATACTTCACGACCCAGCTCGCGCGCCGACTTGCCGGCGGCAAGAACATGATCCGTGACGTCCTTGAAGAAGTCAGTGCCAAAGAGGTTGAATTCTTCACCGACACTGAGATCGAGGCCTTGCGAGGCGTGCGCGAAGGCCAAATGCGCGAAGACGAGATGGCAACGCAGGAGGCGGAGAATGACTGATCGTCTCAAGTCCTCGACACGCAATCGGCGTCGCACCATGCTAGCAACCGCAATGGGCGAGGCGATCTCTGCTGCCCTTGCCGATGAAAGCACGACCGAAGTAATGGTCAATCCGGACGGCTGCCTATGGATCGACCGGCACGGCGAAGGACGCATCGCTCTAGATGTGCTGATTGGTGCGTCCGATGCAGAACGCATCATCCGGCTGGTTGCGAGCCACATTGGCCAGGAGTGCCATGCAGGGCAACCGATCGTATCTGCAGAACTTCCCGAAACCGGCGAAAGGTTCGAAGGACTTTTGCCGCCTGTTTCTTCAGCGCCATGCTTTTCAATCCGAAAGCCTGCGCATGCCCTTTACCGTTTGAGCGACTACGTTTCGGCTCAAACCCTTTTGGCTGAGCAGGCCATCCAGCTGAAGGAAGCCGTCGAAGCCAGCAAGAACATTGTTGTCGCTGGCGGGACAAGTTCCGGTAAGACAACGCTAGTCAACGCGCTTCTGGCGGAAGTCGCGTCTGGCGGCGATCGCGTGATTATCATCGAGGACACGCGGGAGCTTGCGTGCGCCGCCGAGGACTGCGTCGCGCTCAGAACCAAGTCAGGTGTGGCGACACTGGCGGACCTCGTTCGCTCCACCCTTCGCCTTCGTCCAGACCGAATTATTGTCGGCGAAGTTCGGGGCGCAGAAGCCCTCGACATGCTCAAGGCCTGGAACACCGGGCATCCGGGCGGCATCACGACACTTCATGCGAATTCAGCTCACGGCGCTCTCTACCGGTTGGAACAACTCATCCAGGAAGCCGTCGTCACGGTTCCGCGCCGCCTGATCGCGGAGGCGATCGATATCGTTGTTTTCCTCAAAGGCCGAGGATCGGGAAGACGCGTTGAAACAATCGCCTCCCTGGACGGTCTCGATGCGAACGGCGACTACCGCCTCAAATCCCTGACGCCGTTTCAATCCGCTTTCGACACTTGACCCAGGAGACTTTCATGCTTGTTTCACTTGCTTCTCTTCGCCGTCTCGCAATCCGCGGTGTTTCAATGACGGTGCTCTTCACCATGAGCACATCGGCCTTTGCCGCTGGATCCGGCATGCCATGGGAAGCGCCCTTGACCCAGATCCTTGAGTCCATTGAAGGACCGGTCGCTCGCATTGTGGCCGTCATAATCATCGTCATCACCGGCCTGTCGCTTGCTTTCGGGGAAACGTCGGGTGGTTTCCGCAGACTGGTACAGATCGTCTTCGGCCTGTCGATCGCGTTTGCCGCGACGAGCTTCTTCCTGTCCTTCTTTTCCTTCGCGGGTGGAGCGCTCGTCTGATGACAATCATGGGATTAGTTGTGCCGTTGCATCGGTCGCTCACCACGCCAATCCTGATGACCGGCGCGCCGCGAACCGCTGCGATATCCATAGGCACACTCGCAGCAGCCCTGGGTCTTGGGCTCCAGCTCTGGATTGTCGGCATGGCCGTCTGGGTGATCGGACACGCGGCAGCTGTTTACGCCGCGCGCCGTGACCCGGCTTTCGTAGAGGTCACCATCCGCCATATTCGTCACAAGGGTTATCTTGCATGCTGAACCTGGCAGAATACCGCAAGCGTCCTGCTTGCCTCGCGGACTATCTTCCGTGGGCCTGCTTCGTTGCGCCGGGTGTCGTCCTGAACAAAGACGGGTCTTTTCAGAGATCTGCAAGGTTCAGGGGACCAGACCTTGAAAGTGCGACCGAGGCGGAACTGACCGCCACTTGCGCCCGCATCAACAACGTGCTGCGCCGTTTCGGATCCGGCTGGGCGCTCTTTTTCGAAGCGGACAGGCACGCCGCACGCGATTATCCGAGTTCGAAATTTCCCGATCCGGTCTCGTCCCTTGTCGAAGCAGAACGAAGGGCAGCTTTCGAAGGGTCTGACACCCTTTTTGAGAGCGACTATTTTTTGACGCTTATGTATCTGCCGCCCGCGGAAAATGTCAGCCGCACAGAGCGCTATCTCATTGAGAAAACCGGCAATCGAGATGATACGGATTATCGCGGTCACATTGAAACCTTTCTCAGCCGGACGGACCGGGCATTCGACCTCTTAGTTGAAGTCATGCGTGAGGTGAGGCCTCTCTCCGACAGCGAAACGCTGACTTATCTGCACACTTGCATCTCGTCTCGGCGGCACATGATCAAGGTTCCTGAAGTGCCTGCCTATCTTGATGCTGTGCTGGTGGATACGCCGGTAACCGGCGGTCTTTCTCCCAAGCTTGGCAATGAGCACCTCAGGCTTCTCACAATTCTTGGGTACCCCGGATCAACCACGCCCGGTCTTCTCGACGATCTCAATCACCTCGGCTTTGCCTACCGCTGGATGACTCGGTTCACACCATTGGACAAGGCTGCAGCCGAAAAGGTCATTCGCCGGTATCGCCGGCAATGGTTTGCCAAAAGAAAATCTGTTGCCGCGATCGTCAAGGAAGTGATGACCAACGAGCAATCGGTTCTGCTCGATACGGACGCAGACAACAAGGCTGCCGACGCCGATCAGGCTCTTCAGGAGCTTGGCGAAGATCTCGTTTCTTATGGCTATGTTACGACGACTTTTGTCATAACTGATGAAGACGAAACCAAGGTTGATGAGAAACTTCGCGCGGCGCAACGCATTGTCGATGGGCGCGGATTTGCGACGATCGAGGAAAGTCTCAACGCGGTAGAAGCCTGGCTGTCATCGTTGCCGGGTCATGTCTATGCCAATGTACGCGCTGCACCCGTCAACACACTCAACCTTGCCCACATGATGCCCTTCTCGGCAAGTTGGGCAGGGCCGGAGCGAAACGATCACCTGGGCGGGCCACCGCTTCTGACGGTGCGAACCAATCAAACGACACCGTTTCGGCTGGTTACTCATATCGGCGATGTCGGTCATACACTGATTGTTGGCCCAACCGGCGCGGGCAAATCGGTATTGCTGTCGCTGATCGCGCTGCAATTCCGGCGCTATGACAATGCTCAGGTCACCGTCTTCGACAAGGGCGGGTCGGCACGCGCAGCAGTCCTCGGTATGGGTGGTCGCTATTTCGATCTCGGTGCTTCGGCAGAGGTAGAAAAAGGCGCACTTGCCTTTCAGCCTCTCGCAAATATCGATGTGACCAGCGAGCGAGCGTTCGCCCAGGAGTGGGTGCTGGCATTGCTCAAGCACGAAGGCGTATCACTCACACCTGATACAAAAGACGCTGTTTGGTCGGCTCTTTCCAATCTTGCCGCTGCCCCGAAACTGGAACGGACATTAACCGGCCTTGCCACGCTGCTTCAGCGCAACGATCTGCGACGGGCGCTTCAGCCCTTCACTCTGGAAGGTCCTTATGGACCGCTCCTTGATGCGGATGATGATCGTTTGACGCTCGGGGCTATCCAGTGTTTTGAGATGGAAGAGCTGATGCACCGGCACGGTGCCGTGCTGCCTGTGTTGACCTATCTCTTTCATCGGCTGGAGGCGACATTCGATGGCCGTCCCTCGCTTCTGATCCTGGATGAGGCCTGGCTGTTTCTCGACAATCCGGAGTTCGCGGCCAGGATCCGGGAGTGGCTCAAGACCCTTCGAAAGCGCAACGTCTCCGTCATCTTCGCAACACAAGGGCTTTCTGATATTGGAAATTCCTCTATCGCGCCTGCCATCATCGAAAACTGCCCAAGCCGCATCTTTCTGCCAAACGATCGCGCCGTCGAACCTCAATCGAAAGAGATCTATCAGGCCTTCGGCCTGAACGACCGGCAAATCGAGATGATCGCGCGCGCAACACCAAAGCGCGACTACTACTACCAGTCTCGCCAGGGAAACCGGCTTTTCGAACTCAATCCAGGCCCGGTCACACTGGCCTTCGTGGCCGCATCTTCCCGTGAAGATCATGACCTGATGAATGAACTCATCGTCGCCCACGGTGAGGAGGAGTTCGCTGATTCCTGGCTTCGTGCTCGTGGCCACGATTGGGCGGCCGATCTGATCGAACACCTTCCTGAATCTCAAGCCCCGAAGGAGACTTCAAAATGAGACGACGTCTTGTCCTGAGCGCGATCGTTGCCGCGCTCGCACTTGCTCCGCACCAAAGCGCCGGCTGGCGTCTTGTCTATGATCCATGGAACCACACTCAGAGCGTTCTGACGGCAGCTCGTTCGCTCGAAGAGATCAACAACCAGATCCGGCAGCTTGCCAACGAGGCGCAAATGCTGGTCAATCAGGCGAACGATCTTGCCAATCTGCCGATGTCGATTGCCGGAGAGTTGCAAGGATCTTTAAGCCAGGTCGACCAGTTGATCCGGGAGGCGCAAGGGATCGCTTACAATCTCACCGAGATCGAAAACACCTACAAAAACCTGTTTCCGGAAGATTACGCAGCTGGAACGCCGACCTCTAAAATTCTTCAGGACGCACAAGAGTCCTGGAACCTCGCACGGCAGGGTTTTCGGCATGCCTTGGAGGTCCAGGCGAGGGTAGTCGGCGAGATCAGATCCGATGCGGCAACCCTCAACAAATTGGTCGGTGAGAGCCAGGGGGCAGTTGGAAATCTGCAAGCGATCCAGGCTGGAAATCAGCTGACAGCGCTTGCAGCCAAACAATCGATGCAACTCCAGAGTTTGCTCGCAGCCTCGGCAAGGGCAGAAGCGTTGGAACGAGCCGACGCACTCGCGGCTCACGAACGTGGCCAGGCGCGTTTCAAACAGTTCATGGGCACCGGATCCGCTTACACGCGGCACTAAGCCAAAGCGTCAAGACCGAAACTGAAGACAAAGGCCTCGAGACGTCAGCTCGCTGCGGGGAATGCCTCCTCATGTCTTGAAGCCCTCACAAGGAAAAATCAGTTGGACGATCTCAATGTCATAGACGGGTTCACCGAAACCTTTGTCACCTATATCGAATCCGGCTTCGGCTTGCTTGCCCCCGAGGTCGCCTTTCTGACATCGATTCTGATCGGGATTGATATTGTCTTGGCCGGTCTCTTCTGGGCGTTGTCTGAAGACCGCTCCCTCATACCGTCCTTGATCCGAAAGGTTCTTTATGTCGGCGCTTTCGCCTTCATCCTGAACAATTTCGAGAGCCTTTCGACCATAATCTTCGCCAGTTTTGCAGGACTTGGACTTCAAGCGACGGGCTCGCCAATCAGTGCAGACGATTTAATGCGGCCGGGTTTTGTTGCAGCCGTCGGATACGAGGCAGCACTGCCGTTGTTGGAAGAAGTTTCGGAGCTTCTCGGTCCAATCGCCTTCTTCGAGAATTTCGTCACGATTGTTGTCTTGCTGCTCGCTTGGGTCGTTGTGCTGCTGGCTTTTTTTATCCTGTCGATCCAGCTCTTCATTACGATCCTTGAGTTCAAACTGACAACGCTCGCCGGCTTCGTGCTTGTCCCGTTCGCGCTTTGGAACAAGTCGGCATTTCTCGCCGAGCGCGTGCTCGGCAATGTCATTGCAGCCGGCATCAAACTGATGGTGCTCGCCATTATCGTTGGCATTGGTTCCACGCTCTTTGGCGACTTCGCATCCTCCTTTGCCGGTGGCGATATCACTTTGGCTCAGGCGGCGTCGACGGTTCTGGGCGCCTTGTCCATCTTCATGCTCGGCATCTTTGGAACGGGTATTGCAGCTGGACTTGTCTCCGGAGCACCACAGCTCGGAGCAGGGGCTGTTGCCGGGTCAGCGGCTGGCCTCGCCCTCGGAGGGATGGCTGCCGGAGGGGCTGCGGTCGCGGCAGGCCGCACTGTTGGATCAGGGGCCGTTGGTGCAACGCGCGCCGCAGCATCGATGGCAGGCGGTACATCGACCGCCTATCGGGCGGCTCAAGCGGCATCCGGCACAAGCGGGCCAGCCGGAATTGCCGCAGGCGTCACAGGCATTGCCCGGGCGGGAGCAAGTGCTGCGTCCCAGGCACTCCGTGACGTTGCCTCGAGAAGCAATGCGGGCGCCACCAGTTTTGGTGGTTCCGCGAGTGGCGACGGTCAGGCGTCTGCTTCTGCGAGCGCTGACGTTCCTGATTGGGCACACCGGATGCGGCGAGACCAAAGATTGCGTGAAGGCATCACCATTGCCGCTCACACGCTTCGCGACGGCGACCGCCCTGTCTCCGGTGACACTCCCAAATTGAACAACGAGGAATAGGAGAGGATCCCATGGTCTTCAAACGTGCGGCGACGTCCTACGGCAAAACACCGGCACCCGAAACTCCCTACCAAAGGGCGGCTCAAGTCTGGGACGAGCGCATAGGATCTGCCCGTGTTCAGGCAAAGAACTGGCGGCTGATGGCTATCGGTTGCCTGACCCTTGCGCTCGGATTATCGGCAGGCGTGATCTGGCAGGCAGGCCGCAGCACGATCACGCCTTATGTGGTCGAAGTCGACCGCCTGGGCGAAGTCCGCGAGATAGGTCCAGCCCTTGAACCCTTTTCCCCTGATGATGCGCAGATCGCTTGGCATCTCGCACGATTTATCGACAACGTTCGCGCGCTCTCGATCGATCCGATTGTCGTGCGAGACAACTGGCTGGCCGCCTATGACTACACGACCTCGGAAGCTGCCAACACGCTCAATGAATTCGCGCGCGCGAATGATCCCTTCTCTCAGGTCGGCAAGAAGTCAGTCTCCGTTGAAGTCACCAGCGTGGTCCGGTCTTCGCCAAACAGTTTCGATGTCCGATGGCGCGAGCAGGAATTTGAGCACGGTTCTCTCATCGAGACGACCCGCCATCGCGCCGTCCTGACCATCGTCCTGAAACCACCAAGAACCGAACAGGCTCTCAGAAAGAACCCGCTTGGCATTTACGTCCATGCGGTCAATTGGAGCCGTGAACTCACGCCAGGAGAAGTACAATGAGACGGATAGTGACTTTTTGCGCCTGCGTGAGCCTTGGAGCCTGCGCACAAAAACAGCTGCCTCCTGACATCGAATTCGATGCCGCATCGTTCAAGCCAGCTGCGTTGAAGGTCGCTCCTCCCGGTCCCGTGACGATTGTCGAAAAGCCAAAGCTGCTTCCTTTGCCGGGGCAATTGAAAAAAGCGCCTGGTAAGCGCCAACAAGTTGAAGATGATCGGACGCCAGAGGAGCGGATCGCCCTGGCGAACGTTGCTGCAAAGGTTGAGCCGACCGAAGACGGTTACATCAACGCGATCCAGGTCTATCCATATGTCGAAGGGGCGCTTTATCAGCTCTACACCGCTCCGGAACAGATCAGCGATATTGCCCTTCAAACCGGGGAACGAATTACGGCGGTCTCTGCCGGCGATACAGTGCGCTGGGTGATCGGTGATACCATCAGCGGCAGTGGCGAAACGGCGCGCGCCCATGTTCTGGTCAAGCCAATCAAGGAGGGCCTTAAAACCAACCTCATCATCATTACGGACCGGCGCACGTATCATCTCGAACTTACCAGCGATACGGACACGTACATGGCGTCCGTGTCCTGGCATTATCCGCGCGACGAACTTCTGGCACTACAACGCCGCAACGACAAGGCTCAATCCGAGGCGCAACATGTTGCCGGCAGAGGCCTACGCCTCGATCAGCTGAAATTCCGCTACACCCTGAGTGGCGATACGCCGCCGTGGCGTCCGGTCCGCGTCTTTGACGACACCCATAAGGTCTACATCCAGTTTCCGGAACGGCTCAATCAGGGAGAGGCTCCGCCGCTCTTTGTCGTTGGACCGAATGGCGAGAACCAGCTCGTCAACTATCGGGTGAATGGCAGCTACTACATCGTCGATCGCCTGTTTGCTGCGGCCGAACTCAGGCTCGGAACAAAGCCCCAGCAGATTGTGAGGATCACGCGAACAGACGGTCAGCCAACCAATAGGCGTCGATTTCTGGGGCTCTTTGCTGGCAGGCGAGGTGACAGCTGATGGCGAAGGAAGACAAGAAGCCTGCACCGAAACTTGATCCGGACGATCTAGCCCTGCGGGCGAGACCACGGCCGGTAAAGCGTATCAAGAGACGTGCCCTGGCAATGCTGACCGGAACCGGACTTGTTCTGATCGCAGGAGCCTTTTTCGTCGCGCTTGATCCACCTGAACTGTTTGATCGGTCCGAAAAAGACAGAGAGCTTTACCGCACAGAAAACAACCCGACGCCAGAAGGGCTTGAACGGCTTCCCAGTCGTTACAGCGATTTGGAACCGCGGATCGAGCTCGGACCGCCGCTTCCGGGTGATCTCGGGTCCGGAATCGCACAGGCGGAGCGTGACCTTGGCATCGAGGCAACCTCGAACCTGCCGTTCCGGCCGGATCCAGAAGCCGATGCTGTTCGCGCGGAACGCATCCGTCAGGCACGCCTGGCGCAGCAAGGCAGAGAGTCTGACTTGTTCTTTCAGCTCGCCACGCGGCCGGCTGGATTGTTGGGTCCATCGAATGCGACTGCTGATCACTCAGCGGCAGTCCAAGATGCGCAGGTGTTTCAGCCAGACAATGCAGTTTCTCGGATTTTCGCAACGACTGGCCCTTCTGACGAGCGATCGTTCACGGATCAGAACGGGCAGACCGCAAAACAGGCTTTTCTGAATTCTGACGTCGATGACGAGATCTACAGCAAGAACACGCTTCAAGACCCGATATCGCCTTACCAGTTGATGGCAGGCACAATCATTTCTGCTAGCCTGATATCGGGGTTGAATTCTGACCTGCCTGGCAGAGTTATCGCGCAGATCACCGAACACGTCTATGACACCCCGACTGGGCAATACCTTCTGATCCCGCAAGGGTCCCGGGTGATTGGGACCTATGACAGCCAGGTGTCTTTTGGCCAAGAAAGAGCGCTTGTTATCTGGCAACGCATCATCATGCCGGATGGGTCCTCCATTGTGATTGACAACCTACCGGCGATCGATACCGCCGGATATGCCGGTTTTCACGACAAGGTGGACTTTCACACTTTGCGTTTGCTGAAGGGAATTGCTTTGTCGACCATTCTCGGTGTGGGGACGGAACTGACCTTCGGAGATGAAGAAAACGAGCTGATCGAAGCGCTCAGAAGCTCGGGGCAGGATAGCGCAAACCAGGTTGGTCAGCGTCTCACGGAGCGTAATCTGAACATTCAACCGACTATTACCATCAGACCCGGTTGGCCTTTTAGGATCATCGTGCACAAGGACATCGTGCTTCGGCCCTATCGGCAACGGGAGGGCGAGCGATGACGTTGAAACTCGACAAGTTGCCTGACCGTGAAGCTGTTAAGATCACATTCACTGCGGATGCTGACTTGAAGGCTGCGCTCAACGACTACGCCGAAATCTATCGACGGACCTATGGTCAGAAAGAAAGCATAGCGGAGCTGATCCCGTTCATGCTGTCGACCTTCATAAATGCGGACCCTGCGTTTCGCCGTGCTCGCAGACAGCTTGGCGGACCAAAACTACAATCAACTGTAATCCAGTCAAAGGAGACGTGATCATGGCGACAATTGGCAGCTTTACGGCAGGAAAGAGCGGTTACATCGGGACGATACGTACGTTAACGATCAACGTCAAAGCGAGCATCGTGGCCAACGAGAACAAGTCTTCCGAAGGAGCCCCGGATTTCCGCGTTCTTGCTGGCCGAGCTGAACTTGGAGCAGCTTGGAAAGCGAAATCAGGTGGTGACGAAGCGCGGAATTATCTCAGCGTGATGTTGGACGATCCAAGTTTTCCGGAGCCGATCCGGGCGGCATTGTTTGAGGAAGAGGCGACAGCGTTTCTGGTTTGGAACCGTCGCTAAAGATCGAGCTTTGTTTCGAATCTTGCGCGGCTGGCCTTAAAACACAACACACGCGATTGGATCCTTTGTCAGATACGAGAGCGCTCAATCCACTAAATTTGTTCACGGCTTGCTTGGGGCCGTGTATGGACGGCTCTCCGTTGGCAAGGGTTTTTTGAGCATTTGCAGTCGCTGGTTGGTGCGGCCATGTATCCGACCTGTAGGTGCGGCTTTTCACGCGCCGCTGGCCATAATGCCATTCGCGCGGCTCAGGTCCCGATCGGGAGCTCGCACTCGAAGTGCACGGCCCCAGTGGGTTTTCCTGATCCGGCGGTATCAACCGGCTTTGTGCATCAGCTCCAGTTCGCCCTTTCCAACCTCGTCGACGATTCCTCGCCTTGTCCAGTTTACGCGACAACCGGCTCCCGATATCGCTCGCCACTTGTCATCAGTGCCCAGACCATCCGCGCAGTCTTATTGGCGAGCGCAACAGCGGCAACCTTGGTCGTTCGCCGTGCCATCAGTTGCACGAGCCAGGGGCGCTTGGTTCCATTTCGCTCGGCATAACGGATAACGGCCATTGCGCCGACCACGAGCAACTGACGTAGATAGCGATTTCCGGCCTTGGAGATGCTGCCTAGCTTCTCCTTGCCCCCGCTTGAGTTCTGCTTCGGAACGAGCCCGATCCAAGCCGACAGGCAACGCCCTGACTTGAACGCATGAGGATCGGCGACAGTCGCGACGAACGCACTCGCCAACAGTGGGCCAACGCCTGGTATCTCCATCAAGCGACGACCAACCTCTGTCTCTCTTGCGCTTGCTCGAACCCTTCGATCATTTTCGAGGATTTGCGCCTTCACGACCTTGAGCTGCGCTTCAAGCATGCGCAGGCACATCCGTGCATCAGCCGGCACTCTCTGATCATTTTCATCGTTGATGACGACAAGTAGTTGCTCGATCCCGCGCCGCCCGATCGGTGCCACGATCCCAAACTCCGACAGATGTGCTCGAAGCGAGTTCGATAACTGAGTGCGCTGGCGGTTGAGCATCAGCCTAACCCGATGCAACATCATCACGCTCTGCTGCTCGGGTGTCTTCACCGGCACGAAGCGCATGGTCGGTCGGGTTACTGCCTCGCAGATAGCCTCCGCATCGGCTGCGTCGTTCTTCTGCCGCTTCAGATAGGGCTTCACGTATTGGGCCGGTAGCAAACGCACATCATGGCCTCGTGCTATCAGTTCGCGCGCCCAATAGTGCGAGGAACTACAGGCCTCGATC
>JGI12316J15309_10001163_pt1 | contig 21451 bp, 20 predicted proteins | sample MarCyaLeptolynsp_FD_15309 | JGI IMG/M metagenome (IMG submission 15309) | reverse complement strand
TCCGCCTCCCCATAGCGACCCTGGTTGTCGTAGAGCGCCGCCATGTTGTTCAGGCTAATCAGCGTATGCGGGTGTGTCTCGCCCAGGGTCTGGCGTCGAAGTTCCAGCGCGCGGGCGTAGAGCGGTTCCGCCTCCCCGTAGCGACCCTGGCTCTCAAAGAAAAATGCCATGTTGTTCAAGCTGGTGAGCGTATCCGCGTGCGTCTCGCCGAAAGTATCGACCGCGAGGTCATAGGCACGCTCTGCCAGATCCGCACCGCGCGCGTAGTCCCCAGCGCGATAGGCCTGCACAACCTGGCGGTAGAGCGCCTGCCATTCGTCGCGCGCTGAGGCGTCCTGGGCGTTCGCGGGTCCGGCCGAGGCGAAGATGAGAGCAGCGATGACAGCGACAAGGATGGGAAATGATCGGTTCATGGATCCCTCCGGCTATGTGGAACTCCGCATCCTGCAGGCGGCGAGGTGGTCACGGGCAACTCTCATACCGGCCGGACATCGTCAGGCGCTCGATCTCCCCCCAGGGAATCACGATGGTGTGCAGCTCGAGTGCCGGCAGGCCCTGTCGTGGCGTGATCAGGAACACGTGAGCGCCGGTCGCGAGAAGAAGTCGGGTGCAACCGGCCTCCAACGCCGTCGTGCCTGCCCGCGCCTCGGCTGACGTTTTCAAGGTCACGACGACGCGCGGATATGCGGGATAGTCGTCGCCTCTCTGCGCGTCGAAATCAGCGGCGGCGGTAGCGGATCCCAGCACTTGAGCGAGCCAGAACATCACCAAGGTGGCGATCGCCGTCATCGCGAACAGGCCGCTCCGCTTGATCCGGTTCCTGAGCCACCAACCGGCACCGATGGCGGATACCAGAGCCGCCGCCGTCAGTGACGAGAATATGGGCGTCTTCGTAATCGTCAGCGCGCCGTAAACCAGGAGGTGCTCGACGGGAAGGTTGGCCAGCAGCAACGGAATGCGGAACGCGTCGAAATAGTCATAGGCGTAAGCCCAGCCCGCGACGTAGAGCCATCCGCCCGCGACGCTCACGGCAAGGGCCGCGGCACCGGCCAGATCGCCGATGGAGGGTGAGTCCCCTGTCGAACTCATTGAACCTCCTCCGCGGTGCCCGGCGTTTCGTCGCTTCGCGGCACAATGGGGCCGTTTCGTTCCGTCGGCATGCAGACCGCGCAACCGGGGTCGCCTGGATTCAGGATCGTCCAATCGTCGGTGATCACGATCGGTGGTGCCACTACGACTTCACCTGAGGCGTCCGCGTAGCGGCAGACGGCGCGCCAGAACACCTGACCGCCAAACTTCACGCGGGTGCAGCCCCGTTGGATCTGCGGTAGGGGTTCGCTTGAATCGGCGAGGCAGAAGCATCCTTCCGGCGGTTCCTGCTGAGCCTTGGCTCCGGACGCCGCCGTCAGAACGAGTACGGCCAAGATCAGGGCGCGCCCGATCATCCTGCACCGACCATGACGAAGGGTGTCCAGTCGAAGTCGGGGTCGTTGGCGATGTAGTGCCGTCGTGTGTCCTCGAGGGCCCGGGCCGGGTCGCTGCGGCCGGACGGCTGGGACAGCCAGCGGGTGTAGAAGGTCTTCATGAAAGCGGCGGCGCTCCGGTCGCCGACGGTGCGCAGCGTCACCAGCACGTTGCGGGCCCCGGCGGTCCGCAGCGCGCGGACCAGGCCGTAGATGCCTTCGCCGTGGCCGATCACGCCCTGCGCCGTCTCGCAGGCGGAGAGCACCACCAGTTCCGTGCCCTCCAGGTTCAGGCTCTGCGCTTCCAGCGCGTAGAGGATGCCGTCCTCCCCGGCCTCGCTCAGCGCCTGGTTGGCCCCGGCGAGCGCGATCCCCGCCAGCAGCATCGGCCGGTCGGCGGCGCCGGTCGCCGCGCGGTAGAAGCCATGGGTGGCCAGGTGAAGCACCCTGGGCGGCCGTGTCTGCGCCAGGAGACGCGCCTCGCTGGCCTCGGAGCGTTTCCAGACGTCCAGCGGCTCGGCCGGCCGGGCGACGCGGTACAGGGCCTGGATCTCGTCGACCTCCCGGGCGCTGCCCGGCAGCTTGGCAAAGCCACCCCGCAGCATCTCGGCCGCCGCCGCGCGGCTGCGCTCGACCTCGCCGGCCAGCGGGTCGGACCCCGCCGACCGTGCGGCGCCTTTGGCGGAAGCGACCTGCAGCGGAGCACCGTCAAAGTCGACACCGCCAATCGCCAGCAGCCCGGTGGCGGGCCGGTCATGGCGAGGCCGCAGCAGATCCCGGCCGGACTGAACCTGGCGCAGGGTCGCGGTCTCCGCCCAGTAGCGGCCGTCGGGCATCACCAGGCGATGGAACGGCACCAGATGCAGCAGACCATCCGGCGCGATGACGACGCGGTCATCGGGGCCCAGGCCGAGCGGCGCGATCAGACGGTCGTACAAGGCCCGTCCCGCGTCCTGCGCGTCCGCGCCGCCGGCGATCAGTGGGCCTACCAAGTCATCGGTGCCGGCCACGGGGCCGAGATCGATCGCCTCTACCCGGTCATAGCCCTGTACCACCACCGCCGCCCAGCGGTTGGCCCCGAGGGTCCACTTTTGGAAATCCACCAGTTGGTAGCGGGAGAACTCGACCAGCACCGCTCCGCCCTCTAGGGCGCCCTGCAGGTCCGTCAGGTTGGCCTCGCGCACCTTCAATTGATCGCGGTAATCCCGGCTCAACCGGCCGAGCGCGCGTTCCTTGGTGTCCAGGGCCTGGGTGAGCGCCTCGACCTGCTGTGGGCCGACCCCACCGTGGAAGGCCTTGGCGAGGGTGGCGCGCAACTCTCTGATCTCTACAGCCAAGGCGCCGGCCTGCGGATCGCGGCCGCGCCGCACCAGGCGGGCGATGACCGCCTCCTCCTCCGCCTGCAGTCCTTTGAAGCGCAGCAGAGCCGAGGCCGCCGTCTCGTGGGCCCGCTCCTGGTCTGGGTGGGCGATGGCCAGGCTCAGCGCGACGCTGAGGTAGGAGCGCTGCGAGGCGACGAGTTGGCGGGCGACGGCGGTGCTGTCGGTCGAATAGATCTCGGCGCCGAGCCAGTCGAGGAGCGGGCCTTCCATCGCCGACAGCAGCCGGGCCGCCTCCGCCGGACGGGCCTGGGCAGCGAGATTGACGGCTGTGTTCAAGTGAGCCAGGAGTGTATCCGGATGCGCCCTGCCCAGGGTCTGGCGGCGAAGCTCCAGCGCGCGGGCGAGGAGCGGCTCCGCTTCCCCATAGCGACCCCTGCGAGAGTAGAGAAGCGCAGTGTTGTTCAGGCTTTGGAGCGTATCCGGGTGTGTCTCGCCCAGGGTCTGGCGGCGAAGCTCCAGCGCGCGGGCGTAGAGCGGCTCCGCCTCCTCATAGCGACCCTGCCTCCGGTAGAGCACCGCCATGTTGTTCAGGCTGGTGAGCGTATCGGGGTGTGTCTCGCCCAGGGTCTGGCGGCGAACCTCCAGCGCGCGGGCGTAGAGCGGCTCCGCCTCCCCATAGCGACCCTGGTTGTAGTAGAGAAACGCCATGTTGTTCAGGCTGATCAGCGTATCCGGGTGTGTCTCGCCCAGGGTCTGGCGGCTCAGCTCCAGCGCGCGCGCGTAGAGCGGCTCTGCCTCCCCATAGCGACCCTGGCGAGAGTAGAGAGACGCCATGTTGTTCAGGCTTTGGAGCGTATCCGGGTGTGTCTCGCCCAGGGTCTGGCGGCGAAGCTCAAGCGCGCGGGCGAAGAGCGGCTCCGCCTCCCCATAGCGACCTTGGCGAGAGTAGAGCCCCGCCATGTTGTTCAGACTGCTCAGCGTCTGCGGGTGTGTCTCGCCCAGGGTCTGGCGGCTCAGCTCCAGCGCGCGGGCGTAGAGCGGCTCCGCCTCCCCATAGCGACCCTGGTTTTCGTATAGCGCCGCCATGTTGTTCAGGTTAATCAGGGTATTTGGGTGTGTCTCGCCCAGGGTCTGGCGGCTCAGCTCAAGCGCGCGGGCGAAGAGCGGCTCCGCCTCCCCATAGCGACCTTGGCGAGAGTAGAGCCCCGCCATGTTGTTCAGACTGCCCAGCGTCTGCGGGTGTGTCTCGCCCAGGGTCTGGCGGCTCAGCTCCAGCGCGCGGGCGTAGAGCGGCTCCGCCTCCCCATAGCGACCCTGGCGAGAGTAGAGAAACGCCATGTTGTTCAGGCTGCCCAGCGTATCCGGGTGTGTCTCGCCGAACGCATCGACCGCGACTTCGTAGGCCCGCTCTGCCAGATCCGCGCCGCGCGCGTATTCCCCTGCGTGATAGGCTTCCATGACTTGTCGGTTGAGCGCCTGCCATTCGTCGCGGGCTGAGGGGTCCTGAGCCGGCGCCGGGCTCACGAACAGCAGGGCCAGGATGATGCCGGCTGCTGCCCAGATACGTCGTGACTGATAGGTCATCCTTCCGGCGCTCCCGCGAACGATGCCGATCGTCGAATCGCGACCAGGTCGATTTACCGCCAACAAGTGTCAACCAACACAAAGACTGACACGGCCGATAAACTGCCGACAGGAAAAACTAGGTCCAGTATACGTGGTTTAAGACACAGCGGCCCAGGATGGCCGGACCCTTCCGATCGATGTCGACGCCGTTGAACGATCGGGATGCACGAGGCTGACTGGCCGCGCCCGATCGAGCCGGAAAGTGGGTCAATTCTTCCTGTAAGCTATTGATCCAGGGACAGGTCTCGCGATGACCCACCGAGGCCTAAGCTCCTGATCTTAAAGCAACTCGTTGCCCCGCCCCTGGGCACCATTATTTTTCAAGTACATAGAGGAATGTTCGGGGCGGGTCGGCAGCTTTTTGCGAGAAATCTATTGCCTCTCACTTCCGCAGAGTTCCGCCAGTTTCCGGTGGATGCCGAACGTTCTTGTGGCGGGTCTTGCCACGGCCTGTCGTTCAAACATCATAGTTGCCCAAGACGATCACGTTGCCGATCCTCAGTTGAACGGTCCCGGGATCCACTCATTCAGTAGTCCGGTGCGCTCGGCGATGATCTGCGCGCTTCAGATTTCCCACTTCGCTGGCGGGTCCGCCTTGGACCACTCCACCAGCGTGCTGATAGGCACCCTCACATCGACCCCATAGGTCGACGACATGTAGAGCATGGCGCGCGCATGCGAGCTCGCCGCGGACTTGGGCGCCTGGCTCGGCCACCGAGCCGTCGAACTCGAAGTCGCACGACCCGTAGACCCGGGGCTCTCCGTTCACCTCGCCAAATGGGAAGTTCGACCGGTCCACGTTCACCTCACCGCCATGGGGGAACGGGTTGCTGGGTTCGATGTTCTCGATCATGAAGTTCGCGTTGACCTTCTCGCAGCACTTCCGACCGGAGAGCGACTTTCCGTTCGACTTGCGGCAGTCCGGGAATGCAGCTGCCAGCAGGGACGCGTCGGCCCGAACCAGGAGGCCGGCGCGACGTGCTCCCACTCGACACGATCGGACCGGGTGTCGTTCTTCCGCGCATGGAGGTCGCAGGCCTCTCGATCGATGTCGCCGCCCGATGCGGTCGTTCGAACGTCCGGGCAGCCGCAGTAGACGGTTCGCAGATGGTCAATCTCTTCGTGGATCTCGGTCAGCAGCCTCTTCGATGCGTCGAACGTCTTGGGCACGTCCTGGGCGATCGCATGCGCCAGCATCGTCATCAGCAGTCACAGTAGAGCAAGTCTGAGCATCGCACCCTCCAGGCTGTGTAAGGTCCTGAAAATACCCTCAAATCGGGGTATGCGTCCGGCCTCACCGTTGGCGATCACCATGCCGCAGGAGGACCCGGCGCGTAGGCACCGGGTCCCGGTTTGCGGATGATCAAGCGAACCACCAGCGGCTGCAGGCCCTGGCGCCGTCCATCTGCCAGCTCGCGGCGAGCTGACCGCTGTGCATGAGGTTGCCGCGCCGCGCGTAGACGAAGTTCGGGAAGAACGGGATCACGGTGCCGCCGTCATCGCGGGCCAGCATCGCCATCTCGCGATACATCCCAGCCCGCTTGGCATCATCCAGCTCCGACTTTGCCGCCAGAAGCAGCTTGTTGAACTGCGCATTCTTCCAGTGGCTCTCGTTCCACGCCGCGTCATCCTTGTAGGCCAGCGTGTACATCACGTCCGGAGTTGGGCGCGCACCCCACTGGGCCACGCACCAAGGCTTCTTCAGCCAAACATCTCCGTAATAGCCATCATTCGGCTCACGGATGACATTGATGTTGATTCCGGCCGCCTTGGCGTGCTCGGCGTAGAGAACGCACATGTCGACCGCGCCCGAATAAACGCTGTCGGCGACGCTGAGGTTGACCGACAGACCTTCCTTACCGGCCTTCTTCAGAAGCGACTTGGCCTGATCCGGATCGTATGCGCGCTGCGGAATGTCGTCCGGCCAGTAGGGCATCGCCGGTGAGTGGTGGAAGTCGTTGCCGACCGAGGCCGCACCGAAGGCAATCTTCTGGATGATCTCCTCACGATTGATCGAGAGCTTCAGCGCGGTGCGCACGTTGACGTCGTCGAACGGAGCCTGATCGACGAACATCGGCATGGTGATCGCGGCCGCCGACGGCACGTTGTCGATCAGAATCTCCGGATTGCGCTTCAGGAGCGCAAGGGTCTTCAAATCGAGCTGGGTGATGCCATCCACGTCGCCGGTGACCAGAGCCGTCTGGCGTGCGTTCGGGTCGTTCAGGACTAGGAGTTCGACCGCGTCGAAATAGGCGCCGTCCAGGTGCCAGTCGTCGTGCCGGACCAGACTGTAGCTCACGCCGAAATTGGTGTCCGTGAGTTTGTACGGACCGCAGCCATCACCGCTCTGCCAGTTGGCGGAACCATCCGCGTTGGCCGGGATTATGGCCAGGTGATAGTCGGTCATCAGCCACGGTAAGTCGGCGTTGCCGGCCGCGAGCTTGAAGGTGACCGTTTGGCTGTCCCCCTTCACCAGTTCCACCACATCGGCGAGCAGCGCCTTGGCGGCGGAGGTCGACTTGTCGCCGCGGTGATGGTTCATCGAGGCGATGACATCATCCGCGGTCACTTTCTTGCCACTGTGGAAGGTCGCCTTTGCATTGATCTTGAAGGTCCACTCCGTGGCGTCAGGCGATGCGCTCCACTCGGTCGCCACGTCGGGGCCGAGCGATCCGTCCGGCTCGATCAGCGTCAGGTAGGACCGGTAGGTGTGCGCCAATTGGATCATCGAGAACGTCTGGTAGGTTCCCGGATCGTGGTTGTCAGTCGTGTTGCCATCATGGGCGCCGAGCCGGAACGTTCCGCCGCGCTTGGGAGCCGCACTCGCGGCCCCGCTCCACAGACCGGACGCCGTCGCGGCGGCGATCCCGGTTGCGGTCGCGTAGGACATGAACGTCCGCCGGGTGATCCGCCCGAGCTTGGTCTCCAGGATCAGACGGTCCATCAGGACATCGTTCGGTTGTTTTTTCATTGTAACCTCCGTGTTCAGTGGTGGTGTTATCGGCCGATCAAATGCGCCAGGCGTTGGATCAGCCTCTTCTTGTGGTGCGCACCGCCCCCCCTCGCGGGCTAGAACACCTCTTCGATCGCTTCGCGCGTAGCCGAAACGATGGTGTCGGCCTCGGCGCGGGTTAGGCAGAGCGGCGGCGCGAAGCCGAGGATGTCGCCCTGCGGCATGGCCCGCGCGATGACGCCCTTGGACAGCAGGGCCGCGGCAACCCGCGGCCCCACCTTCTTGGATGCGTCGAAGAAGGTCCGGTTGGCACGGTCCTCAACGAACTCGACCGCTGCCAGCAGCCCTTCTCCGCGCACGTCACCGACATGAGGATGATCCCCCAGCACGTCTTTCAGCGCCGCGAACAGGTACGCGCCGGTTTCCGCAGCGTTGGCGACCAGGGCCAGATCGTCGATCAGCTTCAGATTGGCGATCCCCGCCGCCGCCCCAATCGGATGGGCGGAGTAGGTCCAGCCATGACCGATCGGGCCGAATGCGTCGGTTCCCTCCTCCAACACCTCCCAGACCCGCTTCGCGACGATCGAACCAGAGAGCGGAGCATAGGCGGAGGTGAGGCCCTTGGCGATGGTAACAATGTCGGCCTCGATCCCGTAATGGTCCGAGCCGAACATGGAGCCGAGCCTGCCGAAGCCGGTGACCACCTCGTCGGCGATGAGCAGAATGTCATGTTTCCTCAGGATCGCTTGGACCGCCGGCCAGTATCCCTCGGGCGGCGGCACGATCCCGCCGGTTCCCAGCACTGGCTCCCCGATGAACGCCCCGATCGTATCCGGACCTTCCCGCTCGATCAGCGCCTCCAATTCCGAGGCGCAATGCGCAACGAAATCAGACTCGCTCATGTCCAGGTCCTGGCGGCGAAAGTAGTAGGGGGCCTCGGTGTGGAGGATGGGTTCGAGGGGCAGATCGAAGGTCTTGTGAAACAGCTCGAGCCCGGTCAGAGACCCGGTGACCAAGCCGGAGCCGTGATAGCCGCGCCACCGCGAGATGATCTTCTTCTTCTTCGGCAGGGCCCGGACATTGTTGTAGTACCAGACCAGCTTGACGTTGGTTTCATTCGCGTCGGACCCGCCGAGGCCGAAATAGACCTTCGACATGTTCGCCGGCGCCCGGTCCAGGATCATCTTGGCGAGCGTAATCGATGCCTCGGTTCCATGGCCGACATAGGAGTGATAGTAGGCGAGCGCCTTCGCCTGCTCGGCGATCGCCTCGGCCACCTCCCGGCGGCCGTAGCCGACGTTCACACAGTACAACCCAGCGAATCCATCGAGCAGCCGGGTACCGTCCCGGTCCTCGATATAGACCCCCGACCCGCGGGTGATGATCCGGCTCGGCGTCTCACCCCGGGCATGCTGCGCGAGGTGGGTGGAGGGGTGGAAAAAGGTGTCGCGGTCCCATTGAGCCAGTTGGTCGTTGCTCAGCATCTGTCGATACTCCGAGGGGGTATGGCGTTGGTCGCGGTGCGGCACTCGTCGAGCCAGCGCTGCAGGAAGCCCGCAAACCACGCGCGCATCGCCGCGTAGTGAGCGATCGCGCGGCGCTCCTGCTCGTCGCGCTGTTGAACCCCGCGGCGTCCCGCCCAACCGGTGTCGCGATCCAGCAGATAGCGTTGGCCCGTCAGGCTCATCTCCGCGTGGCACTGAACGCCGTAGCGCGCAGACCCGAACCGCAGGATCTGGTTCGGATAGAGATCCGAGCCTGCCAGCCTTACCGCGCCCTGCGGCAGGTCGGCGCCATAGTAGTGCCATTGAAACACTGGCAGCCCGTCGGGCACGAGATCCTCATCGAAGCTTCTGAGCGGGTAGTAGCCGAACTCGGCCTTACCATGCTCCGGTGGACCGACCCGTGCGCCCAGCAGCTGGCAAGCGAGTTGAAGGCCGTGGCAAATGCCGAAAAACGGCCGTCCGCTGGCCCACCATGCCTCGATCCAGCGCATCTCCTCGGCAATCCCCGGCTCATGGTGCTTGGTGACGTCGGCCAGACTGCCGTGCATCAGCGCGATCGTGTGCCCGTCCCCGAGATCGGGCAACGGATCGCCCTCGATCGGGTGACGATGGTCCAGCTCAAAGCCCGCCGCGGCCAGGGCACCAGTCGCGGCATCATCGGGATCGCTCCGCAGGTGGTGGATGACCAGTGCCTTGTTCGCTGTGCCGCAAACCACCGCCGTCACCTCACAATCAGGGTTTCGGGCGTCGCGGCGGTCAGCACCTCCGCGCCGGCCTCGCTCAGCAGGACGGTGTTGGAAATGAAATAGTCGGCGCAGCTCGTGTTGGTGAACCACGAGTGCGCATGGAATGTCATGCCCGCCTTCAACTCTAGCTCTGAGTCCGGGGCGAGACCGACCACCTTGCTGCCACCGGTCCAGCTGGGCGGGAAGCCGATGCCAACCAGATAGCCGCAGTGATGGCGGTGATAGTCGCCCAGTCCCGCGGCAGCCGCGACGTCGTGCCAGGCCGCGTAGGCGTCGCCCGCCTTCGCTCCCGGCCGCAGCGCGGAACAGATGGCCTGCATTCCCGCGATCGCCATGGCGGCCGAGGCCTCGGCCCCGTCCGGCGCCTCGCCGACGTAGACGAGACGGCCCATCGGCGCCTGATACTTGCGGTAGGCGGCGGCGATCTCCAGAAACACTGCCTCGCCGCCCGCGAGCACGTCGCCTCGCCACGTGGTGTGTTCCTCGCCCAGCCGGGACTTGGGGCGGATGAAGGGGCCGAAACCCGGATACTCGCTCCCCGCCAGGATCATCGCCCGGTGGCACTCGGCCGCCACCTCGTAGTCCGAGGCCCCGTCCCGGATCGCCTCGATTGCTGCGAGCGTGCCGGCATCCGCCGCCTTGGCGGCCCGCCGCGTGTAGTCCATCTCCAGCGGCGACTTGACCAGGCGCAGGCGGTCTATCAGGCCGGACCCATCGGACCATTTGGCCGCGGGGTTCTTCTCGCGAACCGCGTCGGCGATCCTCGGCGTCACGAACAGGCTGGACATCTCAAGACCAAGCCTCGCACCCGACAGACCGAGCTGCCGGAGCGCGGCAATCACATGGTCGGCGATATCCTCATGGTCCGCGTGGCCCATGAAGCGGGCATTGTGGACCTGGTTCTCGACGGTGATCCGTTCCATGGCCCGGCAGATCAGGATCAACTCCCCTTCCCGCGGCACAATGAGGAGGTGGCAGGCGAAGAACCCCCAGTGATCCAGGCCGGTCAGGTAGTAGATGTTCTCCGGCACGCCAACGATCAGGCCGTCAAGGCCCCGAGCCGCGATCTCCGCCCGCGACGCCGCGACGCGGCGCGCCAGTTCGTCTTGGGGAAAAGCGGCCCCAGTCATTGCCTCCGGGGGCTTGGCATCAGGGGTCATGGCATCAGGTCTCGATCTTTGTACCGAGCCCGGCCCGGTTCGCCAGGGCGAGCGCATGGGTGGCGATGGCGGTGTCCTGAGCCCCCGTGCCGGTCAGGTCGGCCAATGTGATCGCGTCGGGCGACGAGCGGCCCTTGCTCGGGTCGAGCACAGCCTCTCCGAGTTCCGCGAACGCGTCCTCCACCTGCGCGGTGCCCGCGGACAGGGCGGAGCGGAGCTCACCCAGCGCCCTGCATTGGCTGATCCGGTCGGGCACATAGGCGTCAAACCTGGGGAATGCGGCGGCGTCGATCTCGTTCTTGCCGTCCTGATCGGATCCCATGGCGGTGATGTGGAGGCCCGGATGCAACCAGTCGGCAGACAGGATCGGGGCACGTGCCGGAGTCGCGGTGACCACCATCTGGCTGTCCGCGACCAGCCTCGCCGGATCGATCTCGGCCTTCGCCTCTATCCCCAGGATATCCGACAGGTCCCGCGCGCATGCCGCCGCCTTGGCCATGTCGCGGCCCCAAACCAGGACGCGCTCAAACGGACGCACGAGATGGGCTGCTTGAATCTGCAGCCGGGCCTGCGCACCGGTCCCGAGTACGCCAGCGGTGGAGACTTGGGCCGGTGCCAGGTGGCGGGCGGCAACCGCGCCGGCGGCGGCTGTGCGGATATCCGTCAGAAATCCGTTATCGAGCAGCAGGGCCTCGACCAGACCCGTCTTCGCGGAGAACAGGATCATCAGACCGTTCAGGCTCGCGAGGCCCAGTCTCGGGTTGTCGAAGAATCCGGGGCTGACTTTGATGGCGAAGCTGTCGAAACCGGGGATGTAGGCGGTCTTGACGTCGACCTCGCCATTGGCCGCCGGAATGTCCATGGACAGGATGGGCGGCATTATGACCCCACCCCCCGCCAGCGCGGTGAATGCGCGCTCCACGACATCGACTGCGTGCGCGTCCAGAGTGACGACCCGACGGAGCTCGGCCTCGGTGAGGATGGCGATCTCAGGCATGATAGCGCTGGCCCTCCAGCGTCATGTCGCCCAGCACCACGCCGTGGCCCCGCATTATGTCGGCATGAAGCCGCATATCGATGTTGCGCCCGGTGATGACAGCCGCGATAGGTCCACGGGGGGAGCCAAGCTTGCCCGACTGGAGGGCTGCGATACCGACCACGCAAGCACCCTCGCAGACGATCCGATCTTCGTAGTAGACCGTCTGCAGCGCTCGGTAGATCTCGCGCTCGGTCACCAGAACGATGTCGTCCAGCAGCCGGCGGCAGAGATCGAAGGACAGCCTGTTGTCGAGACCGATCCCGCCACCGAGCGAATCGGCGAGGCTCGCGACCTCGACGACCTCAACCGGATGACCGGCACGGATCGATTCAAACATTGCCGCCCCCCGGTCCATGGAAATCCCAATCACCTTGACCCCAGGTTTGCGATTCTTGGCGGCGAGCGCGATGCCTCCCGCCAGCCCGCCCCCGGAGAGCGGAACGAGGATCGTCTCCACCTCCGGGCATTGGTCGAGGATTTCAAGGCCGACGGTCCCCTGGCCCGCGATGACCAACGGATCGTCAAAGGGCGAGACCTCGACCAAGCCCTCCTCGCGCACCAGCCTGAGGCTTTCCCCGAGCGCGTCGTCCTGTGAGGCGCCGACGATCCTGACCTCGGCGCCGAGTGCCTGGATGCCGTCAATCTTGGTTTGCGGAACCAGGGCCGACATGCACACCACCGCCGGCAAGCCCCTCGCTTTCGCGGCATAGGCGACGCCCCGACCATGGTTCCCGGTCGAACAGCACGTCACCCCCTTCACACCCCCGTCCAGGTTTGAGATGGCGTTGACGGCCCCGCGCAGTTTGAACGCGCCGATCGGTTGGGTCATCTCGAGTTTCAAGAAGAACTCCGTGCCCGCCAGCCGGGTCAGGTGCGGGGAGGGCACCAGCGGTGTTTCCAGCGCGACCGTCGCGATCGTGGCCCGTGCCGTCTCGATGTCCGAAGCCGTCACTCCTTCCATGGCACGCGTCCCGGCACGGGTGCGCATAGGGAATATCTGGTTCTGAACCCGATCCAGCTCACGAACAAAGCCAATTCTGATCCCCCGCGGCGCTCGACATCATCCCATCGGCGCTGCCCCTGACTCTCGCATTGTGGCAGAGAGGCGCCCGCGACGCACGCTGTGTACAGCACCATATGAGACACCTACAGTCAACCGGCCCGCTCAGGCGCTGTTACGCCTTCAGGCGATGAGCATCATGCACTAGGAGCCTCACGAGGGATCATGAGGTGCCGGCAACGATTTTCCATTCAGCCAAGACCGCGGCGCGATGGAGCTTCATGTGGCGGCGTGAGATGAGATGGCGTTGGGGGGGGTGAAGGCGTTGTAGACGGCTGCGTGAGTGGAGAGGAACCGTTGCGTCGTTCCTGGCTCTTGAACCCGATCCAACACTGTTCTCGGCGTCCGATCGGCTGATGCGAATTCTCCGTCCGATTGTTCGAGCGACCACCAGTGACATGGCGATCGAGTAGACCAAGATATCGCAAGGCGGCGGATCAGCTTTAGAGCGGCACGCTTGTCACGCATTGGCTGCACCAAGATATCGGGTACCTCGCGCTCTGCATCCACGGCCCGCCACAAGTACATGCGGCGACCGCCGATTGAAATGAACATCTCGTCCAGATGACATAGATCATCCGGGCGTGACCGCTTGGCCCCAAGGCGCTTGACCCCAGGGCGCTTGACCCTAGGGCGCTTGACCCCAGGGCGCTTGGCATCGGCTACTCCGAAACGGGTGACCCATCGCCGGATCGGCTCATAGCTCACTGGGAGACCTCGCTCCGCTAACAGGTCCTCGAAATCACGCAGGCGGGAGATTGAAACGCGGATATAGCCAGACCGCATCCTGAATGACAGTCGGTGGGAACTGAAAGCGGGCGTAGGCGATCGGAGCCATCGGGCGATCATAGCGCCGACCTTCGCCTGACCCATCCTGGTGTGACAGCGCGTCCTCCCTGATCGTCGTTGTTTGTGGGCAAACTTGATACGTTGTGTACAGCGCCACCGAGTTCGGAGATCGACGATATGCCAGACGTACCGCTTCCCTTTGCAAGGGCCGAGTATTCCGACCGGCTCGCCAAGGTCCGCCGCGCCATGAACGACGCCGGGGTCGAAGTGCTCTTCACCTGCGACCCGTCGAACATGGCTTGGCTGACCGGCTATGACGGGTGGTCCTTCTATGTTCATCAGGGCGTCATTGTCGGGCCATCGGGCGATCCCGTGTTCTGGGGGCGCAGCATGGATGCGAACGGGGCGCTCCGAACTTGCTACATGGCGCCGGAGGACATCGTCGGGTACTCGGACGACTTCGTCATGTCGACCCAACGGCACGCCATGCAGGATCTCGCGCGGGTCCTCGGGGAACGAGGATGGAACGACAAGGCTCTCGGCGTCGAGATGGAGAACTACTACTACTCCGCCCGCGCGCATGCGGTTCTCTCGGCTGCGCATGGCGGGGTGCTGGTCGATGCGACGGCACTGGTCAACTGGCAGCGGGCGATAAAGTCTCCGGGAGAGCTTGCCTTCATGCGCCGAGCTGCCCAGATCGTCGAGAACATGCACGCCGCGATCCTGGAAAACATCCGACCCGGACGTCGCAAGAATGAGCTAGTTGCCGAGATACTCCGCACCGGCATGTGGGGTGGCGAGGATGAGGAAGGTCGGTTCGGCGGGGATTATCCGGCGATCATGCCGTTGCTGCCGACAGGGATGGATGCGACGGCGGCGCATCTGACATGGGACGACAAGCCGATGGAGACCGGAGCCGGTACGTTCTTCGAGATCGCCGGCTGTTACCGGCGCTACCATGTGCCGCTTTGCCGGACGGTCTATCTCGGTGATCCGCCGGTCGACATGCTGGTGGCGGAGGAAGCGGTTCTGGAAGGGATCGCCGACGGCATAGAAGCCGCCCGGGCCGGCAACACCGCGGGTGATGTCGCGCGCGCTTTCTACAGCGTCCTCGAGAAGCGCGGTATCTCCCGGCAGGGGCGCTGCGGATATCCGATCGGCATCAGCTATCCGCCCGATTGGGGCGAGCGGACATATTCCATCCGGCCGAGCGATGAAACGAAACTAGCGCCGAACATGACGTTTCATTTCATGCCGGCGCTTTGGATGGATAGTTGGGGGCTGGAGATAACGGAGACCTTGAGGATTGCCGAGGATGGCCCCGCCGAGCCGCTCGCCGATTATCCACGCAAGCTGTTTGTCAAGGGATGAGGCGGATGCACGCGCTCGACGAAACGGTCCGGATTCTAGGCGACTTGATCGCCTTCCCCACTGTGTCCGTGGACAGCAACCTCGAACTGATCCGGTATGTATCATCCCATCTCGATGCGCTCGGCGCCGACATTGAGATCTTCGAGGACGATTCCGGAACGAAGGCCAACTTGTTCGCGACCCTGGGCCCCAGAGCTGATGGCGGGATCGTGCTGTCCGGCCATTCCGATGTCGTACCCGTTGTTGGACAGGATTGGCGCACAGATCCGTTCGAAATGGGCGAACGTGACGGGAAGCTCTTCGGCCGCGGTACATGCGACATGAAGGGGTTCATCGCAGCCGCGCTGGCCGTCGCTCCGCAGTTCGCCCGAGCCGAACTCGACCGGCCAATCCACTTCAGTCTTACCTATGACGAGGAAACCGGATGTCTAGGCGGCCAGGCGCTCATTAAAGACCTCATGCGTCTGGGAATCCGCCCGGCCGTGGTGATCATCGGCGAGCCCACCAAGATGCGGATCATCGAAGGCCACAAGGGCTGCTACGAGTATACGGTCGACTTCCGCGGGCTCGGAGGGCACGGATCGCTGCCAGATCAGGGCGTCAACGCGGTCGAATATGCTGTGCGTTACGTCTCCCGCCTCATGACGCTGCGGGAGGAGCTCAAGTCCCACGCTCCGGCGGACAACCGGTTCGAACCACCCTGGACAACGGTTTCGATAGGCAGACTGTCTGGTGGGATCGCCCACAACGTCATCCCGAACGCCTGTACGCTTGATTGGGAGATGCGGCCCATCCGAAAGGCGGATGGCGACATGGTCAAGAGTGCGATGAACCGATATGTCGATGACGAACTCCTGCCAGCGATGCGGGCGGTGTCGCCCGCTGCCGACATCGTCACGACAATCATCGGAGAGGTGGATGGGCTCGAGCCCATGCGCGAAAGCGAAGCCGTGCGCATCGTCTCCGAACTGACGGGCGTGAACGGAACGGATGTCGTTTCCTTCGGGACCGAGGCCGGCCTGTTCCAGCAGCTCGGCATCTCGACAGTGGTGTGCGGCCCCGGATCGATTGAACAAGCGCACAAACCCGACGAGTACGTATCGATCGACCAACTTAGCCAGGCGGTCGGTATGTTGCAGCGTCTGGTGCAAAGGCTGGGAGTCTAGATGACGGCCGACGTGGAACCCGTTCGTATTCCCGAGCAGCGGCGCAAGTTCGATCTCATGTATCGGACCTTGCGGACGCGGATTTGTATCCTCGACTACGAGCCGGGTCAGCGGCTTTCCGAGGAAACTCTGGCCGAGGAGTTCGGCGTGAGCCGGACGCCACTGCGCCGGGTGCTTTCGCGTCTGGAGGGAGAGGGGCTGCTTCGGTCCGTGCAAAGCGTCGGCACGATCGTCACCGACGTCGATGTCGAGGAACTGAGCCAGACATACCTATTGCGCATGGAACTGGCGGAACTCATCGGCCGCCTGTCTCCGGTACAGCCTGCACCTGTACTGGTTTCGCGTTTCCGGGAAGTTCTCCAAAGATGCGACGAGCTTCGGGACGATCCGGATACGCGGGAGTTCGCGCGGATCAACATGGATTTTCTCCACCTGCTTCTCGATCTGACTGAGAATGAACCCTTCAGGGAGATCAGCGAACGTCTCTATTACCGGACGACCCGGATCTGGATCCGGTCGGTGTCCAAGATGAACTTCGCGGAAGAGATCGAGATCTTCCGGCGGGAGGTGGCCGACGTTCTCGCCGCCGTCGAATTGGGCGATCTGGGCGCCATTGGCCATATCCGCCGCTCGCACATATCGATGAGCTTCCGGCGGTTGCGGCAAAGCAAAGAGGCGCAATTGCCCTTGGCGTCAGGTGAGTAGCGAAGACGGCCTCATTCGGGGTGAGCGTTCGCCCAGGACCATCTGGAAGGGTGTGACGATCGCCGATACGCTCAGCGCTGCTGAGCGTAGGCCCAGGGCAGGAGCTCGTCGAGCCGGTTGATTTTGTGCTCCGCGATCCGGCCGAGCACATCGGTGAGCCAGGCCTGCGGATCGACGCCGTTGAGCTTGGCGGTCTCGATCAGGGTGTAGGCGATCGCTCCGGCCTTGCCGCCGCCTTCCGAGCCGGCGAACAACCAGTTTTTCCTGCCCAGGGCTATTCCTCGGATCGACCGTTCACAGGTGTTGTTGTCGATCTCCAGGAATCCGTGCTGCAGATAGGGCCGGAGTCTGGGCAGTCGTGACAGCGCATAGCGGATCGCCGCGGCAAGCGGGCTCTTGCCGGAGATCTTGGGCAGCTGAGCCTTCAGCCAGGCTTCCAGATCATCGAACGGCGGTGCTGATCGGGCCGACCGTATAGAAGCCAAGCATGGTCGCACGAGCCAGGAGATGACGGCAATCTCCGGCGCGTTGACTCTGCTTACCAACTCGGTGATGGCCGGGAACGCCGAGCAGATGCAGCGCATCGTGACGGAAGGCGGGGCAGCTCTGTACCCAGACGCCCACCTGGCACGGATCGCACCCGTCGCCTACAAGCACATCAACATGACGGCTTTCCGAAAGTTGGCACAGGCCAGCGACACCTCTGCATGATGTGAAATCAGACGGACCCTGGATACCATTGGACCGCCCGCGCCAGCCTTCAATCCGACCCTGCCACCCGTCCTTCTAAACGCGGTGCCAGTTCCGTCAGTGCTCCGGCAAGGTGGTCGGTCAATGCAGCGACCCTCGCATTCTTCGCCATGTCGCGGTGGGAAAGAATCCAAATCCATTCGTGCGGTTCGGGCTTAACGCCCGGCACGCGTTCGAGGTCGGACCGTCCGTCAGCGAGGTAACACGGGAGCGACGCAATGCCGACTTTCTGCTCTGCGGCTGAAAGCTGAAGCACTTCGGAAGCGAAAACGCCGCGAACCGGAATGTCAGGAAACTGCCTTTTCCCCGGCCAACTCAAATGCTTTGCCGCCTGGCCCCAGCCAATCCAATGACACTCTTGCGGTGCGTTTATCAGATCGTGGGTGTCAAGGTGGTCGGGATGGGCATAGGCACACCAGTTCACCGCCCCGACACGCGGCCCTGTGAGCGAAAGCGGAGGATCGTCGGCCAAGCGAATTGCCACATCCGCCTCTCTGCTGGCCAGATCGGTGAACTTGTAGGTCATGTTGAGTTCGAGGTTGATACCCGGGAACCGCTCAATAAAGCCATGTATATGCGGCATCAGCAGATGCAGGGCGAACCCATGGGTCAGCGAGAGTTTCAGCGGACCTTCCAGCGAGCGGTCCTTGCCCGAAAGATCGCGTTCAATTCCGTCGAACTCGTCGCGGATGATTTGCATCGATCGGGCCAGTTTTTCGCCGGCATCCGTTGCGGAATAGCCCCCGGGAAGGCGGTCAAACAGCCGGACCCCCAATTGCGTTTCGAGACTGTTTAGGCGGCGCGCGCAGGACGAGTGATGCATGCCGAGGCTACGGGCGGCATTCTTCAGGCCGCCTGCTTTGAATATTGCCAGGAAAATTCTGTAGTCATCCCAGTCATGCATACCGAAACCTCCGACTATCACCGTAATTTAAGGGGCGCATTTTTGCAAAGTATAAACTCGATTTCGCGGTCTTCTTCGCAAAATTTGGCCTGCTACCTTTAGAGGAGAACACGCAAGCAGGAGCTACGAATGTTTTTCAACCAACTCTCTCTCAAGGCCGCTACCCTCGCATTGGCGACTGCAATTTCTGTTGCAGGTACTGCCAATGCCGAACAAGCAAATCTTATTGATTTCATCGTTCTGAATGATGGAATCGACATCTCTGAACGAGATGCATATGAGGCGGCTCTTAAACCCATTGCGGCGCGATATGGCGCGGAAGTGGTGCATTCCTACGACGTATTGAACCACATGACCGGGGGTATGGCCCAATCGGTCCGGGTGAATATCTGGAATCTCGACGACATGGGCGCGATTGGTTCCGTGGACAAGGACCCGGACTATCAGGACATGGTGCCCAACAGAGACCGCATTCATGATCTCTCGGCGCTGACGCTTTACACGGCAACCGAAACAGTAAACGCAGGCCCAATTACCGAAGGGTTTGTTCTGGTAGACTTGGTGGTGATGAACGATGGTTTCGGCGCGTCCGAGCGGGATGCCTATGAAGCCAGCATGGCGCCGATTGCCGAGAAATACGGCTACACGATTCAGGCCTCTTACGAGATCGACAAAAAGATCGGGGGCGACGGTCCAGCATCTCCTCTGCGTCTCATTCTATGGAATGGTGACAATCCCGATGCGCTTGGTGCGTTGACCCAAGATCCGGCTTACAAAGCTCTGGAAGACGACCGCCAAAAGCTCTTCGACTTCTCGCAGCTGACCTTGCTCATGGCGTCACCGGTCTCATCGCAGCAACGCGGCACACCCAATAGGTGAGCCTGCCAGCTAGCCATGCAAGGCTCGCCTTCCGAACCCGTAAAGTAGGTACATAGGATGAAAATAGAATTGCAACAGGGCCAACGGTTGGAGCTGGCCATTGGCCGGGTCAAAAAAGGCCACGAAGATCAGCTTTTTGGCGAGTATTTTCCCAAGGTTGGACCGATCCTTGCGGAATACGGCGCGCGGCCGTTGGGGTCGTTCAAGGTGCTTGGGTCGATCGGGGCCGAAGATGCCGAATTTGGGGGCATTGTTCATCTGGCCGTCGACCGACACCTATCTTGAGTTTCACGCCAACCCCCGCCGATCGGGGAATCCCCAGGCTGCTCCAATGAGCGCGAAAACCGGCTCTATCCCGCCGTCAGCGGCCGCCAGGTCCGCTGCGGGGCGCGCCAGTCTATGCCTTCCAGCAGCATGGCCAGCTGCGCCGGCGTGACCACCATCTTGCCGTCCGCCGGCGACGGCCAGACGAACCGGCCGCGTTCCAGGCGCTTGGCGAACAGGCACGCCCCCTGGCCGTCCCACCAGATCACCTTGATCAGATCGCCGCGGCGGCCACGGAACACGAACAGGTGGCCGGAGTACGGATCCAGCCGCAGGATCTTCTCGGTCAGCGCCGCCAGGCCAGCGAAGCCCTTGCGCATATCCGTGACCCCGGCCGCCAGCCAGACCCGGGTGCCGGTTGGAACCGGGATCATCCGGTCGCTCTCAGGATCCGCAGCACCCGGGCCAGCGTGCGGTCGTTCACATGGGCATCGATCCGAACCCGGCTGCCGCACGCCAGATCGATCTCGATGATCCCGGCGCGCTCTTCAAGGGGCAGCTGGGTCGGCAACCGCGACCGGTCCGTCGGCGCGGGCAGGTCTGGCGCCCAAGACGCGTCACCTGTGCTTGAGGCAACCTCAACCGAGAGAAAATCGGTCCCAACAGGCTCGCCGCCGAACTGCGGATCCCGGAGCCACTTGAACACCATGTTGGCGTTGGCCCCGTGCCGGCGTGCCACCTCGGCCACTCTTGCCCCTTCCTCACGCGCCTCGGCCACGATCTGGCGCTTTTGAGCATCGCTCCAGGATCGCCGGCGTCGTCGCTGCTCCATCGAACCCACGCTTTAAGTGTCCGCTTAAATCACAAGCGGACACTTAAGGCCCGCCGCGGACCTCAGCATCGCTATCAGGAAAGCCAGCACAAGGTGGGGGAGACCGAACGGTTACGATCGGGCGTCTGGCGGCTCTCTGGCGCTTGGGGCAGACCGAACCGCTGCTGTCGTCAGCCCGCGAGCAATACGAGAACTGAGATTGTCACGACAGACAGGGCGGTCGAGAGAACCGTGACGGCCGATACTTCGGCCACGTATGCGTCTCGTTCTTCCGCCAGAACAAATGCGAGCGCACCGGTCGGCATGGCCGCTAGCAGAACGGCAGCAAACGCCCAGAATCCATCCATACCGAAGACCCAGTAAACCGCGATCCAAACTAGCAATGGATGCAAAATCAGTTTGATCGATAAGATTGCTCCAAGCTCCGCGGGAGGCGCGGAAATTTTGCGCTCTACGAACGACAGGCCGAGGGCGAACAATGCTGCAGGTCCTGCCGTTGATCCGAGGAGTTCCAGGAACCGGGCGTATGCGTCCGGTCTGACCCACCTTGTGCCGGTTTTCCGGATGCCGATGCTGATGTTCGTTGGCGGGCGGTAAGTGTCCGCTTGTGATCTAAGCGGACACTTGAAGCGTGGGTTTGATGGAGCAGCGACGACGGCGGCGGTCGTGGAGCGACGCTGAGAAGCAGCAGATCGTGAGCGAGGCCCGGGTACCAGGGTCAAAGGTCGCTGAGGTAGCACGCCGGCATGGTGCCAACGCGAACATGGTATTCAAGTGGCTCCGGGATCCGCAGTTCGGCGGCGAGCCTGCCGCGGCAGAGTTTCTGGCGGTCGAAGTCGCCATGGACGCGGGTAACGGCCCCCCGTCGCCGGACCTGCCCATGCCGACGGATCGGACGCGGTTGCCGGCGCGGCTGG
>JGI12316J15309_10016207_pt1 | contig 21563 bp, 18 predicted proteins | sample MarCyaLeptolynsp_FD_15309 | JGI IMG/M metagenome (IMG submission 15309) | reverse complement strand
TCGGACACCTGGTCCGAACGCGGTTGCTCACTGCCCATCTTGCGAAATTTCGCGATGATTGCACCTACTGCCATAGTCCGCGTGGCTAGGCCAATAAGGTCAAGGTCCGGTTAACGCTGAAAATGCCCGGAATCCCGGGGAGTTGCGCCCGCTTTAAGCGACAGGGTTAAGTTCGGGTATCCGCGGAGCTGGATTGCGTCTTTGCTCCAGTTGAGCAGCAAGCCTGCGATCCAGAGTCCGAGTGATCTCCAGCCACCAATCATAGGCCTGCCGATCGCCGGCAAAGAACGCGTCTTCAGCCTTTGCGCGTGCGGCGCGTGCGGCGCCCAGTCCATGTTCGGCAAAATGCCGCAAAGCGGCGTGCAGAATCCGCTGCTTGCCTTCCTGCTCTGGTCCATTGTCATTGGCAACACGACCGATCGCGCGGCGAGCAAGCGCACGGGCGATAGGCGAATGTGTTGGTGTGCGCGCGGCGGCGAAATGGATCGTCATGCGGGCGTTGTCCTTTGGGCGCGGCTAGGGGCGCGGAGTTGCGTCGAGGCCTGCGATCTAGACCCGCTTGCGCTAAGGCTTGGTTCCGGGAGAGGGTTGAGAGCGCGTTAACTTTTGGAATTGCGGCCGATCCGCCACGCCTAGCGCTTGAATGGGTCCTTGGCCTCGCGGGCGGCTTCCTGCGCTGCCAGGACTTCAGCCGCATTGCCCTTCCACTGGCCGGCATTGGCATAGTCTTGCTTGACCTGCCCGGTGCTGACCATCGCCGGATCACTCGGGGGCGAGCCGGTCACTTCGGTTCCGCCAGATGGTGCCGACTGAATTGGCTGGGTGGCTGTGGTCGAACTGGAACTCACCACGCGCGCTGCCGTGCTTGCTCCGCTATCACGCGCCACAGACGTGGCTCTGCGACGTGTCACATCGGGTTCGCCGCCAGCGTAGCCCATGGTGAATGCGCGTTGCTCGCCCGAACGTCCGCGCGTCCGATAGAAGCGGTGTGCACCAATCGTTCCAATATGATCAAGCGTCTTGGCCCAATAAGGATTGACCCAATGGGTGTGGTAATGCGTCGCGTGGCCAATTGGCGCGTAAACGCTGCCGGACAAAGCATCAGATGCCACCCGTGACGCGCGTGCCCAACCCGTTTGGCTTGGCCGTCGCGCCAGGCTCCCATCGCATGTGAAGGTGAACTGGCAGCCGGTTTTGCGCTGTGATCCCTGATAGACAACGCCGCAGACATTCCCTGGCCAACTTGGGTGCGCGACCCGATTGAGAACCACCTGCGCGACGGCCCTTTGCCCAGCGTCGCTCTCGCTGGCAGCTTCGTAATACACTGCCTGGGTCAAGCATCGTTGTGCTCGGGACAAATCAGTGCCGCCGAAATTGACGAGAAATGCCGAGGCTGCAGGTCCGGCATCGATCACCTCGCCATAGGCACGGCCGCCTGTGTCGAGGTCAAGCGGATCCGAGCTGGGCAAGGCGACCAATGCTTCAGCGGGCGGATCCGCGAGATAGTAGAATGCGGAGCCGGGGAAACCCTGGCCTGGGGTCTCAAACGGCATCGGCGAGATTGCGCTGGCAATCGGCTGGTCAATTGGATCAATCGCTGCGTCGGCTGCGATCGCACCAAAGTCTCCAGGTGCGGCGAGAGTTGGGACCGCAACAATGCCCATCAGCACCGCCAGGCGGCGCTTGAGCACCTTGTTACCATCGAAGCGATGGCCTGACGCTGGCCGGGCACGGGCACGTGTCTCGTCCGGCAAGTGAATCACTTGCGGTGAAGATGCTCCCTTGCGGGAGAAGAGGCGCCTGGTTCTGCTCATCGGTGCTCAATCGCGCTTCTGCGCGTATCTGCATTCGACCTGCAATTCGACGGCGTCGCCAGCGGCGTCCCGAAAGCACACAGTCTCGATTTCGGGGTTAATCGCGCTTGCACCAGTGCTTGCCGGTCCTAGTGCGGCGCTCTAACGGTCTGACCGTGGTGGAACGGGATCAATTTTTGACCGTGCTCGCAAGGCTTTGCGTTGGCGTCGCGGCTTCGGTTTTGGCGGCGTGTTCTCCGCTTGCCGAAGGCCGCGCTGAAAGTCCCAAGCCCGCCATCGTAAGCCTCAATCCATGCCTAGATGCGATCCTGGTCGAAATAGCCGATCCTGATCAGGTTCTGGCGCTTTCGCATTACAGTCATGACCCGGGTGCCAGTTCAATCTCGCTAGAGCGTGCCAAGCGCTTTGGCGTTACAGGCGGCACTGCAGAGGAGGTAATCGCGCTCGACCCGGACATGGTTGTAGCAAGCAGGTTCATTGCTCCCACAGCGCGGTCAGCGTTCGAACGGCTTGGAATACGGGTCGAGACTTTCGACAGCCCCACAAGCGTTGAAGCGAGCCTGGAGCAGATTCGCGCGCTCGCCGCCGCGACATCAAATGGCGCGCAAGGCGAGGAGCTCGTGGGAGCTATCGAACGATCGCTGAGCAAGAGTGGTGAGCACGATCCCATATCGACTCTATTGTGGCAGCAAGGGCAAATCGTGCCCGGCGAGATCACGCTGATTTCCGAGCTTCTGAGCCGCAATGGCTTCGTCAATCACGGAGCCGAGCGCGGGTTGAAGCAGGCCGATTACGTCTCGCTCGAGCGTTTGCTGGCAGAGCCGCCCGAGCTCGTCTTGCTTGCCGGCGATAGTGCCGGGCAACAGCACCCGGCCTTGGGCCAACTCGATCAGACACATGTGGACAGCCTTGATCCGCGACTGTTCTTTTGTGGCGGGCCGAGCATTCTTGCCGTGCAGACTCGGTTGCAAGAAATCCGCGAGGCCCTGCAATGAACCGCGCAGCGCTGATCTTTGCTGGTTTGTTGGTGCTGGCCATTCCTTTGTCGCTATTGGCCGGCAGAGTGTGGATCGACCCGGCCACCACACCCAATGCAACTTTGATCCTGTTTGAGTTGCGATTGCCACGTGCGGTGCTGGCAGTTGTCATCGGTGCGGGATTGGGCGCTGCAGGTGCCGCAATGCAAGGTTATCTGCGCAATCCGCTGGCCGATCCCGGACTGTTCGGCATAGCTCCAATGGCGGCTTTGGGCGCGGTGGCAAGCTTCTGGCTGGGATATACCGCAAGCGCTTGGGCGCTTCCGCTCTTTGCGCTGACGGGGGCAGGGCTGGGTATGCTGCTTCTGGCGATAATTGCTGGCAGAACCGGCGGCATCGCACTGTTCACCCTGGCCGGATTGATGATCGCTAGTCTCGCCGGTGCACTGACCGCGCTGGCGATTACGCTGGCTCCCAATCCTTGGGCGCTGTCGGAAATCGTTCTGTGGCTAAATGGCGCGCTGACGGATCGATCCTGGCGCGAAGTGACCATCGCCGCTCCTCTGGTCGGCCTCGGTATCGTCGCACTTATCATGGCAGCACGGCCCCTGGATGCGCTGACCCTGGGCGAAGATGCAGCCAATTCGATGGGTGTCGACACGTCGAGACTGCTGTGGCTGCTGGTGATCGGTATCGGCCTGACAGTCGGTGCGGGCGTCGCTGTCGCCGGGATCATCGGCTTTGTCGGATTGATTGTGCCGCATCTTGTGCGCCCATTGACCGATCGCCTGCCTTCAAGCCTGATCTTGCCAAGCGCTCTGGCGGGCGCGTTGCTAGTCTTGGTCGCGGACAGCGCGGTGCGAGTTCTGCCATTCGTCACCGAGCTGCGGCTCGGCATTGCTCTAAGCCTGATCGGCGCGCCGTTCTTCCTTCATCTGTTGGTCAAGATGCGAAAGGGTGCGCTGTGACGCTGGAAATGCGCAACATTTCGGTCAACCTGTCCGGCCGTCTGGTGCTTCGCGACATCAGCGCCGAATTTGTGCCGGGCCAGATTGTGGCGATCTGCGGGCCCAATGGCGTTGGCAAATCGACTCTGCTCAAATCTTTGGCCGGGCTGCTGCCGCTTGCCGAGGGCGAAATCGCCTGTGATTCCTTGGATTTGACTGACTATTCACCGCGCTTGCGGGCCCAGAAGATCGGATATCTGCCCCAGAACGGGGAGATCGCCTGGGACGTCGCGGTCGAGAACCTCGTCGCGCTCGGACGAATGCCCTATCGTGATCGCGGGACAGAAGCGATCGAGGCAGCCATTGCTGCGCTCGACCTGGAGACATTGCGCCATCGGCCAGCCAGCAATCTCTCAGGCGGCGAAAGGGCGCGTGCGCTTCTCGCCCGAGTGTTGGCTGGTGAGCCCGCGTGGATCCTGGCCGATGAACCCTTTGCCGCGCTCGATCTGGCGCATCAGAACAGCCTGATTTCCCATTTCAAGCAGGCAGCCAAGGACGGCCAAGGCGTTGTCCTGGTCATGCATGATCTCAATCTCGCGATGAACCATGCCGATCGCGTGCTGGTCCTGGGGCCGGGCGAACTGGGAAGCGCGCTCGCCGCAGAAGGACCTCCCGCCGAGGCGCTGACACCCGATGTGATCGCCAATGTATGGGGTGTGAAAGCGCATTGGATCGGCGAGCCAATCGCAAGGGCCTTGGTCACCAAAGATTAACCCTGTTTCAAGGTGTAGCCGCTATCGGAACCGCGACAACGGGGGATCACACATGCTGCTCGATCGCATTTCGCGAATTGGATTGATCGTAAACTGGAAGACCTTGGGCATCGCTATTCTCGGCGTGTTCGCAACCTGGTTTTCGCTGCGGCTCAATCTCGTGGCGGACTATCCGCTGACGATTATTTCGACCGCCGTAATCTTCCCGATCGTGTTCTCAATCGGCCATGCCTACAAACGTCGCGAATCCGCGCTTGACGATTACGGGACGATCAAGGCGCATGGCCGCGCGCTCTATTTTGCCGCGCGTGACTGGCTGCCTGATCAAAGCGATGATCGCTTGCGCCACGTTGAGCTTGTATTGGTGCATCTGCTCAAAAGCTGCCGCGACCTGTTCAAAGCCGATCGCCAACAGATCTCGAAATATGAGCGCGAAGTCTATGCTAGCTTTTCAGAACTGTCCGAGTTTGTGAAGCGGATGCGTTCAGAAGGCCTTGCCTCGGGCGAATGCAGCCGCTGCAATCAGTATATTTCCAAGATGATCGTCGCGTTTGAGAGCGTGAAGCACATCTACCAATATCGCACCCCACGGACTCTGCGTGCCTTCAGCGACTTCTTCATCATCATTCTGCCACTGATCTATGGACCCTATTTTGCGCACCAGGCGATTGAATATCAAGCGCCTGAGCTGACTTATGTGATGCCGGTCCTGTTTGCGGTAATTCTAACCGGCCTCGACAATATTCAAAGCCATCTGGAAGACCCGTTCGATCAGATTGGACCCGACGATGTGGCAATCAATGCCGAAAAGTTTGTCGAGCTGCTTGCTTGCGGTGAGACGCCGGAAGAGGGCGCCAATCCGGTTCCGGCCGCTGCGATCTGATATTTCGGTAGTTCCCAAATAAGAAGCCCCCGGACCCTGTGGGACCGGAGGCTCCTTTTAAGACATATACGCCTGGCCAGTCGACTAAGCGCGAATTTCGATCACATGAGGATCAGTCTTACTCGCCGTCCATGATCGCTGGAGCGGTTGGCTCGACGCCATCCTGCTCTTCTTCCAACAGACCGCGGCTGATCAGCATCGGAGTCACATCCGGCTGACGGCCAGCAAAATTCTCGAACATTTCGAAATAGTCCATCGTTCCGCCGCGGCTGAGCACGGTCTTGCGGAAGTGCTCGCCATTCTCGCGCGAGAGCGGACCGTTTTCCATGAACCATTTGCGCGAATCCTTGTCGAGCATTTCGGTCCACAGATAGCTGTAATAGCCCGCCGAATAGCCTGCTGGTGAGCTGAAGATGTGGTTGAAATAGTTCGAGCGATAGCGCGGTGGCACCAAGTCGATTTCCAGACCCAGCTCTTCCAGTGAAGCGCGTTCGAACGCATCGACCTTTTCAGCCGTGTCGATCGCAGCGGCTTCTTCCGGTGAGAGGGCATGCCATTTCATGTCGAGCAGGGCAGCGGCGACAACCTCGCCAAAATCATAGCCCTGATTGAACTTGGAAACCGCCTGGATCTTGTCGACCAGATCCATCGGGATCGTTTCACCGGTTTCATAGTGCTTGGCATAGTTCTGCAGCACTTCGGGATGGGTTGCCCACATTTCGAGGACCTGGCTTGGATACTCGACAAAGTCGCGCGCCGTGGCCGTGCCTGAAAGCGAGACATATTGCTGGTCAGCGAAGAAGCCGTGCAACGCATGTCCGAATTCGTGGAATGTCGTCTCGACCCAATCGAGGCTCATCAGCTGCACTTCGCCTTCGGCAGCCTTGGGCACGTTGAGCACATTGTAGATGACCGGCTTGGTGCCGAGCATATGGCTCTGCGGCACAAAATTGCTCATCCACGCACCGCCACGCTTTGACGGGCGCTGGAACGGATCAAAGTAGAACAGGCCAAGCTCGCTGCCATCCTCTTCAAACACCGTATAAACCCAAACATCCGGGTGGTAGACGGGAATGTCATTGCGACGTTCGAAGGTCAGGCCCCACAGTTTGTTGGCCGTGTAGAAGACGCCGTCCTCAAGCACTTTGTCCATCTGGAAATAGGGCCGCACCGCGCTCTCATCGACAGCATATTGTTCGGCCTTGACCTTCTCCGCATAGCGATACCAGTCCCACGGCTTGACCGTGTGGTTGAGACCGTCAGCAGCAATCCGCTCATTGAGCAGTTCGGCTTCACGGCGCTGGGTCGCGGCGAGAGCGGGGACCATCTGCTCCATGAAGTTGAGCGCGGTCTTGGGCTCCTTCGCCATGCGATCATACATCGTGTAGGTCGCCCAATCGGGCTGGCCGAACAAAGCGGCCTTGCGAGCGCGCAGCTCAGCAATCTTGGCAAGCGTCAGGCGCGTGTCGTTTTCGCCACCCTGATCGGCTCGGTAGGCCGAAGCCTTGAACAGCTTCTCGCGCACCTCGCGGTTCTCAAGCGCCGGCAAGAGCGGCTGCTGCGTCGTGTTTTGCAGTGCAATGGCGAACTTGCCTTCATAGCCCTTGTCAGCGGCGAGCGCTGCTGCAGCGTCGATCTGCGCGTCAGACAGGCCGGCAAGCTCTTCGCGACTGTCGACCACCAGCGGCTGGTCGTTGGTGGCTGAACGCACCATCTGGCTGAAATCGGTTGCCAATGTCGAAAGCTCGGAATTTATCGCTTTGACTTCGGTCCGCTCTGCTTCGGTCAGCAAAGCACCAGCCTGAACCATATCGGCATAGGTCCGTTCGAGCAGCACCGCATCTTCGGGCGTCATCGTCATCGCCGCGCGATTGTCATAGACCGCCTTGACCTTGGCAAACAGCGCCGGATTGAGTGTGATGGCGTCGAAATGCGCCGTCAGCTTGGGACTGATTTCAGTGTTGATTGCGTCAAGACGATCGGTGCTGTTGGAACCGGTCAGCGCGAAGAAGACCCGGCTAACCCGCGACAGCATGGCACCCGATTGCTCAAGCGCGACGATCGTGTTGGCGAAGCTGGGCGTGGCAGGATTGTCGATGATCGCCTGCACTTCGGCGGACTGAATCGCCATGCCTTGCTCGAATGCGGGGACGTAGTCGTCCTCTGTGATCGCGGCAAAGTCAGGCGCGAGGAAAGGCAACGAGCTGTCGCTGGCGAAGATGCCGGTGCCTTCCGGAATTTCTGGCGCATAGGCGGTGGCTTCAGGAGCCTCTGTGGGCAGCTGAGCGGTCTCAGTGTCAGATGCGGAACTCACATCACCTCCATAGGCTGCTGAGCAGCCGGCAGTCAGGGTCGCAGACAGTGCGAGGGCTAGGGCGGGTGTGGCTGTCTTGGCCAGGAATTGGGCCTTCATGATCTCTCCGTGGGGACAAATGGTCGTTACAATTGATACGATCGGTTGTCGCATAAAGCAGACAGGCACCAAACCGCAATGGCCTGGCGCCGATCTTGCGCCAAAGCGCTCAAGCTAAGGAGAGGGAAGTGAACCGGAGATGAGGGGGGCTCACTTTGAGAAAATCGGTTTCGTTGTTGGCTGTGTCATGCGGGGCACAAATTGCGCGCAGGGTTGGGGGCGACCGTGAATGGTCTGGTCGCGATCGCCCCTGTTGAACTCTTTGCGTCCTAAGGTGCGACCCGAAGGAGCCCGGGGGAAGACTTGCAAAGAGGGCGGCAGGATAGGGTTTTCATCAGAGAGCGGCACTTCAGTTTTCCTGTAGGGTTACCGAGGGCGCGCAAACCCGCATTCAAGCGGCTTTTGGTGATGGATTGCCTCGCGGGTCGTTCGAAACAAGCCGCCGTCAACTCGCGCATAAGCTCCGAGCCACCCCTTGACGCGGCTCATGCGATGCGCGAACATTACAAGAACATTGGAGCTTTTTTGCCCTTGCGGCGTTGGGCTCTGGACTCGTCGACCATCTGCCCCCAAGTGACCCTGTTATGAGCCTCACCAAGATATCTGTCCGCGGCGCGCGCGAGCACAATCTCAAAGGCGTGGATATCGATCTTCCGCGCGATGCATTGATCGTCGTCACGGGTCTGTCGGGCAGCGGCAAGTCATCGCTCGCTTTCGACACGATCTATGCTGAAGGCCAGCGTCGCTATGTCGAGAGCCTCAGTGCCTATGCGCGGCAATTCCTCGAGATGATGCAGAAGCCCGATGTCGAGCATATCGACGGGCTCTCACCAGCCATTTCGATCGAGCAGAAGACCACCTCGCGCAATCCGCGTTCGACCGTCGCGACGGTGACCGAGATCTATGATTACATGCGGCTGCTCTGGGCGAGGGTGGGCGTGCCCTATTCGCCGGCGACTGGTAAGCCGATCAGCGCGCAGACTGTTTCGCAAATGGTCGACCGGGTGATGGAACTGCCCGAAGGCACGCGGCTTTACCTGCTCGCTCCGGTGGTGCGTGGCCGCAAGGGCGAATACCGCAAGGAGCTGGCCGAATGGCAGAAGGCGGGCTTCACTCGCGTGCGGATTGATGGCGAGATGTACGGGATCGAAGACGCGCCCGCGCTCGACAAGAAATACAAGCACGACATCGAAGTGGTGGTGGATCGGCTGGCGGTGAAGGAAGGGCTGCAGACGCGGCTCGCTGACAGCTTTGAGACCGCGCTCAAGCTGGCTGAAGGGCTGGCCTATGTTGACCTCGCTGATGGTGTCGTTCCGGGTCGCGAGGATGAGGCCGATACGGGCGGCGCGATGAAGGGTGCGGGCATTCCCGCCAACCGCATCGTCTTTTCCGAGAAGTTCGCTTGCCCGGTCTCAGGCTTCACGATCGAAGAGATTGAGCCACGGCTGTTCTCGTTCAACTCGCCGCAGGGCGCGTGCCCCACCTGCGACGGGATCGGTGAGAAGCAGCTGTTCGATCCGCAGCTCGTCATCCCCAACGAAGCGCTCACGCTCAAACAAGGCGCCGTGGCGCCCTGGGCCAAGTCCAACCCGCCATCGCCCTATTACATGCAGGTGCTAACCAGTCTTGGCCGCGCCTATGACTTTGACGTCAACACGCCATGGAATGAGCTTGAGCCTGATCAGCAGACGATTATCCTTCACGGCACGGGCGGCATGCCGGTCCAGCTCACCTTCAAGGACGGGCGCAAGGAATACACCGTTACCAAGCCGTTCGAAGGCGTGATCGGCAATCTCAACCGCCGGTTGATGCAGACCGAGAGCAATTGGATGCAAGAGGAGCTGTCCAAGTTCCAGACCGCGCAGAAGTGTGAGGCCTGCGGCGGCAAGCGCCTCAATGAGAAGTCGCTTGCGGTGAAGATCCCCAGCGCCAATGGCCCGACCGATATCGCTGAGCCGACCGTGATGAGCGTCGCCGATGCCAAGGCCTGGTTCCTCGATCTCGACAATCACCTCAACGATCAGCAGAGCCAGATCGCCAAGCCGATCCTCAAGGAGATCAATGAGCGGCTGGGCTTCCTGGACAATGTCGGACTCGACTACCTCAACCTAGATCGCACCAGCGGCACACTCTCGGGCGGGGAGAGCCAGCGCATCCGGCTCGCTTCACAGATCGGCAGCGGCCTCTCGGGCGTGCTCTACGTGCTCGATGAGCCCAGCATCGGCCTGCACCAGCGCGACAATGACCGCCTGCTCGAAACGCTCAAACGCCTGCGCGATCTCGGCAATACGGTGATCGTGGTCGAGCATGATGAGGACGCGATCCGCCAGGCCGATCACATCGTAGACCTTGGCCCCGGCGCGGGCGTGCGCGGCGGCGAAGTGGTCGCGCAAGGCACGCTCAAACAGATCATGAAGGTCAAGAAGTCGCTCACTGCGGATTACCTGACCGGGCGGCGCGAGATCGCGGTTCCCGAGGTTCGCCGCAAGGGCAATGGCCATTCGCTCAGCGTCCATGGCGCAGAGGCGAACAACCTCAAACACGTCACCGCCAGCATCCCGCTCGGCACCTTCACCTGCATCACCGGGGTCTCGGGCTCGGGCAAGAGCTCGCTGACGATCGACACGCTCCATGCCGGCGCCGCCCGCGTGCTCAACGGCGCGCGCGTGATCGCGGGCAAGCATGACCGCATCGAGGGGCTCGAATATTGCGACAAGGTGATCGAGATCGATCAATCGCCGATCGGCCGCACCCCGCGCTCCAACCCCGCCACCTATACCGGCGCCTTCACCCAGATCCGCGACTGGTTTGCCGGCCTGCCCGAAAGCCAGGCGCGCGGTTACAAGCCGGGGCGCTTCTCGTTCAACGTCAAAGGCGGACGGTGCGAGCAATGCACTGGCGACGGGCTGATCAAGATCGAGATGCACTTCCTCCCCGATGTCTATGTCACGTGCGAGGAATGCGGCGGCAAGCGCTACAATCGCGAAACGCTGGAGGTGAAGTTCAAGGGCCTCTCGATCGCCGACGTGCTCGACATGACGATCGAGGATGCCGAGGAATTCTTCAAGGCGGTCCCGCCGATCCGCGACAAGATGCGCATGCTCAACGAAGTGGGGCTGGGCTATGTCAAAGTTGGCCAGCAGGCGACCACACTGTCAGGCGGCGAAGCGCAGCGCGTGAAACTGGCCAAGGAGCTGAGCAAGCGCAGCACCGGGCAGACGCTCTATATCCTGGATGAGCCGACCACCGGCCTGCATTTTGAGGATGTGCGCAAGCTGCTCGAAGTGCTGCATCGCCTGGTTGAACAGGGCAATTCCGTGGTCGTGATCGAGCACAATCTCGACGTGATCAAGACCGCGGACTGGATCGTCGATCTGGGGCCCGAAGGCGGCGTGCGCGGCGGCGAGGTTGTGGCGTGCGGCACACCCGAGGATGTGGCTCAAGAACCGCGGAGCTTTACCGGGCAATATCTGAAGCCGATGCTTGAACGGGCTTCGGGCGCGGCGAAAGAAGCGGCGGAGTAGGGCGTCCGTCACCCTGAACTTGGTTCAGGATGGCGAAGGCGTAACAGTGTATTGCAGGCCAATATCTGAACTAGATCTTGAGTAATTCACGACGCAAACGATTGGACTGCCGTAGTGACAGAGCGAGAAAATAGTAATAGGCCAGCCTGATCAATTTTGGAGATCTTTTTTGCAGATAGTAGCGCGACTCATTCTATTTTTTGCGTCGTTGATGGTCTTAGGAGCTATCTATATCGGTCAGCAGTCATATTTGAGTTCGATTCCCCAATCGACGGTGATAATTGTATTTACTTCGCTCGCTGCTGCATCATTCGCGTTACTACTAGTTGAGCACTGGTTCACATCGCCAACTCATTCAATCACGAATAGCCTTTCAACATTGCTTGTGATGCTGCCAGCCTATCCCAGCCTTTCGCAGCTAGGAGTGTGGTACTATATCCTCCTAGGATATTCGGCCTTGATCCTAGCTTTGTCTTGTTTGGCTTTGGGTCTTCTGGGCTTTGCTGCTCGTGGCAACGATGCGGCAGCAAGTTGGTCAAATTCGCTGAAATCAATCGTCTCACGGTTTGGGCGCGCTCGTGTTCTTTATCCAATGGTAGCGCTCGCCTCCCTCCTTGCTTACTTTGACAGTCAGTCGATTTCATTCTTGCTGCTGACCTTATTTGCGATGGCAGTAGTTGCATTTGATCCGCGATCAATGCTGCCCTCACTCATTGAGACAAGCTCTTCAAAGTCCTCACTAGTTGGAGATGTAATTGGGGTTCAGTCTCGACACACTTTTCTCGCAAAACTACGTCAAGTGAGACAGCCACTAAATTTGTATGACTTTGTTGAATTTCGCGTGGGAGATGACAAATCCACGACACGAAAAGGCATTATCATCGACAATTGGGTTTTGAACTCAGAGCAGTGGATCAAGATACTATCCGGTAAAGACGTGAATGCCTCTCTCGGACGGAGTCGCATCAACAAAAAGGTTAAGCGTAACGCGGTACATAAGATTGAAACTGACGACACCGCTCATTTGCTTGACCGGTTCGTCGGAACAGTTGCTGAAGGTTCCGAGATTCTATCTCTCAGGTTCGTTTATGCACGAAAGCAGCCGATTTCTGAGGGTACCCTTCTTGAAGTTTCAGTAGACGGCAAAAGTGTGCTTTATCAGGTGACACAAGGTGTTACCAAAGTTGAGATTTTGGAAAGCAAAAATCAAGCTGGTTTGGTCATTGGTACAGCGGCTCAAGTTGGAATCTGGAATGAACAAACACTGACATTTGATCGCTTTGGTTGGGTCCCAGAAATCAATTGGCCAGTATACTTAGCTCCCCAAATTGAGGAGCAGCCATTACCAGCCGGTGAAACTCTCCTGGGGCACGTTCCAGACACTAACTACCCAATCTTAATGGACAAGAAAGCGGCTATCAACACGCACCTCGCCGTTCTTGGGGTGACTGGAACAGGCAAGTCGGTGTTTTCAAGAAAGCTGATACGCGAATTTGCAGCTGATGGCATGAAGATCATCTGTGTCGATTTTACAGGAGAATACCGAGACAAACTTGCGGACTCAAATCCAGTCCAGCTTGTTAGCGGCCAAGAAGCGGAAGGCATCTTTACCAATGTTGACAATGTAGGAAACATGATGGCCCAGTTTCCCAACAACCGTGACATGGGTCTAATTGCCCAATGGGAAGGTGAAATACGCGCGGCTTTCCGCAATGTGATTGAGGGATTCAGGGATCACCAAACAAATGTTGCATTGTTCGAATTGCCTGACGTTTCAAACACGAACGCAATTCTCAGTTACACGCGCTATTTCTTCAAGGTACTTTTCGAAATGGCAAAACAGGACGAGCTTGGCCAATTGCAGTTTGGAGTAGTCCTTGAAGAGGCACACACTGTAGTCCCAGAGTGGAATTTCGTGGCTTCAGAGGACAAGAGCGCGGGCGCACTTGTGAATCAAATCGGTCAAATCGCGCTTCAAGGCAGAAAATATGGGGTAGGTTTCTTGGTCATCGCACAAAGAACAGCCAATGTTTCAAAAACCGTGCTTACCCAGTGCAACACGGTTGTTGCCTTTCAGCAGTTCGACAAGACAAGCGCAGACTTTCTTGCCAACTACATGGGCTCTGGAATGATTGAAGCGCTTCAAAACTTACCTCCTCGTCATGCAATTGCGGTGGGAAAGGCTTTTAGATCAGGCTTGCCAACGATCTTTAGAGTTCCTCACATTGCAGAGCCCAACTGAACAGCTACGCGATTCACCTGAGTTGCCCAGTCCCTGGCGGTTGTTGCGCTGCTTCAATCACCGGCGCTCGTGTCGGCACCCGACTTTCCTACAGACCAATCAATGCGATAACTGACTAGCTCCCCTGTCCAGGAGCCCCCAATGTCAGCCCATCTCCCCGTCCCAGTGGCCAATACCCGCCACACCATTTTCTCGTCGCGGCGCAAGGCCGCTTTCCTCACTCAGCTGGCGGAGAGCGGCAATGTCCGGCTCGCTTGCAAGTCCGCCAGCGTCTCGCCGCAGACCGCCTATCGCGCGCGGCGCCAATCCCCCGCCTTTGCGCAGGCCTGGGACGCGGCTTTGCTCGCTGCGCGGCCGATCGCCGAGCAGGTGCTGGCCGATCGCGCGCTCAACGGCACCGAGGAGGCTGTGTTCTATCACGGCGAAGAGGTCGCGCGCCGCACGCGCTATGATTCCCGCCTGTTGCTGGCGCATCTGGCGCGGCTTGATCGGCTTGCCGAGCGGATCGATCCCGACGCTGTCAGCGCGCTCGATGATCAGATTGAGGAGCTGGAGAGCGGGGAGGATCTGGAACCCGATATTTTGCATCAAGACACTGTTCCAGGTGTTCCATCGTGTAGGAATTCACAGTCCTCAAACAGCGAAGCGGTAGGACAGACAAAGACTCCCTCAAACAGCGAAGCGGTAGGACAGGAATACGATTCCGAGTTTGCGCGGAAATACCCGCTCGAAATGCGGCTGAGGGCGATGGAACGGGCGCGGCCGCGCGGCGCGCCAGAGCCGCATGAGCTTGAGACCGGTGATGTGGAAGCCTGGTCGGTCGAAGCTGTTCAGCTCGAAGCCTTCGAAGCGGGCGAGGAGAACTGGTGGGAGAAGGTGGAGTAGGGCGATGCATCTCCCCTTCGTCATCGCGAGGCTCTGTCAGAGCCGCGGCGATCCCTTGCGCGAGCCTGCGCCTATGGGGTCGGTTGCCTCATGGATTGCTTCGTCGCGCGGACATGGCCCGGCGCTTCTCGCAATGACGAGTCTGCCCACTTCACTCGATGTAAAACACTTGCACGGCCACATCGCCAGGTCCGACGCTCGCTTCATCAAAGCCGGGCTCGTCATAGGCGCTGGTGGCGCGCGATGTGCCATAGCCTTCGAGCGGGTAGACGCCCGTCATGTCGAAATTGCCATCGCCATTCTCGTCATGATGCACGCTGATGGCGAAGGGCCCTGGGCCAAGCCCGGTGAAGGCCACGCTACCCGCGTCGCTGGCCGAAACCGAGCGGATGTCGAGTGCGCGGTCCCAATCATAGGCGGCGAAAGCGCCGGGATCATCAAAGACAGCGACATGGACCATGCCATTGCCATTGCGGAGCCCAGAAAGCGCCACTGGGAGGCTTTCACCGGCTGCGGCAGAGTTGGGCCCGCCAGCGGCGCTATCGGCCACAGGAGACGTGCTCACGCCGCCCTCAGATGTGTGTCCGGTAGTGCTCTCGCTGGCGGTATCGACCGCGCTTTCGGCGGAGGCGGCATAGCTGGCCTGGCTGGCGAGCCAGCCTCCGGCGAGGAGGAATACGCCGGTGAAGAACACACCGGCGACACGTTGCGAATTGCTGGGCGAATGGACGCGCATGATCAGGATCTCCGAAAGGGGTCAGCCGCGGGGCTTGGGTTCGAATTCGGGCGGGCCAAAGAAGAAGCCGAGCTTGTTGCGCAGCCCCTTGGCGTTCCAGACATTGCTGCCGAGCCGCCACAGGCCGTGGAAGAAGGCAGTGAAGGGATCGTTGCTCTTGATCGGCTTGACCAGACCATAGGTGACCTCCTCCTTCTCCTCGGCAAAGGTGCCGAACATGCGATCCCAGATGATGAAGATGCCGCCATAATTGGTGTCGAGATATTGCGGGTTGGAGCCGTGGTGCACGCGGTGGTGCGAGGGCGTGTTGAACACTGCTTCGATCGGACGGGGCAGCTTCTTGATCGCTTCGGTGTGGAGTGGGGTCTGGTAAAGCTGGACGAAGATCTCGGCGAAGGCGACCACGATCGGGTTGAAGCCGAGCAGGACGAGGATTGCGGTGCCGAGCAGCGGCCACACGCCGTCCATGGGGCCAAAGCGATAGGCGACCGAGATGTTGAATTCGGGCGAGGAGTGGTGGACGCTGTGCGTGGCCCAGGCGAAGTTGAGCCGGTGCATCAGGCGATGCTCCCAATAATAGAGCAGGTCGGCCAGCACGATGCAGATCAGCACGGTGGCAAGATTGGTCTCGATGTCGAACAGGGCCCAGGGCTGGATGTCGTAAGTCGCCATCACATAGAGCCCGCCCAGCAGGAAGATCGTCACCAGGATGAACATGCCGAGCGTGACATAATTGGTCAGCGCGTCGCCGACGATGCGCCAGGTGAGGCGGCCCATCAGAGCGTAACGCACGAATTCGAGCGCGAGGAACACGAGCGCGCCGATGAAGAAGTAATCGTTGAGCGTGGCATCCCAATTGGCGACCACGGGCGGCGCGATGGGCGTGAAGAGAAAATCGAACATGGGGACTCGCAGTTGATTATCAGACTTGATAATTTAGCTAGGGCCGGTATGATTGATTGTCAATGGTGATAATTTACGGAGGCGGACATAGCCCGTCCTGATATCAAGCAAGAGCGCCGCGAACAGATCCTGGCCGCGTTTGATCGCTGCGCGGCGGTGCATGGCTTTGCCGGGGTCACGCTCGAACATGTCGCGCAGGAGGCGGGGCTGGCGCGCGCGCTGATCCGTCACAATGTCGGCAATCGCGAGCAATTGGTCGCGGCGGCGATCGAGCGCTTCTTTGAGCGCAGCGCGGCGCAATGGGACGATCTGGTGGGTGGTTTGCCGGAGCAGGGCCGCACGCGGGCCTTGTGCGATCGGCTGCTGTCGGACGGCGAATCCGATGGCGAGATGGTGTTGCTGACCGAGGGATTGATCGCGCTGGCGATGGAAGACCGCGCGCTGGCAAAACGTTTGGAAGCCTGGCTCGACCACGCGCTCGATCGGATCGCGGCAGTGGTGCGGGCGGATTACCCCGCGGCCGAAGCGGAGCTGGTGACGGGGAGCGCGGGCGGGATCCTATCGGTCTATTTCAACCTCGAAAGCTTTCGCATGCTCGGGCCAATGAAGGGCTTGGAGCAAGGATCGCTGCTGGCGGTGCAGGTGTTGCTCGATGCGCTGGAGGCGAGGGCAGCGGGCTAGTTGAGCAGCTCCAGCTCAACCGGGGCATGGCCGGAGCGGATCATTCCGATGCGTTCGGCGGCGCCGCGACTGAGATCAATCTCGCGACCGGCGATGAACGGGCCGCGATCATTGATGCGGACGATCACCGAGCGGCCATTGCGCGGATTGGTCACCCGCACACGGCTGCCAAACGGCAGGGTCTTATGCGCGGCGGTCATCGCGTTCATGTTGAAGCGCTCGCCATTGGCGGTCAGTCGACCGTGAAACCGGCGGCCATAATAGGAGGCGACACCCATGCCGAGATGGCGCGCCGTGCCGTCGCGTGGCGGTTCGAAGGTTGAGAGGTCGACGGCGCCAGGCGGGATCGGTTCGGGCGCGATCGGTGTCGCATAGGGCGCGAAGTGGAGCGAGAATTCGGTGATCGGAGCGACTTCCAGCGTTGCCAGAGTTTGCGCCGGATCGTCCTGCGCGAGGCTTGGCCCAGCGACCAGGGCAGCCGCAAAAGCGAGTCCGCTCCACCGCGCCGCGCGAATGGCGGAACGGGGGTTCAGCAGCGTCGAGGCCGCCGGGCTCCGAGGGGCCGTATGCTCTCCCATTGCCGGGGATCATAGGTCAGTCGCGTGGATCGAAGCAAACGAGGCCGGGATAACTCGCCGCACAGGCCGCGCATCAGAGCGGGAGCCGAGCCCGACATGCGATGAATGGAAGGACGGGAAAATTGGATGCGGAGAATGCGATTGGCTCACCGGGTTCAAACCTTCGGCCGTATCCCACAAAGCAAATGGGGCCGGCATTGCTGCCGACCCCACTCTCACCAGCGCGTGGGCGCTCTTTCTCGCGGTTCGTTCGGCGAACCTCTCGTTCCGCGTTCCAGAGCGCGCTTGGCGCCCGATGTCTCACCGCTACCGAAGTCGCGGGTTTTGTCACCGGCGCTCGCGCCGGCATCCGACTTCTGCTTGCGTCCATTCGCTGCTTACCCGGGCCGAAGCCCCTGTCTGCTGCGTATGTCCCTCGGGCAGAGCCGAGACCGTTTCTCTTTCCGCCAACTCTCTCAAACGGTTAAGCTGGGCCGGAACCCCTCTTTCCCTCGAATGTTGGCCCGATCCACGGCCATCCGATGGATGAGCTTCGCGATCTCCTCAAACGATCTGGCTTGCATTTGGCCGAAACCTTCTGCTTGCCTTCTCTCGAAGTTCGCGTGGACAACTTCCATCGCGTCGAATGGTTTCTAAAAGTCTACAAAATCAAAGTGTTACCACTCAATTTTGGTTTCTTTCTTCGCCCTTTCGATGTTTAGAGACTGCTCTCACGATCCGAGTCGCGCAAGTGTGGCAACCCCGACTTTTCCACTTTTGCCCAGATCATCTGTGGACATCGGTGGATAAGTCATCGCTTCGTCGCAATTGACGATCTCAAATCACGCGTTTGGATGAGTTGCGACCCGAAAGGGCTCTGACTTGCTCAGATGCGACACCAACGTGTCGACTCCGAATCGGTTCCGGCAATCACGATTCGCGCTTGCGATCGCGTTGAGCGAGCAGCTTCAGCCGCAAGGCGTTGAGCTTGATGAAGCCTTCCGCGTCATGCTGGTCGTAGGCACCGGCGTCATCTTCAAAGGTCACATGCGCTTCTGAATAGAGCGAGTGTGGGCTCTTGCGGCCGACCACGCTGGCGAGGCCTTTGTAGAGTTTGAGCCGGACAGTGCCACTGACCTTGACTTGACTGTGATCGATCGCCGCTTGCAACATTTCGCGTTCGGGGCTGAACCAGAAGCCGTTATAGATCAGCTCGGCATAGCGCGGCATGAGCTCATCTTTGAGATGCGCCGCTCCCCGATCAAGCGTGATCTGCTCGATCCCACGATGTGCGCGTGCATAGATCTCGCCGCCCGGAGTCTCATACATGCCGCGGCTCTTCATGCCGACGAAGCGGTTCTCGACCAGATCAAGACGGCCAATTCCATGCGTACGGCCAAGTTCGTTGAGCGCCGTCAGCAAAGTCGCCGGAGACATCGCCTCACCATTGAGCGCGACGGCATCGCCACGTTCGAAATCGATCGTGATGTATTCGGGAGTGTCCGGCGCATTCTCGGGATGATCGGTGCGCGAATAGACATAGTCCGGAGTCTCTTCCCACGGATCTTCCAGCACTTTGCCCTCGGAAGAGGTGTGCAGGAGATTGGCATCGGTAGAGAAGGGCGCTTCGCCGCGCTTGTCCTTGGGTACGGCGATCTGGTGCGCTTCGGCCCATTCGATCAAGGCGGTGCGGCTGGTGAGGTCCCATTCGCGCCACGGTGCAATCACTTCGATATTGGGATCAAGCGCGTATGCTGAAAGCTCAAACCGCACCTGGTCATTGCCTTTGCCGGTGGCGCCATGAGCGATCGCATCCGCACCAGTTTCATGCGCGATCTCGACCAGGCGCTTGGAAATCAATGGACGCGCGATCGACGTGCCGAGCAGATAGTCGCCCTCATACCGCGCATTGGCGCGCATCATCGGATAGACATAGTCGCCGGTGAATTCTTCGCGCAGATCTTCGATAAAGATGTGATTGTCGGGAATGCCCATCGCGCGCGCCTTGTCGCGGGCAGGCTCGATCTCTTCGCCCTGGCCAAGATCGGCCGTGAACGTAACCACTTCGAGGCCGCGCTCAACGCTTAGCCATTTGGCGATAACGGAGGTGTCGAGGCCACCGGAATAGGCGAGGACGACTTTCTTGATCTCGGGCATGGGCTTACTTTCAATATGACTGGAGGCGCGGCTAGCAGCGCGCGGTCACATGTCAAGCAAGCGCTGCTCTTCCACCGCTATGTAATCGCGCGTCAGCGGGAGCGCGTTGCGGTTACGCGCGTACTGGATTTGGTAATTGCACATGCCGCCATACTCAAAGACTGTCGCAGCGCCCGAAAGGTAAAAGGTCCACATCCGGAAGAAGCGCTCATCATACATGGCGATGATGGCATCGCGATTGGCAAGGCAATTGGCGTACCAGCAGCGCAAGGTCTTGCCATAATGGACCCGCAAGGCCTCGATGTCGGTCGAGATGAGGCGATACTTTTCGCTCGCTTCGACCGTTTCTGACAGCGCCGGAATGTAGCCGCCCGGAAAGATGTATTTGCGAGTGAAGGCGTCGGTTGAGCCAGGTGAGCCCATTCGCCCAATCGTGTGCAGCAGCATCACTCCGTCCGCTGTCAGCAATTTGCTGCAGGCTTCAAAGAATGTCTCGAATTGAGGCTGCCCGACATGTTCGAACATGCCGACCGAGACGATGCGATCAAATTTGCGACCCGCCGCGGCGAAGTCTCGATAGTCCACCAGTTCGATAGAGACGAGGTCTGACACCCCCGCTGCCTCGACGCGTTCGCGCGCATAGGCGATCTGCTCTTCAGAAAGCGTGATCCCGGTGACGTGGACGCCGTAGTGTTTGGCGAGGAAGATCGCCATGCCGCCCCAACCACAGCCGATATCGAGCACACTGTTGCCAGGCTTGATCGCCAGCTTGGCGGCGATATGCGCCAGTTTGGCAGTCTGCGCTTCGCCCAGCGTGATGTCATCCCTGGGCCAATAGGCGCAGCTATATTGCCAATGCTCCTCATCGAGCATCAGGGCGTAGAAGTCATTCCCGATATCGTAGTGATGGGCGACATTGCTTTTGGAACTGATGCGGTTGTTGACCTGTTCGAACGCATTGCCCGCCAAATTTGCCAGCCGGCGCATAAAGCTGGGCGGGCCAAGATCCTTGCCATGGTCCCAGCGATTGTTGATGCGAAGCAGGGCAACGAGGCCCATGACGTCGTCATTCTCGATGACCAGCCGCCCGTCCATGAAGGCTTCAGCAGCGCCAAGCCTGGGGTCCAGAATGATGTCGCGTGGGACCTTGCCGTCAGTCAGCCGCATGCTGATTTCAGGATATCCTTCGGTCGGCTCGCCATAGCTTCGCACTTCGCCATCAGCGAAGGTCACATTGAGCCGGCCTTCGGAAACCCCTCGGGAAAGAAACTTATCAAGCAGTGCTTTGCTCATAAATCCAATCGTCCAGTTTGGATGACCGCCCCCGGTGCCTACCCCCTTTGAAGAGCAGGCTTTTGCCGCTGTCAATGATCAGCTACCATTCGCAGAATGGCAGAGAACAAAACCAAGCCGACCGAGGTCTCGGTCGATGACTTCATTGCGGCGGTTGAGCCGCAATCGAAGCGAGAGGATGCTAAGGTACTGGATGCCTTGTTCCAGAAGGTGACCGGGCTCAAGCCGACCATGTGGGGGCCGACGATCATCGGCTATGGCAGCTATTACTACAAATATGAGAGCGGCCGCGAGGGACGCAGCCTGAGGACCGGGTTCAGCCCGCGAAAGGCAAAGCACTCGCTCTATCTCATGGGCGGATATTGCGACGATATCACCGCCAAGCACCGCGACGATGCATTGACCCGGTTGGGCAAGCACTCGACCGGTAAGAGCTGCCTCTACATCAACAAGCTTGCGGACGTGGATCTCGACGTGCTCGAAGAGATGATCCGCAAAGACTGGGAAACGATGAACCGGATCTATCCGGAGGATTGATGTCCCAGCACTTCGCCAGCGGCGCGTTCGCCAGAGCGGATCGCTCCGTCGATATAGCCGGTCCATTGGGCTGAGGTTTCGGTGCCTGCCCAGTGCAGCGGGCCAATTGGCTTGCGCAGCCATTCGCCATAGCGGGCATAGATGCCGGGCGGCGCATAGGCGCCGTAACATCCGCCAGACCATTCTTCGCCGGTCCAATCATTATCGACATATTCGATCGGGCTGCGCGCTTCTTCTCCCA
>JGI12316J15309_10003225_pt1 | contig 21615 bp, 21 predicted proteins | sample MarCyaLeptolynsp_FD_15309 | JGI IMG/M metagenome (IMG submission 15309) | reverse complement strand
CCCGCCAGCAGCTGATCCGCATGGGTGTTGCTCTCGGTTTCGAGCGTGTCGATCAGGCGGTCGAGCCGGGTTTGCAAAATGTCGAGCGCGGTCTTCGCCTGGAGCATCTGCGCCGTGTCCATGACGTCCTGGCTGGTCGCTCCCCAGTGGAGCCAGGTCCCGGCTTCATCTCCGGCTACCTTGCGCAATTCGGCGACGAGCGCGGGCACGGGCACGCCTGCAGCCGTGGTTCCCTCGCGCAAGGCGGCCAGATTGGGGGCGGCATCCCGAAGCCGATCGAGGACCGCCTCTGCTGCTTGCGCCGGAATGATGCCGAGCCGGCCCTGAACCACGGCCAGTGCCTGCTCGAAACGGATCATGTGCGCAATGTCGCCGTCATCACCGAACAGGTTCGAAAGAGCCTCGTCGGAAAAGAGCCCGGAATGGATTTGGCTGGAAAACAGGGAAACGGGCATGGCTCTCAACTAGTGGGATACGCCCTCAATTGAGAGCCAGGCGGGGCGCAACGTCAAGCCACGGATTTCAGCGGCAGGTCAAGGATCTCGCGGGCCTGCTGCCAGGTCGCGACAGGGCGCTCGTATTTTTCGCAAAGTTCCGCCGCCCGTTTCACCAGCGCAGCGTTCGATGGCGCGAGCGTTTCACGATCGAGACGGACATTGTCTTCAAGCCCCGTCCGGGTATGACCGCCGGCGGCAATGCACCACTCATTGACGGTCAGCTGGTTTCGCCCGATACCGGCCGCGCACCAGTCCGCATCCGGCACAAGTCGCTGCACCGTCTTGATGTAGTAGTCGAAGACGTCGCGGTCGACAGGCATGGCGTTTTTCACGCCCATCACGAATTGCACGTAGAGCCGCCCGGGTATCCTTCCATCTCCATTCATCGCCGCCGCCTGATGGATATGGCTAAGATCGAAGGCCTCGATCTCCGGCTTGACCGTGTTCGCCCGCATCTCGCTTGCCAGCCAGTCAACCAGATCCGGCGGGTTTTCGTAAACGCGCGTGGGGAAATTGTTGGACCCGACCGACAACGAAGCCATGTCCGGTTTGAGAGGCAGCATGCCCCCCCGTGCCTCTCCCGCACCCGAGCGGCCTCCGGTCGAGAACTGGATGATCATACCCGGGCAGTATTTCTCCAGGCCTTCTTTCAGCAGGGCAAACTTTTCGGGATCCGAGGTCGGCGACTGATCGTCGTTCCGGACATGTGCGTGGACAATCGCAGCACCGGCCTCGAAGGCCTCGTGCGTACTTTCAAGCTGTTCGGCGACCGTGATCGGCACGGCGGGATTGTTTTCTTTTTTCGCCACCGATCCGGTGATGGCAACGCAGATGATGCAGGGTTTTGTCATTGTTCTTAACTCAGATGTCGAAAAAGACCGTCTCGCCCTCTCCCTGGAGCTTGATGTCAAACCGGTAAACGATTTTTCCGTCCCGTTCACGCCTTTTCGCGATCAGGGTCGCCCGCCGGCGCTCCCATTCAATGAGGTTCAGCACCGGGTCCTTGGCATTCGCGTCAGTTTCGTCGTCGAAATACATGCGCGTGTTGAGGCCGATATTGATCCCGCGGGACACCAGCCAAAGGCTCAGATGAGGCGCCTGGACGCCTCCATTGCGCCCGGGGCAGGGGCCTGGTTTGATGGTGTCGAAGCCCCACTCGCCGGTGTCGAAATCGGTAATGACGCGACCCCAACCGCGGAACCCGTCCTCAACCGGTCCTCCGCCTTCCGGATGTGCGAAGTTTCCGTCCGCGTTTGCCTGCCAGACTTCCAGCAGCACATCCTTGATCGGCGATCCCATGCCGTCGGTCACGACACCCTCGATGCGGATGCGCTCACCTTTGGCATTCGGTCCGGCAATGTCCCAACCGAGTTCGTGCTCGTAGATATCGAACCCTGCCGCGCCGGGGGCGAGACCGATATGAACGTAGGGCCCTGCCGTTTGCGAAGCCGATTCCTTCAGATATGAGAGTTCCTGCGGCATGTCTCAGTTTCCTTCCAGCCGGTTCTCGAACAGGGTCGAGCGGCGTCCGCGCAGGACGATATCGAATTTGTAGGCAATCGTGTCCAGCGGGATGGTCGCATTGAGATCCAGTTTTGCCGTCAGTTGCTCGATCGCGTCCGGGTCGGGAATGGTATTGACGATCGGACAGATCGGTATCAGGGGATCGCCTTCGAAATAGCACTGGGTGATGAGCCGCTGACAGAAAGCGGAGCCGAAAACAGACACGTGTACATGTGCCGGCCGCCAATTGTTCACACGGTTCCGCCAAGGATAAGCGCCCGGTTTCACGGTCCGGAAGTAGTAAGCGCCCTCGTCGTCGGTCAGCGTCCGGCCACATCCGCCGAAATTCGGGTCGATTGGGGCGAGGTATGTATCCTTCCGGTGCCGGTAACGTCCACCGGCATTCGCTTGCCAGATTTCAACCAGGGTATTTGGAACCGGTCTGGCATTCTCGTCGAGGACGCGCCCATGCAGGATAATGCGTTCCCCGATCGCGCTTTCGCCGGGCTGGGCGTAATTGTGCAGCAGATCCTTGTCGAGCGGATTGATATCGTTGTGGCCGAACACGGGTCCGGTGATTTCCGAGACCGTGTTTTCCAGGCTGATCAGGGCATATTGCGGCGACCGCGAGACGGATGTTTTGTAGTCCGGCGTCAGGGCGGGCGGCTGGCGGTCGCGGTCGCGCTGATGATATTCACCCGGTTTGAGCATCGGTTCCTCTCCTAGAATGCCGGCAGGCCTTATTCGGCTTCCATCTCGGCAAATGTCTGTTTCGCAATCTTCAGGGCCTGGTTGGCGCGCGGCACGCCGGCATAGATGGCAACGTGCTGGAAGGCTTCCAGAACATCCTGCTTGCTTGCTCCCGTGCGCTGTGTCGCCCGGATGTGCATCGGGATTTCCTCGAAGTTACCGAGCGCTGCCAGCAGCGCAAGAGTGAGCATGGAGCGTTCGCGCGCACTGATGCCCTCGGATGACCACACCGTTCCCCACGCGCCCTCCGTGATCAGGGTCTGGAAGGGGCCGTCAAGCTCCGTTTTGCAGCTTTCTGCCCGGTCGACATGGTCGTCGCCGAGGACGGCACGGCGCACATCCATGCCACGTTCATACCGTTCCGACATGGAGATCCTCCTTCAGGAAAGTAATGAGATGGCCGGCATAGGCCTCGGGGCGTTCCACGCAGGGCAGGTGCCCGGCCCTGGCGATCTCGACAAACCGGCTACCCGATACGAGTTCCGTCGTGGCCCTGACCACTTCGGACGGGCTGGCGAGGTCATATTCGCCGCCGATGCCCAATACCGGCAGGGAAAGCCCGGATGTGGACGCCGTGAGGTCGCTCGCCGCCAGCGCGGCGCTGCATCCGATGTAACCGTCTGCAGGCGTGCGGGTCAGCATGTTGCGCCACAAGACAACCTCGTCCGACTGTCGGAACGTCTCTCCAAACCAGCGTTCAAGGATTGCATCGGCCATCGTTTCAATCCCGTCGGCACGAATGCGCGCGATCCGTTCTTCCCACATCTGCGTGGTTCCCATCTTTGCCGCGCTGTTGGACAGGACAAGGCCTTTCACCAGCTCTGGGCGGCGGCTCGCAAGCAGTTGCCCGATACAGCCGCCAATGGAAAGACCAACGAAAATACAGTTCGTTATCCCTATTTGCTGCAGAAACTCTTCAGTGTCTTCACAAAGTGCTTCCATCGTGTAGGGCGGCCTCGGGCAGGAGGACAAGCCATGTCCGCGTTTGTCGAAACGGATCAGGCGAAGCCCTGAAGCCGGCAAGAACGGGATGATCTTGTCCCAGAGGCGCAGATCCGTGCCGAGGGAATTGGCAAAGACGATCGGCATTCCATTCGGATCCCCATCCTCCCGCCAGTGCAGGTCTAAAGACTTGAGCCGTGCGATCCTCATCAGTAGGGCAGTCCCACATAGTTCTGCGCAAACCACCGTTGTGCGATTTCGTTGTAGTGGAGGGACTCGATTTCCGCCCTCTGCATCTTGAGGTCAAACGGGGTCTGATCCGGAAATCTGTGCAGTAGATTGGTTGTTGCCCAGCTGAAACGTTCCGCTTTCCAGACGCGCGCAAGCGCCTTTTCCGAGTAGCGCTCGATGCCCTCGCTGTCATTGTCCCGGTAGTGCTGAACCAGCGCCTGGTAAAGATAGTGTACGTCCGACGCTGCCGTGTTCAGTCCCTTGGCCCCCGTTGGAGGAACGATATGGGCAGCATCGCCACACAGAAACAGGCGTCCCCAGCGCATCGGTTCCGTAACGAAGGAGCGAAGCGGGGCGATCGATTTCTCGATGGAAGGTCCGGTGACGAGCTTTTCCGCAATTGCATCCGGCAGGCGGCGTTTCAACTCGTCCCAGAAAGCATCGTCGCTCCAGTTCTCGACCTTGTCGGACAGATCGCACTGGACGTAGTAGCGCGACAGGTTCTCGTTGCGCATGGAACAGAGTGCAAATCCGTGCGTCGAATTGGCGTAAATCAGTTCCTCGTGGACCGGCGGCGTCTCGGACAGGATACCCAGCCAGCCGAACGGGAAGATCTTTTCATATTCCCTGCGGACCGATTCCGGGATTGTCTTGCGGCTGACCCCATGAAAACCGTCACAGCCGGCGACGAAGTCGCAGTCAAGGCGCTGCTCGGCACCTTCGGCGCGAAAAGTCACATAGGGCGCATCCCGGTCTGCGTCGCAAATCCGCACGTCTTCGACTTCGAAAATCGTCTTTGCACCAACGGCTGCCCGCGCGTCATAGAGGTCATGGGTGACTTCCGTCTGGCCGTACACGATGACGTTCTGTCCGATCAGCTTCTGAAAATTGATGTCGAACATCTCGTTTTCATAGGAAATGCAGGTTCCGTGATGGACGAAGCACTCGCGGTCCATGCGCTCCGCCACCCCCGCTTCGCGCATCATGTTGACCAGACCGGTTTCCAGGATGCCGGCCCGGATACGTGCGAGGACATAGTCACGCGTCTTTCGCTCAAGAATCACCGTTTCAATGCCGTGCTTGTGGAGCAGCTGTCCGAGCAGCAGACCGGACGGTCCGCCGCCAACAATGACAACTTGGGTGCGCATGCTTTCCTCCTTTGTTAGCTCCATATTGAATGTCCGAAATTGAGAAGTAAAATGAGATAACAAGCCTTTTTGTTTCTGGAATTGGAAACTAAATGATCGACCGCCGTATCAAGTTCCGACACATCCAGTGTTTCGTGGAGATTGCGCATGAGCGCAGCCTGAAGCTGGCCGCCGACAAGCTGTCGCTCACGCAACCGGCCATTTCCAAGACGCTGAAGGAACTGGAGGAGATCATCGGTGCGTCGCTGATGACGCGGAACAGGGCTGGCATCGCGCTGACCAAGCAGGGAAAGGTGTTTCTGCATTTTGCCCAGATTTCGCTCGCGAGCCTTCAGCAGGGTCTGGATGGCGTGGAAAAGGAAGGCGAGCACGCGCGCGCCACCCTGAAAGTGGGCGCTTTGCCAAGCGTTGCGGCAAGTTTCATTCCGCCGCTCATCCGGGAATTCTCCGACCTTGCACCGAACGTTCTGGTCAAGATCATGGATGGTCCGCACGGTTTTCTCATTGAAAGGCTGAAACTGGGTGAGCTTGATCTCGTGATCGGGCGTCTGGGCCGTCCAGACTCGATGGAGGGCGTCTCTTTCACACAGCTCTATTCCGAACGGGTGGATCTGGTTGTGCGAAAGGGGCATCCGCTGCTCGGCAATCCGGATGTGAAACGTATCGTCGACTGGCCGGTAATCTACCCGCCCGAGGGAGCGGCGATCCGCCCGCTTGTCGAGCGCTTCATGATCGCGAATGGCGTTGGTGAAATTCCGCATCGGATCGAAAGTGTCTCTGGTGCCTTCGGGCGCATTTATACCCGTCAGACGGACGCCGTCTGGATCATCTCGTCCGGTGTCGTTCAGACCGAGACCGAAGACGGCTCACTTGTTCGCCTGCCATTCGACAGCGACATAACCAAGGGACCGGTTGGGCTTATGACCCGGCCGAACGCACCGCAAACGCCTGAGGTGCAGATTTTCATGCTTGCGGTTCAATCGGTTATCAAGGACCTGTCCCTGTCGTCATGAAAGCTTTGCGATTGCGGGCTGGCAGCAGGTGCACTGGGGACACGACCGGGGTGTGGCGGTGCCTGTTGCGGTGCATTCACGAAACCGTGAGCCTGTTTGCCTCGGGTGCCGGCCGCGTTGTCTCGGAAATCGACACAATCGCACTATATCTCAACGGCAACGAGCCGCTGAAGCTAACCCGGCGGCGCACGTCCTTTCCGATAGGAGACCACAGATGACCAATGACCTGTTCACTCGCCGGAAGCTGCTTGCCGCAGGGAGCGCTGTTGCGGTGACCGGGATGTCCGGACTGATTGTGCCTGCCAGCGCGCAGGGGCTTGCGCCGACGCGCTCGATGCGCGGCGGGTCCAACAACTATCGCCCGGGCGCTCCCATCGTCGACCGGATCGGCGGGGGTGGTTTCTGGATGTCCGGGACGGTGCGCCGTGCCGGTGACGGTGTTCCGCTTGCCGGGCAACGCATCCAGATCTGGGCGCATACGACCGAGGGGCATGAGCGCGACGCGCGCAGCCACGGAGCGACGCTCACCAATGCGAACGGTGAATTCCGGCTCGAGATGCCGCAGATCGTCCCGGCCTTCGGACAGCCGCATGGTCACCTTGCCTATGACAGCGAGGAGTTTGAAACCGTGTTCCTGCGCCCGATCATGAGCAGTTCAAAGGACACCACCCTGGAGGCGCATTTCGTGCTTCAGCCTGCCTGATCGCCCGGGATTTCGAACGTCAATGCGATTGCGCGCGATCCTGATCTGGGTTGCCATTGCCGGGATCGTGCTTGTCCCGTTTGTTGCGGCGGCGCAAAGCCCGCTGCTTCAATGGCGTCAGCCTGTCTACATTGCTGCCGGCTTTGCAGGCATTGCCGCGCTGGTTCTTCTGATCATGCAGCCGTTGCTGGCGGGGGGATATCTGCCCGGGCTGACGGCCTTGCGTGGCCGCTTCCTGCACCGCTGGACTGGTGCTTTGCTGGTCCTTGTAGTGGTCGTCCATGTCGCCGGACTATGGATCACCAGTCCGCCGGACGTCATTGACGCGCTCCTATTCCGGTCGCCGACACCGTTTTCGGTATGGGGCGTGCTTGCGATGTGGGCCGTGTTCCTGAGCGCGCTGCTCGCACTGTTTCGCAAGAAGTTGGGCCTGCGGCCGCGTACCTGGCGGCTTGCCCATACCGCGTTCGCGCTCGTGATCGTTGCGGGCACGGTGATCCACGCTCTCCTTATCGAGGGAACGATGGAGACGACGAGCAAGATCGCCCTATGCGCTCTGGCCGTTTTGGCGTTCCTCAAGGTGCTTGCCGACCTCAGGGTTTTGCCGCTCCGTCCGAAAAGAGCACGGGAAAAAGCCTGAGCGATGGCAGTTTGCGTCGCCGCGCGGTCAGGGAAAACCGTCGCCAAGATCCCAGAAAAGACCCGTCATCATCTCCAGGCCTTCTTTCATCAGGTGAGGCAGAACGTGCTCGTCGGGAGCATGTTGGGAGCAGCCGGTATAGCTGTGCGGCACCCAAAGCGTCGGCATGCCGATGATGTTGAGAAAGATATCGTTCGGCAGGGAACCGCCGGCATTCGGAATGACAGTCACCGTCTTGCCGGTCGTCCGTTCGATTGACCCGACTGCCCAATCCACCGCCGGATGCTCAGGGTCGAGGCGTGATGCGCGTAGCATCGACATCCTTGCCGGCTCGACCGTGATGCCTTCGAAGCCTTCCTCTGCAAGGTGCTTGCGGATGAGTGGTATGAACGTGTCGGGATCAGTGTCGACGACAAAGCGTATCTGGCAGATGGCTTCCGCAAAGGGCGGTACGGCATTTTGCGGTTTTTCGGGATCGCCGCTGATGAAGGAAAGGACCTCGAACGTGTTCCAGCCGAACACCTTCTCCGCGCCGCTGAGCCCTGGCTCCCCCCACCAGGGATCGATTTGCGGATCTCCGGGACCGGAGCTGACCGTGATCTTGCCGAGCGCGTCGCGCACCGAATTCTTGATCCGGTCCGGCTTCAGGCCGGGATGCCGGACGACCCCGGTCTGGCTGACCAGGGTGGTGAGGGCATGCATGAGCACGATCGCCGGATTGGCGAGCAGGCCGCCCCAGTTACCGGAATGGTGGCCACCCTCGCGATAGTCCAGGCGGAATCGGATATTCAAAGCACCACGCGTGCCGAGCTTGATGTCCGGCCCGTCCGTTGAAAACCGCGGTCCGTCGGAGGCAATCAGGAGATCCGCCGCCAGCAGGTCCCGGTTTGTCCGGCAGAATTCGGCGAGCCCGGGCGACCCCATTTCCTCGGCCATTTCGATCAGGAAGGTCACGTTGTACCCAAGATGTCCGCGCGTTTCGATGACATGACGCATCGCTTCCATATTGATCGCGTGCTGGGATTTGTTGTCCGCCGTTCCACGTCCGTACCAGCGTTCGCCGGATGGCATGTGCACTGTCTCAAGCGACCACGGATCAAATCCGTCGCGCCAGCGGCCTTCCTCGCCGGGAACGGTGTCGCCGTGACCGTAACAGAAGAGGGTGGGCAGTGACGGGTCCTCAATGCGCTTTGCCACCAAAAACGGTGCGCGTTCAAGCATTTGGTTGGGATGGATCTCGATCTCGAATCCCATGGACTCGAACCGCGCGCGCATCAGGTGATCCAGGTAGTTTTTCAATTCGCCCTGGTACTCTTCTTCGCGGCTTGACGTCCGGACCGCGACCTGCTCGGCCAGATCGCTGAGAAAGCGTCCGTCATTGAAATAGGTCGCCGCTGCTTTGATCGCGGTCTCGCGCGTGGACATCGTCTGGTCCCCTGTGGTGTTGTGATTGTTGGATTGATCCTGCAGGCAGGAAAAGATTGGAAAGTGAAACGAACTTCCAAGGACTATGGGATCATGGATCGGGCCGCGCAAGTCTGATCGCCGTCTGCCCGCGCCAAAGACGCTTCGAAGGCATGACCAGCATGAGGCTGTCTTCCTTTGTGACAACGGGCGTGTCGCCGTCGTGACCCAGAACGGTTCCCTTGTCGGCTATGATTTCGCCGCCCGTAAAGGGTTTTTCAAAGACAAATGCCTCGTTTTCAATGGTGATTGCATCAATCACCGTGTAGGCCTTTTGCGGTTTCGGCGTCTCCGGAAAATCTGCCAGTATCTCCTGTGAAAGAGTGCCGGTTGCCGCCAGAAAACGGGCAGCGGATTCCCTGGCAAGAAGCCCGGCTTGAGCTTCCCAGTGCTGGCCGCACTCGATGAGCAGGGCGGTGTTCGGCGCGTCCGGATCATCAAAAGCACCATAGTCCCGCATCCGCCGTCCTGCTGCGTGTCCGGCGTCGCCGACAACCCGCTCAGGAACGCCGAGGGAGGCTGCGAGCGCTTTTGCTCTGGGGTGGCGACCGGACATCATCAACGGTGGCGCCAGGTGCTGCATGCTGTGGATGTCCAGCAGGTAATCAATGCCCGCCAGGGCAGGGCGAACTTCGCGTGCGCGGCGAAGTTCGACACTGTCTCGGTCTCCTTCGAGTACATCAAGATCCCACACACGATTGAAATCCTCGTCGATCCACCGCGTGGCATTCGGATCGCGTGGGTCGAACGCCTCATAGGCGGCAATGTTCATGAACGCGAAGGTCAGCGACCCGGCCACGGGCCGTGTGTCGCGCTGGAGCAGCCAGTCGAGCGCGATCGCCCCGCAGGGTTCATTGCCGTGGACGATCGCGCTGAGCATGACATTCGGGCCGGGCAAACCGCTTTCGAACCGCCAGACATAGGGAATCCCGGTATTGCCGCTCCGGTAAGCTGAAAGATCAGGCGGCGTGAGCTCAACCTCGTATTCATTCGGAATGTTGATTTCGGCCATCGGATCGTGCTCCTTTTTCAGGGAAAATCTTTATGTGGAGGACTGTCGGTGAGAGAACCCAAGGTTGCGCTTCTGGGCATGATACTGGAATCGAACAGGTTTGCGCGCCCGGCAAATGAGCATGATTTCCGGTCCCTGACCTGGCTTGAGGACGACGCGCTTCTCGGCGAAGCCCGGTCCGCAACACCATCCCTCGCCACGGAGTTCGCTGCATTCGTACGGGCGATGGACGCCACCGGCCCCTGGCATCCGGTTCCCTGCACCCTGGCGGCCAGCCATCCGGCGGGGCCTGTCGAGCAGGATGTCTTTGAGACGATTGCGGGCACCATCGAAAAGCAGCTTGCCGCCGCCGGACCTCTCGACGCGGTCTATATCTGCAACCATGGTGCCATGGTCGCCGAACACACGCATGATCCCGATGGCGATCTGATGGCACGGGTCCGGGCCGCCGTTGGCCCGGAAACCCTGATCGTGAGCACGCTGGATCTCCACGGAAACATCTCGCCGAAGATGGCCGAGGCGTGTGACCTGATTGTCGGCTACCGGACAAACCCCCATGTCGACATGATCGAGCGCGGCGAAGAGGCCGCGTTTTCCCTGAGGCGCTGTCTTGGCTCGGGCACACGCCCGAAGATCGCGCTCGCAAGGCCGCCGATCGTGCCGGCGTCTGTTTCCCTTCTGACGGCCGAAGCCCCCTATGGCGACCTGATCGACTACGGCCAGCGGCGTCAGGCCGAGCTGGGGGGAGCCATATTGAATGTCTCCGTGTTCGGCAATTTCATTTTCTCCGACACGCCCGACAATGGCGTGAGTATCGTCGTGACGGCGCGGGACGATCTGGAGATCGCGCGCCAGCTGGCGGGCGAGATCGCGGACCGCGCCTGGTCGCAACGCGAAAGTTTCGTCAGGACCCTGAGCACCGTGGATAAGGCTGTTGCAATGGCAGGTGATCCGGCAGGCTCGCCGGTTATCTTTTCCGACGCGGGCGACAATCCGGGCGGAGGCGGATCGGGCAAAACCACGGAGCTTCTTGCAGCCCTGCATGCGGCCGGGACTCAAAATGTGCTCTATGGATCGTTCTTCGATCCGGACCTTGCTGCCGAAGCGCACCGTCTTGGCGTGGGGGCCGAATTCACAGCAGTGTTCAATCGCTCCAAAGGCAATGCTGTCTGGGAGAATTGGGACAGAATGTTCGAGGCGCCGGCCAGGGTTCTTGCGCTTCACGACGGCGATGTTGTCGGCGAACGCGGCATGACCCAAGGGCGTCAGATGCATCTTGGACCCTGTGCCTCGCTGGAGCTGAACGGCATTCGTGTTGTCGTCATTTCCGACCGGGCGCAGACGGCCGACCCGGTTTTTTTCCACATGCTGGGTCTTGAAATCGAGAGCGCCAGGTGTGTCGTCGTGAAGTCCCGCGGACACTTTCGCGCAGGGTTTTCCGGGTGGTTCGCACCGGACCAGGTCTTCGAGATCGACACGGCGGGACTGACGAGTCCCGTGCTTGAGCGCTGGCCATTCGAATTCATACCCCGGCCAAGCTTCCCGCTGGATCCCGATACGGTCTGGAGCAATAGCGGCCATGGCTAGGCTCCATGCCCTAAACGATCTCCGAATATTCATCCGGGGGCGTGGTGACCTTGACGTATTCCATGAATTGCTGCGCGAGCTCGGAAGGTTGACGGCCTGAGGGCAGCACGAAGCTGGTGTTATACGTGATCGGGGCGTCGAACGGTCTGACGGTGATGTTGGGCATGCCGCCCGACAGGACCGGAAACGGGTTCAGCAAGGTGACACCGAGGCCTTCGCGGACGAGTTCGATCGCCGCCATGTTGGTCGCGGTTTCGGCAACCGTGCGCGGGCGCACACCAGCGCGCGCGAAGACCTGCTCGGTGATCGCCCGGGTGCCCAATCGGCGCAGGAACTCGATCAACTCCACGTCTTCAAGATCCGATGGTCTGATGATGTCCTTCTTTGCAAGGGGGTGGCCACTCGGCATCGCGCAGACAACATGAGAACGCCGCCACGGGAGAAGCGTAACACCGGAACGTTGGATCATCGCACTGGTCAGGCCGAGATCGTAGCGCAGGTCGAGAATGCCGGAGACCAGCACGTCTGTGGCCTGGATATCGAGTTGCAGGCTCTTGCCCGGGTTCTGTTTGAGGAAGGCAGCCACCCTTTGAATGATGAAGTTGTGGGCGAGTGTCGGCGGCACGATCAGCCGCAGCGGTTCTTCATCGGCCGCCGCCCATTCAGCGCCTTCGATACGCGCCAGTGTCTCAAAAAGCGGATCCAGTTGGGCATTCAAGCGAAGGGCCGCTGCCAGAGGCTCAATGCGCCCGGACGTGCGCAGGAAAAGCTTCCGGCCAACCCGCTGTTCGAGCTGACCAAGGGCGCGGCTGATGGAGGATTGGGAGACACCGAGCCTGCGCGCTGCGGCAAGTGTCGTACCGGTCGTGACCAGGGCGCGCAAGGCCTCCATTTCGCGCAGTCTGTGACGGTGTCCTGCCATGAATTGCGTTTCCCGGTTCTGGAGGTCCTAAAGTGAATTAGCCTATGCAAAAATGGATACAAATTAATATTGGCAATGTGTTTTTTGCAAGCTAACATCTTTTCCATTGTGCGGCAAAATATCCGGAAAAGGACACCGCACCTTCCGAGGGAGTTAGGAAATTATGAGAAGATTCAGTATATTAGCTGCAATCACAGTGAGCGTGCTCGCGCTCGCGAGTGGCGCGGCCCATGCAGAGAAACTGACCATCGGCCTGGCCTCGGAGCCGACGTCGATGGACCCCCACTTTCACAATCTGGGACCGAACAATGCCATGTCGGTCCATATTTTTGATCGCCTCATTGCCCAGGATGAGAAGCAGCGCCTGTCTCCCGGGCTCGCCGTTTCCTGGGAGCCGATTGACGATCTGACCTGGGAATTCAAATTGCGCGAAGGCGTGAAGTTTCACGACGGCAGCGATTTCAACGCCGACGATGTCATCTGCACGATGGAGCGCGCACCGGAGGTGCCGAACTCCCCGTCGGGCTACGGCACCTATCTGAAGGGAAAGACCTTCAAGAAGATCGATGACTACACGGTGCATGCGATTACCGAAGCGCCTTATCCGCTGATGGCAAACGACATTTCCACAATCCCTGTCATTTCCGACAGCGCCGGGTGTGGGGCTGCAACGGAAGACTTCAACGCAGGAACCGCTGCAGTCGGCACGGGCCCGTTCAAGTTCTCAAACTACAAGCCGGGCGAAAGCATCACGCTCGTGCGCAACGACGACTATTGGGGCGATGCCCCGGCCTGGAGCGAGGTCGAATTCCGTCCGATCAAGTCCGGACCGAGCCGCGTTGCCGCTCTTCTGGCCGGTGACGTCGACATGATCGCCGGTGTTCCGACGACGGACATTTCCACCCTTGAAGGCAAGGACGACATCCAGCTCAGCCAGGGTGTTTCGAACCGCGTCATCTATCTTCACATGGATCAGTTCCGTGAGAATTCGCCCTTCGTGAAAGGCAATGACGGCAGCGACATCAAGAACCCGCTGATGGACCAGCGTGTCCGTCTGGCGATCTCCAAGGCCATCAACCGCGACGCCATTGTCGAGCGCGTGATGGAAGGTGTCGCGATCCCGGCCGGACAGCTGCTGCCGGAAGGTTTCTTCGGCGTCTCCGGCAAGCTGCAGCCAGAAGGGTATGATCCGGAAGCCGCCAAGGCGCTGCTCGCCGAAGCCGGGTATCCGGACGGGTTCCAGATGACCATTCACGGCCCGAATGACCGGTACATCAACGATGCCAAGATTGCCGAGGCAATCGGCCAGATGCTGACCCGCATCGGCATCAAGACCGCGGTCGAGACCATGCCGAGGTCGGTCTATTTCGGGCGTGCGTCGCGCGGCGGTGCGGATGGTCTTCCCGAGTTCAGCTTCATCCTGGTTGGCTGGGGTGCAGGTTCCGGCGAGGCATCGTCTCCGCTGAAGTCCCTGATCCACACCTATGACAAGGACAAGGGATTCGGATCTTCGAACCGTGGCCGTCACTCCAACGCCGAGATCGACGCCCTGATCGAGGAAGCGCTGCGGACCGTTGATGATGAGAAGCGGCAGGATCTGCTCGCGAAATCAACCGAAATGGCGATCGAGAACGTCGCGATCATCCCGACGCACTTCCAGGTCAACACATGGGCAGCCAAGAAAGGCCTGAAATATACGCCCAGGACCGACGAATACACCCTTGCCATGGGTGTCGTGAAGGAATGATTCCTCCCTGCCGGGCCGCCGTTATCGGCGGCCCGGTTCTTCTTCAAGTCGAGAAAACCCCATGACTGTTTTCGTCATCCGGCGGCTGATGCAGGCGTTCTTTGTCGTCTTCCTCATGTCGGTGATTGTCTTCTTCGGCGTGAATATCGTCGGTGACCCTGTCTACATGCTGGTCAGCCCCGATGCCGATCAGGCCGATATCGAAGCTGCCATCCGCCGGCTTGGGCTCGACCGGCCCATCTGGGAACAGTATCTCCTGTTTCTGAAGGGCGCGGCCCAGGGCAATCTGGGCGACAGCTTCGTCTTCGGCGAGCCGGCACTGAAGCTGATCCTGCACCACATGCCTGCAACGCTGGAACTTGCTTTCAGCGCGCTCTTCCTGGCCATTGTGCTCGGCATCCCGCTGGGTCTGTTTTCGGGCCTCTACCCGGACAACCCTGTGTCGAAAGGCATCATGGCTGGGTCCATACTGGGGTTCTCACTGCCGACATTCTGGGTTGGTCTGATGCTGATCCTGCTGTTCGCCGTTGAACTCGGCTGGCTGCCCTCCACAGGGCGGGGAGACACGGCGACGATATTCGGGATCGAGACCAGTCTGGCGACATGGGACGGCATTCGGCACATTTTCCTGCCGGCGTTGAACCTGTCGCTGCTGAAGATCTCGCTTGCAATCCGGCTGACTCGCGCCGGTGTCCGTGAAGCGATGGGGCAGGACTACGTCAAATACGCGCGTGCCAAGGGCATTTCGACCAAGCGCATCATCTTTGTCCACGTGATGAAGAACATCATGATCCCGGTGATCACCGTGATGGGTCTGGAATTCGGCAGCCTGATCGGTTTCTCGGTTGTTACGGAAACGATCTTTGCCTGGCCGGGCATGGGCAAGCTTCTGATCGATGCGATCCTGCAGCTCGACCGTCCCGTCGTCGTCGCCTATCTGATGATCATGGTTCTGTTCTTTGTTCTGATCAATCTGATCGTCGACATCCTCTATTCCATCCTGGACCCGCGGGTCCGTATTCAGGACCAGGGCGCATGACCGACACAGCACTCCAGTCCGCGGCCCCGGCCGTCGCCAAGGTCGAAACGCCGTTCCAGCGGTTTCGCGCCGAGTTCTTCGAAAGCCGCATCGCAACAACCGCCTTCGTGATTCTGGTCATCATTGTTCTTCTGGCGATCCTCGCCCCGTGGATCACGCCGCAGAACCCTTATGACCTTGCGCAGGTCGATGTCCTGGATGGCCGGTTGCCGCCCGGGTCCGAAGCCTTCGCCGGCTACACCATGTGGCTCGGTTCCGATGGGGCGGGAAGGGATCTCTATTCGGCAATTCTCTACGGCCTCAGGATTTCGATCTCCGTCGGCCTTGCGTCAGGCGTGATTGCCCTTGTCATCGGCATGACGGTCGGTCTGATCGCCGCCTATGCGGGCGGCCGTACCGAGGCGATCATCATGCGTGTCGTTGACCTGCAACTGTCCTTCCCGGCGTCGCTCGTCGCGCTCATGCTCGTCGCTGCACTGGGCAAGGGGGTCGACAAGATCATCCTGGCACTTGTGGTTGCGCAATGGGCCTATTATGCGCGCACCGTCCGCGCCACCGCGCTGGTGGAGCGCGGCAAGGAATATGTCGAGGCGGCCCAGTGTCTTGGCCTGTCTCGATCACGGGTGGTTTTCCGGCACATCCTGCCCAATTGCCTGGCACCACTGATTGTTGTCGGCACCGTGCAAACGGCGCATGCGGTTTCCCTGGAAGCGACCTTGTCGTTCCTCGGCGTTGGCCTGCCGCAAACCGAACCGTCGCTCGGAGTGCTGATTGCCAATGGCTTTGAGTACATGCTTTCCGGCAGGTACTGGATTTCGGTCTTTCCCGGGATTGCGCTGCTTTTGACCGTCGCCTCCATCAATCTGGTCGGCGACCAGTTGCGCGACGTGCTCAATCCGAGGCTGAAGAAATGAGCCCCGTTCTGGAAGTCAGCGGACTGAAAACGCATTTCTTCACCCATGCCGGTGTCGTCAAGGCAGTGGATGGTGTCGATTTCGCTGTGAACAAGGGCGAGGTCATGGGTCTTGTCGGCGAGTCGGGATCGGGCAAGTCCATCACCGGCTTTTCCATTCTGGGGTTGATCGATCCTCCCGGGCGTATTGTTGAGGGCGCAATCCGGTTCAATGGCGAGAACATCGCCAATGCGCCCGAAGAAACGCTCAAATCAATCCGGGGGAACCGGATCTCCATGATCTTTCAGGATCCGATGATGACGCTGAACCCTGTGTTGCGCATCGATTCCCAGATGATGGAAGCGATCCTTGCCCACGAAAAGGTGCCCAAGAGGCAAGCCTGGGAACGATGCCGCGATGCGCTCGGACTGGTTGGGATCCCGTCTCCTGAAGAGCGCCTGCACGCCTATCCGCATCAGCTCTCCGGAGGCATGCGGCAGCGTGTGTCCATCGCCATCGCATTTTTGAACAAACCCGATCTCATCATCGCCGATGAGCCGACAACGGCGCTCGACGTGACCATTCAGGCGCAGATCATCCATGAAGCCCAGAAGCTGACCAGCCAGACCGGCACCGCGATGATCTGGATTACGCACGACCTTGCTGTCGTTGCCGGCCTCGCCGACCGGATTTCGGTCATGTATGCGGGCCGGATCGTCGAGCAGGGCCAGACCGACGATGTCATCGATCATCCGCTCCATCCCTATACTGTCGGATTGCTTGGTTCCGTACCGACTGCCAACAAGCGGGGAGAGCGTCTGTTCCAGATCGAGGGCATGACGCCGAACATGCTGTCCTTGCCCGAAGGGTGCGCCTTCTCGCCGCGTTGCGGGTTCGCCACTCCGGCTTGCCAGGTTCCGCCGTCGGTTGAACACGTGGCGGATCGGGAGCTTCGTTGTTATCACCCCCAGTCACAGGTGGCAGCTGAATGACGGCGCCTTTGGTAGAAATCCGCGACGTCTCCAAACGTTTTGCAAAGCGGCTCGATGTTGCCGGCAAGATTGCCCAGAAGCTGGGCGCGGGTGTGCGTGAAGAAGTGGTCCACGCGGTTGACGAGGTCAATCTGGAAGTCAATGAAGGCGAGGTGCTCGGCCTTGTCGGGGAATCCGGGTGCGGCAAGTCCACGCTCGGGCGCGTCGTGGCCGGGATTCACGCCCCGACATCCGGGCAACTGCTCTTTCAGGGCAATGATGTGGCCTCCATGTCGGGCAGCGATCGCCGGGCCGCAACCCTTGCCATCCAGATGATCTTCCAGGATCCGTTTGCGAGCCTGAATCCAAGGATGCGGGTTGAGGATATCATCGGAGAGGCACCGCGCGTACACGGCATCGTTTCCAGATCCGAGGCCCCGGATTATGTCGATGACATCATGCGCAAGGTCGGGCTGGACCCGTCGCTGAAACGGCGCTACGCGCACCAGTTCTCGGGCGGCCAACGGCAGCGCATCGGCATTGCACGCGCGCTTGCCGTGAAGCCGAAGTTTCTGGTCTGCGACGAGGCGATTGCGGCACTGGACGTGTCGATCCAGGCTCAGGTCATCAACCTCTTCATGGATCTGCGCGAGGAATTTGGTCTCACCTATCTCTTCATCAGCCACGATCTGAGTGTGGTGGAGCACATCGCCGACCGGGTGGCCATCATGTATCTCGGCCGCATCGTGGAAAGTGCCTCGACGGAGGAGATTTTCAGTGCGCCAAGGCATCCCTACACAAAGGCACTTCTTGCTGAAGCGCCGCGCCTCGACCAGCGCAAGCGCGATTTTGCTCCCATCGAGGGCGAGATCCCGTCGCCGCTGAACCCGCCGGACGGATGCTTCTTCAATCCGCGCTGCCCGCGTGCGCAAGACCTCTGCCGTAAAGATCAGCCGAAACTTGAAACCATCGCTCAGGGGCACACGGTCGCCTGCCACTACTGGCAAGACACATGAGCGCACCGGGCAACGCGTCTGCTTTTGTCACCGGGCACCTGTCCTTTTCCGCGTTTTGAAAACGCTCAAACGAATGAACGGCGTTCGGACTGCGAGGCGTTGAAGCGTTCGAATGGCTTGAAACCGTTGCAGCAAGCATCGGAATGATTTGGAGGAAAGAATGAAAAACACCGATCGGGTCTGGGATTTGGTTGATGCGCGCCGGGACGACTATGTCGGGTTATCCGATCGTGTCTTCGATCAGCCGGAGATCGCCTATACAGAGTTCAAGTCGGTCGCCGAACACAGGAAAATGCTGGAACAGGAAGGGTTCCGGATTGAGGAAGGCATTGCCGGAATACCGACTGCCATTGTCGGGGAAGCGGGGGACGAAGGGCCTGTCATCGCCATCCTGGGTGAGTTCGATGCGCTTCCAGAACTCGGACAAGTGGCCGGTGTTGCGGAACACCAGCCGGTCGAAACCGGTGGGCCGGGTCATGGGTGCGGCCACAATCTGCTCGGTTCGGCGGCCCTGATGGCCGCATCGGCTGTCAAGGACTACCTCGCCGAGCGCGGCCTCAAGGGTCGTGTGCGCTACTACGGCTGTCCGGCGGAGGAGGGCGGCGCGGCCAAAACTTTCATGGTGCGCGAAGGTGTGTTTGACGACGTGGACGCTGCGATCTCCTGGCATCCGGCGACATTCACCGCGGTCAACGAGGCCCGGTCGCTGGCCAACACGCGGATTGATTTCACGTTTCACGGCCGGGCCGCACATGCCGCTGGAGCCCCCGAACTCGGCCGAAGTGCGCTCGATGCCATCGAGTTGATGAATGTCGGCGTCAATTACATGCGCGAGCATATGCCGGACGAGGCGCGGGTGCATTACGCCTATCTGGATGCCGGTGGCATTGCACCCAACGTCGTACAGTCGAAAGCGACTGTGCGCCAGCTTGTCAGGGCGCGCGATCTGTCGGAACTGCGCGGTCTGATCGAGCGCGTGCGCAAGATCGCCGAAGGCGCGGCCCTTATGACGGAGACGCAAGTCGAAGCCAGCGTGGTCAGCGGAGTATCCAACCTGATCGGCAACCGGCCGCTGGAAGAGACGATGCAGCGGAACATGGACCGGCTCGGCGCGCCCGACTTTGACGATCACGACCGCGAATTTGCCGAGAAGATCCGCGCCACTTTGAGTGCGGACAACATCACCGTCTCGTTCCGCCGGATCGGCGCAGAGGTCAATCCGGACCTCGCCCTTTGCGACTTCGTTGCGCCGCTCGACAGGCACAGCGAGGGCGGGGAAGGGTCAACGGATGTCGGCGATGTCAGCTGGGCAGTGCCGACCGTTCAGGCACGTGTCGCGACCTGCGCCGTCGGAACGCCGTTTCACACCTGGCAGCTGACGGCCCAGGGCAAGGCTCCGGCAGCCCATAAGGGAATGACCCATGCGGCGAAGATCATGGCCGGCACGGCCATCGATCTGTTTGAGGATCAGGACGTCCTTCAAAGTGCCATAGACACCCACAACGCCAAGCTCGGACGAGACCCCTATGCCTGTCCGATCCCGGACGACGTGTCTCCACCGCTCAAGGCCATGAGCAATCAGTAGGCGCGGGTGAAACAGCAGGGTCCGGTTTTTTTGTGCCGTCTCCGGCGGCGGGCCTGTTTGTGACCTGAGGCGTCCGTTACGATCGGCTCTGGTCCGCTGCTGTCCGATTAAAAAACACTGTTGAACCGTGTCGTTGAGAAGGAGCCGTCATTCCTTCCAACGTCAACTCGGGATTGAGAGTTGTTTCTTGGATTTGGCGTCCCGGTTTGCCGCGATGGCGGCAAACCGGGATCTCGTGTCCTCTGCAGCCTGAGAATAAAAGAAGAAGAAACAAATGGTTGCTGGGTTCCGGCCTTCCGCTTCGCTTCAGCTGGAAGGACAATTCACTGACTTGGGATAGTTTGCCTGGATCCAGTCCTGGTCAAACCGGACAGCAGTGGCGCCGGTCGCCGTTTGCTTTCGTGCATTTCGGGCGACCGGGACCGCAAAGACCGGGACCAGCCGGGCCTCAGTGAGTTACCGTGTGTAAACTGCGGTGATTGACGCGCTGGCAAGGCTGTTTGCATTGACCATGTAGCCGGCCAGGGCATTGCTGACAGTATTGTCCAATTCCAGAACCGTTCCGAGCGCGTGAACGGTAAACTGATAGCGGTGCACTTCACCGGGAGGGGGGCAGGCGCCACCGAAGCCGATCGATCCATAGTCGTTTTTCAGTTCGACGGCGCCTTCCGGGACAACGTCGCCCGAAGGCAGTTTTGTAACGTCGGCGGGAATGTTGAAGGCAAACCAGTGCCACCAGCCGGAACCGGTCGGCGCATCTGGGTCGTAAACAGTCACGGCAAAACTCCTGGTGCCGTCGGGGGCGCCTGACCAGGTCAGGTTCGGAGCTTGATTGCCGCCTTCGCAGCCAAATCCCTGGAAGACCTGGGCGGCATCCATTTGTTGCCCTTCCGCGATCGATGTGCTTGTCAGCTGGAATGTTTCGGCAGCAACCGACGATGCGAGCATGCCCAGGACAAGCATGGAAGAGGAGAGTGTTTTCAGAAACATCAGGCATTCCTTTTTTGTGTGATCTTGATGTTCTGAACATAGCGGCGGGCAGGTTATGCTGCTTCCGGATGGCGCTCAAAGACTGTCGGCTATCGCTCACTCTGCTGTTGAAACACGGATCTGTTTCGGGCTGATCGTGAAGCGCCTGCGGAAGGCGTCGGAGAAATGTGACGGCGTTTTGAAACCGCATTCAAGCGCGATGGTTGAGATCGGGCGATCCGTGGTCTGGAGCAGGCTCAGGCCGTGCTCCAGCCTTGTGTTCATCAGAATTTTCGAGAAGCCCTGACCGGACGCGCCGAGCCACCGCCGCAATGTGGCCTCGCTCATTGCCAGATGTCGCGCCGCTTCGGCAGCCCGCCAGGGATGACTGAGGTCCTGTTCGATCAGGCGGCGGACCTTGCCCATTGGCGTTTCCTCTTGCCCCGGAGCAAGCCGGACACCGTTTTCCCGCAGCCATATGAGCGGTTCCAGTAGCCTGTGTTCTCGGATTCCGCGTGGCAGGGAGGGGTGATCGAGCGTTTCACGAAGGATTGGCAAGAGATCCAGCGGGCGAAATGGATCAGCCTTCAGGACCTGAACGCGATCATCGATTTTTGCCGCCGCGTGGCGGTCGAACACGCGCGCAATCGACGTATCCGGAAACGCGACACCCAAAGCGCGGTAGGTGCGGTCCAGCACCGGCCGGTTTTCCATGGTAACGACGGAGCCAGCAGGAAAAACCAGCAGATCTCCCTCGTTCCCAACCACATCCTGCGTGGGGGTGACGACCCGTTTCGACCCGCTTTCGATAAAAAACAGGAACGTCTGACGGAGATAAAGGTCCGTGAAGGTCGCGGTCGTTGCCTGCGTGATCTGGTAGATCGCGACCCTGTCCCGTTCCGATGGTGTTTCTGCCATTGGGAAACTATCACGCAACCTTTGGCAGTCTGGCAAGCTGGCCACCTGACAAAAGCGCCCCGCCG
>JGI12316J15309_10007642_pt1 | contig 21780 bp, 24 predicted proteins | sample MarCyaLeptolynsp_FD_15309 | JGI IMG/M metagenome (IMG submission 15309) | reverse complement strand
ACCTAAGTAAAAGTGCAGGGCTAAGTATACCAGAAATTGAGAAACTGAGAATTCAGGAAATGTTAGAGCAGAGAAAACAATAATTCAATTAAATGAATGAAGAATTAGCTTAATTAAGCTAATTCTTCAAATTTTTAACAAGCTTCCAAACTCCATTAAAATGAGGTTTTTATTATTGATAATATGTTCCTTTTGCCTTCCAATTATTTTATTTTCCCAGAACCAATCACTAAGTAAAGAAGATAAAAAAAAGCAGGATGAAAAGGAAAAAATTGAAAAAAAAATAAATAAAAAAGAAGCAGAGGTTTCTGAGATTGATAAAAAGAAATCAAAGCGTCAAAACGAATTAGAAGTTTTAAAATTAAAAAAAAGCCAATTAGAAAATATAGAAGAGACTCAAAGTGCGCCTCAGAATGAAGAAAAAATTAAGACTGATCAGAAAATTGAAGAAAATAAAAACAAAGACATAAAAGAGCTATCGCAGAAAGTTGATAATCTCTTAGATATAATTAAGAAAGAGAAGGACATTCATTTAGGTCTAAGTGTAGGGTTTAGACAAGCATTTTCAACAGGAAAAGCTGATAAGTTCTTGGCACAGGCATCAATTTCTCCAATTGATAGCACTTTACAAATTGAACATCTCAATAGATATTCTTTACTAATTTCTGCTGTTATAACAGTTTTTCCATGGGAAAATAAAAAAGTTAAGCTTAGGAACTGGGGAGGATATGCAAATATTAATCTTGCAGAGATTGCATCGGATGGAGGGTTTGAAGGTATATTTAATCAACAAATTGAAGGAGGTATTGGCATATCAAAAAGGTTGTCTAAAAATTTCTCCTTTGGCATCGGTTATGAATTTATCTTCCACAGACGAATTAGAAACCATCTTTTCGAATTCGAAGGACAAAAAATCACTAAAGATGGTAAAGTAATTACTGATTTAGATGAGAATGATGAAAATATTTTTAGAAGTGACAATGTACATGCTTGGTCAGTTAAATTTATCTTCTTTTTAGGGAAAAACAACTAAATCTATAAAGTCAACACTCGTTTTAATTCCAGAATTTAATTTCAATTTCGAGAGTCCTTCAAAATCATTTAAATTATAGAGGCTCTCATTATATAACGTGCGTAGAAAGTATACTCCATTACACCTGCCATTTTCATCATCATCCTATTAATAATCAAGCATTTAAGATTCTATAGACTCCTCTTTGAATTGCAACTCAAAGAGTTTTTTGTAATGGCCATTCTTGCTTAAAAGTTCTTGATGATCTCCTTGCTCAATGATTTTACCAGAGTCTAGTACAATAATTTTATCCGCTTTTTGAATGGTGGATAAACGATGTGCAATTACAATGGAAGTACGACCCTCTGTAAGCACATCTGTTGCTTTTTGAATTAATTGCTCGGATTCTGTATCAATAGAAGAGGTAGCTTCATCCAATATCAAAATGCTCGGATTATGCACATATGCTCTGATAAAAGAGATCAATTGTCTTTGACCCAACGATAACATCCCTCCCCTTTCTTTTACATCGTAATCATAATCACCAGGCAGTTTACTTATGAAGTCGTGCGCACCTACTTTTTTAGCAGCTTCGATAACTGCTTCTTTGCTTATTTCAGAATTGTTTAAAGTAATGTTGTTATAAATGCTATCAGAGAATAGAAATACATCTTGTAAAACAACAGCCATATTCTTACGCAAAGATTCCAATTGGTAATCCCTAATTGAAACACCATCAATATTAACGCTACCCTTTTCAAACTCATAAAATCTTCCCAAAAGGTTGATAGTAGATGTTTTACCTGAACCGGTAGCTCCAACAAAAGCGATGGTTTCTCCTGCCTTGGCATTAAAGCTAATATCTCTCAATACATAATTTTGATCTTCGTAAGCGAAATAGACTTTTTCAAAATCAATATTTCCTTCAAAACGATCCTTAATAATATCGCCTTCATTTTGAATAAATGATTCGGTATCCAAAACTTTAAAAACCCTTTCTGAACTAACCATGCCCAATTGAAGTGTATTGAATCGATCGGCCAATTGTCTTATGGGTCTATATAACATGTGGATGTATAAAATAAAAGCAAACAATTCACCTAAAGTTGCATATCCAGATAAAACGCCTTTTGTTCCCCACCAAACCAATAAACCCAGTGAAGAGGCAGAAAGCATCTCTACAACTGGAAAGAAAATGGAATAAGCCCAAACCGTTCTAATGTGCGCATCCCTGTGCAATTTATTCATGGATTTAAACTTCTTCAATTCTACTTCTTCTCGATTGAAAATTTGGATAATCTTCATGCCACTTATTCTTTCCTGCACAAAAGAATTCAATAAAGAAACCTGTGTCCTTACTTGTTGAAATGCCTTTTTTATTACCCTTTTGAATATGGAAGTCGCAAAAATTAAGATTGGAATTGGAATCAAACTAATTAGCGTTAATAACCAATCCGTATAAAACATTACCACAATAACAGCCAACAATTTGAGGATGTCTCCAAAGATTACCAATACACCTTGAGAGAATATATTGGCAATGGTCTCTATATCAGAAACTGTCCTTGTGACCAATCTTCCTATGGGAGTCCTGTCAAAGTATTTTAGTTGGAAGGATAGAACATGCTTGTATAATTGAACCCGAATATCCTTGATGATTGTTTGTCCCAACCAATTTGCTAAATAAGTTTGGTAGAATTGAATGATTGCCTCTAGCAGCATTATGCCAATAAAAAGCAAGGTAAACATCAATACTCCATCTCTGTTGGATTGTTGAATTTCTACATCCACTATATGTCTGATAATCTGCGGACGTAATGGAGCGAGTATAGCTAGTAAGATAACAAGTAAGGCTGTGAAGTAAAAAATCTTATTGTATGGCTTAACGTACTTCATTACCCTTTTAAAGAGGGCAGTATCCCAAGCCTTTCCACTTACTTCACTCATGCTGCAAAAGTATCGATTAAAGCCAATTATTCCTTTTCGATAAAACCATCAATAGGGTATACAATTTCTTCCAAGAATAAACCATGTGCAGGTACAGAAGGCCCCGCCTTTGTTCGGTCGGAAGAAGCCATAAGTTGAGGTATACTATCTACCATACGCTTCCCTTCTCCTACTTCCAAGAGTGTACCAACGATACTCCTCACCATATTTCGCAAAAATCGATTGGCCTTAATTTCAAAGACCAATTGATTTCCTCTCGCTTCCCAATTGATGAATTGTACTTCACAATCATTGGTAAACGTTTGGGTCTTTGATTTACTAAAGGAGGAGAAATCATGATTGCCTAATAATTTCTTGGATGCCAATTGCATTTTTTCTACATCCAAAGTTCTATTATGGTATAGCGAATGCTGATTCGTAAAAGGAGATTTTATTTGTTGAATATAATAGCGATAGGTTCGCTGAGTAGCATCAAATCGAGCATGAAAGTCTTCTTTTACTTTTTTGACTTTAAGTATGGAAATGTCAGTTGGTAGAATGTTATTTAAATGATAGATCATTTCCTTTTCATCAATCTCAACATCAAAATCAATATGAGCTACCATTTCCCTTGCATGAACACCAGTATCCGTTCTACCTGCACCAACAATTTCAAAATCTTTTTGAAAATAAGTTTTCAATGCAATCTGTATAGCTTCTTGTACAGTCATGGCGTTTGGCTGAATTTGCCAACCGTGATAATTGCTGCCATTAAAAGCGATATAAATGAAATAGCGTTGCATCAAAAGGCAATAAACTTATCCATTTGTAATCCTAGATTCTGGATTGTATCCTCATCAACGATTTCACCATCATTCATTAAGCCGTCTATAGAAGATATGGGAAGTTTTTGTGGCATCACCGTAACTTGGATATAATTTAGAATATCAGCAAAATGATCCATTCCTCTTAAATTTCCAGCTCTACCTGCAGCCACACCAATCAAGGCAGCTTTTTTACCATAAAATTCAGAAGGTTTAATAGCATCAATCATCAATTTTAAAATACCTGGAAAACTGCCATTATATTCTGGAATAACAAACAAGAACTTATCCACTTTTTGAACATAGGACTTAGATAATTCACTAAACAATGGATTTTCTTGGTTATATATTGATGGCAAGGAAATTTCTTGTGTAATTTCAGAAAGATCCAATATTCTAGATTCTATACCCTTTTCCTTTAACAGTTCCTTGCATTTTTGTGCAAATTTTTCTGTGTTATTGCCTATTCTGTTGGTTGCTGAAACAATTGTTACCATAAATCCAATTAACAAAATTTTGTTTAAAAAAATGAATTGACCTTATTCCTCTTTTCAATCCCTTTAATGTACTTTTAACAGCATTGGGATAGAAACTGTTTAGCAAAGAAACACCAAATATTTTTGCAATACTAAAAGCATGAAAATCAATTATTACGGACATTCGACATTTCAAGTTTCAGATGGCGACTATTCCTTATTATTCGATCCCTTTATAAGCCCAAATGAACTGGCAAAGGATATTGATCTTCATGAAATTAAATGCGATTATTTGTTGATAAGTCATGCTCATCAGGATCATATCGTCGATGTAGAACAGATTGCAAAGAATAATGATTGTCAATTGATTTCAAATTATGAAATCATCAGTTGGTTTGCCAATAAAGGACTTGAAAATGGACATCCTATGAATCATGGTGGTTCATGGAATTTTGATTTCGGTTCAGTTAAATATGTCAATGCTGTTCACTCTTCCATGTTTCCAGATGGATCTTATGGAGGAAACCCTGGTGGCTTTGTGGTAAAAATGAATGGACAATCTTTTTATTATGCTGGTGACACGACATTACATGAAGACATGAAGTTGTTAGGAAAGTATGAAAACCTAGATTATGCATTCTTACCAATTGGTGACAATTTTACCATGGGCATAGATGATGCAATTGTAGCATCTGAATACATTGGATGTAAAAAAATAATTGGAATGCACTTTAATACCTTTCCTTATATCGCGATTGACACTGAAGAAGCTATGAGAAAGTTTAAAGATGCAGGAATTGAGTTGATATTAATGGAAATTGGAAGTCAAATAAATATATAATTGAGAGAACACTATGGGTAAAATTATATCAGTTGCGAATCAAAAAGGTGGTGTTGGAAAAACAACGACTTCTATTAATCTTGCAGGCGCTTTAGGCGTATTGGAGAAGAAAGTATTATTGGTTGATGCAGATCCACAAGCCAATGCAACTTCTGGAGTTGGAATTGATCCAAGAAATGTAAAAACCAGCATTTATGAGTGTGTCATCAATGAAATAGAACCCCAGGATATTATCATTGAAACCAATTCTCCTAATCTATATTTACTGCCTGCTCATATAGACCTTGTTGGTGCTGAAATTGAAATGATCAATATGCCTAGCAGGGAGAAAATGATGCGTGCAGCACTTAATAAGGTAAAAGATGATTATGATTTTATCATCATTGACTGCTCCCCTTCTTTGGGGCTGATTACCTTAAATGCCTTAACCGCTTCAGATTCAATTATCATCCCAGTTCAATGCGAATATTTTGCCTTGGAAGGACTTGGTAAATTATTGAATACAATCAAGATTGTACAAGCCAGGTTAAACCCTGATTTGAGTATTGAAGGTTTGTTGCTAACCATGTACGATATTAGACTTAGATTATCTAACCAGGTGGTTGAAGAAGTGAAAACACACTTTCAAAAAATGGTATTCGATACCATTATTCAAAGAAACACCAGATTAGGTGAAGCACCTAGTCACGGAGAAACCATTATCATGCACGATGCTAGCTGCAAGGGAGCAATTAATTATCTTAATTTAGCCAGAGAAATTTTGCAGAAGAATGAGATGACCAATATCAAAGGGTCAGAGAAAATATTGGATTTTAATCAATGACAAAGAAACCGGCATTAGGTAAAGGATTAAGCGCACTTTTAGAAAACGACAATACAGATATAACTTCTCGATCAGAATCAACAGAAAACCCAAATACTTTGGGTTCTATTTCTACTATTGAGATTTCTAAAATAGAAGCCAATCCATTCCAACCAAGAACAAAATTTGAGCAAGGTGAATTAGAAGAACTTGCACAATCAATTAGAGAATTAGGAATCATTCAACCCATTACTCTGAGAAAGATGGGTTATGACAAATACCAATTAATCTCAGGAGAAAGAAGATTCAGAGCTTCTCAATTGGCTGGATTAAACGCCATTCCAGCCTATGTAAGATTGGCCAATGATCAAAGCATGTTGGAGATGGCTTTGGTCGAAAACATCCAGAGAAGTGAATTGGATGCCATAGAAATTGGACTCTCCTATCAACGACTGATAGAAGAATGCAAGCTTACGCAAGAAGAATTAAGCCAAAGGGTTGGTAAAAATAGAAGCACCATAGCTAACTACTTAAGACTCCTCAAATTACCCATTGAAATACAGAATGGAATTAGGGAAAATAGATTGAGTATGGGGCATGCAAGAGCTCTAATTAATCTTGCAGATCCTACTACTCAGTTGGAAATTTTTAATCAAATTTTAGAAGACACCTTATCTGTCCGAAAAACAGAAGAACTTGCCAAGGCCAAGAAGCCAAATCAGGAATTAATTAAGAAGTCTCCTACCAAAAGGCTACCATTGTCCTTGATGGATCAAAAGATTAAAGCCAAACTTGCTTCTAAACTTGATTTGGATGTTAATTTTCTTCGGAATGATGTACAAAAAGGGAAAATTATTCTCTCCTTCAATTCGGATGAAGAACTTCAGAAAATTATCAATTTGATTGATAGCGAATAAGTCATGATCTGCCGATCTGTTTCATTTATCTTTTTTTCCTTGTTGTCGATCAATATATTGTTTGCACAATCAGACACCTTATCCTTAAAGGCAGATGCTCCAAAACATTCTCCAACAGCGGCTACTTTAATGTCTATGGCAGTCCCTGGTTTAGGACAAGCGTACAATAAGAAGTATTGGAAAATCCCGATTGTTTATGCCGTAATAGGCACTTCACTATATTTTGCATTGGATCAACAATCTAAATTTAAAGACTTTAGAAAGGCTCTTGGCAATAGATTAGATGATGATTCTTCTACTGTAGATTTAAAGTATAACGGGAAGTTTACCAATGATAATTTAAGGTCATTGATTGATTTTCATCGGAAGAATCGGGATATATTATATGTATTGACCGCAATATCTTATGCTTTAAACATATTGGATGCTGCGGTAGATGCGCATCTCTATCATTTCGATGTTAGTGATAATCTAAGTGGTATCGTTAAACCCGACTTTCAATTTCTTGCACAAGAGAAAAGGATAGTTCCTTCCCTGCAGCTTTCGTTAAAATTTGGTAAAACCAACCGCATAAATTATTATTGATCCAGTTGTGGAATATGTAATATGTTAAGTATGCTTCTAGAAATAATTTTATCACAATGAAAATCGCAATTGTAGGATATGGTAAGATGGGTAAAACAATTGAAGAAATTGCTTTAGAGAGAGGTCATGAAATTATTCTCAAAATAGGCAGTAAAAATAAAGGGGATTGGTTAGAAAATTCACTAGAAAAAGTAGATGTTGCCATAGAGTTTAGCCAACCAACCGAAGTTTTAAGCAATATCAAGAGAGCTCTTGAACAGCGGGTTCCAATAGTCATTGGCACTACTGGATGGAATGATCAAAAAGAGGAAATTCAAAATCTTTGTAGAACACAAAATGCTTGTATGCTTGCTGCATCAAACTTCAGTATTGGAGTCAATCTATTTTTTGAGTTGAATACTAAACTAGCTCAAATGATGTCTAAGCGGAATGAGTATAATGCAAGTATAGAAGAAACGCACCATACCCAAAAATTAGACAGCCCTAGTGGTACTGCAATCAGTTTGGCAAATGGAATAATTGAAAATCACTCTCAGTATAATAATTGGCAAGAAAGTTCTGAAGTTGACTCTACTTCCCTTCCAATTGTTGCTTACAGAGAAGAAGATGTTAAAGGCACACATGTCATAAATTACGATTCTGATATTGATTACATAAGAATCGAGCATTTTGCAAAGAATCGAAAAGGATTTGCCTTAGGTGCGGTACTAGCTGCAGAATACATTAAAGGTAAGACCGGAATATATACCATGAAAGACGTTTTAAACATATAGGATATGCAAACTACCGTAATACTAATCATCTTATACTTCTTACTATCTCATATTGGATTGTATCTGATATTTAAAAAAGCAGGCATAAAAGCTTGGAAAGCCTTAATCCCATTTTATGGAACTTACATTTCCATCAAATTAATTAGAAAACCGATCTGGTGGATGGCCGTTTATTATATCCCATTTTTAGGCTTTATTGTTTGGGTCGGAATTGTAGTTGAAATCCTGAAGCAGTTTAAGATCATTTCATTCTGGGAGCATGCATTAGCAGTTGTATTTACACCAGTATATTTAGCATATGTAGGTTTGAGTAATAACCATCAATATGCTGGATATGAATTTGTAGAAAACTACAATAAATCAAAGATTAGAGAATGGGTGGATGCAATATCTTTTGCAGTAATTGCGGCAACTTTAATTAGGGCCATTTATATAGAAGCATTTACCATACCTACTTCTTCTATGGAGAAATCATTGCTAGTCGGTGATTTCTTATTTGTTAGTAAGGTAAATTATGGGAGTAGAATTCCGAATACACCAATATTCTTTCCTTTTGCCCATCATACCATGTGGTTTACGGATGATGTAAAATCCTATTCAGAATTGATAAAACTTCCCTATGCTAGACTGCCCAAGTTTCAAAATGTAAAAAGAAATGAAGCAGTAGTATTCAATTTTCCAGCAGGTGATACTGTAGTTGTCCAGCATCAGAACCAAACCTATTACCAAATGGTAAGAGATCTTGGAAGAAAGAGAATATGGAATCAGTTCGATGTAGTTACAAGACCTGTTGATAAAAGAGAAAACTATATCAAAAGGTGTGTTGGTTTACCAAAAGACAAACTACAAATAAAAAAAGGCGAATTGTTCATTAATGATGAAGTTGCTTATGAAGCAGAAGGTGTACAATACAATTATTTGGTACAGACAGATGGAAGAGGGTTTCGAAATGAGATGATGTTAGAACATGAAATCACTGAATATGGTCGCACACAATCGCCCAATTTATGGAGCATGCACCTTACCAATGAGAATTATGAATACATCAAAGCCTTGCCACAAGTTAAAAGGATTGAGAAAGCAGTAAAACCAAGCGGATTCTATGATGATGGCAGGTTAATGAAAAATCCGATGTTTCCAAATACGGATACCACGCATTGGACAGAAGACAATTATGGACCAATCCAAATACCTTACAAAGGACAAAAGGTAACCTTGACCCTTGAAAATTTACCACTATATGATAGAATCATTCGAGTTTATGAGAGAAACGATCTAAAAGTAAAGGATGGTCAGATTTATATCAATGGTGAAATAACAGATAGCTATGAAATAAAGATGGATTATTATTGGATGATGGGAGATAATCGTCACAACTCCCAAGATAGTAGATTTTGGGGATTTGTACCCGAAGATCACGTTGTTGGGAAAGCTGTTTTTATTTGGCTGTCTTTAGATCCCAACAAGAGTTTCTTGAGTAAAATAAGGTGGAATAGATTGTTTAGTTTAGTTCATAACGATAAATCCGCATATCAAGAAGCCAAGCAATAAAATAAGCACCTATTATAAACAGAAGCTTAACTTTGCTTGTTTATTGTTTCCATGAGCGAATCCGTACTCCCTTATAAAAATAGCAAGAGCAGCAAGAAAGAGCAGATAGCAGAGATGTTTGATAACATTTCTCATCGCTACGATTTCCTGAACCATTTTCTATCGTTAGGTATTGATAAGATATGGAGAAAAAAAGCGGTTAGCAGATTAGAAGAAGTGCAGCCGAAGATAATTCTCGATGTAGCTTGTGGAACTGGTGATTTTGCCATAGAATGTCTGAGTCTAAAACCAGATAAGGTTATTGGAATCGATATTAGTCATGGAATGCTTGCTCATGGCAAGAAGAAAATAGAGAATTCCAAGATTGCTGATTTGATTGAATTAAAATATGGCGATTCTGAAAACATCCCTTTTTCAGACAATTACTTTGATGCCATTACAGTTGCTTTTGGCGTTAGGAATTTTGAAAATTTAAAGGAAGGATTGTCTGAGATGTTAAGGGTATTGAAACCGGAAGGCAAAACCGTTGTGTTGGAATTCTCTAAACCAAGACGATTCCCGATCAAACAGTTGTATAATTTCTATTTTAAACGAATACTTCCCATTTTAGGAAAGAAGATTTCCTCAGATTCTTCAGCTTATACCTATCTTCCTGAGTCTGTAGATGCTTTTCCAGAAGGGGAAGATTTCTGTGAGATACTTCGAAATATTGGATATAAAAATGTGCGAAAAAAGCCTTTGCTATTTGGAGTTGCAAGCATATATGAAGGAATAAAATAATTTTGCAGCCGAGATGGCGTTCCTAGATTCATGAAAAAAATCCAGATACTACTTTTACTTAGCTTCCTATATATTCATGCTTTGGCCCAAAAGCCTAAAGTGATGAACCTACAGCGATTTGATGTAAAGACAGTTCACTTTGGATTTTCATTGGGTTTAAACTCCGCTTCATTTGCTGTCCATAGAAGACCAATACAGCAACAAGATTCATTGCTTACCCTAGATGTAATTAATCAAAGTGGTTTTAATCTAGGTATAGTAACGGATTTACATATACACGAATATTTAAATCTTCGCTTCTTGCCTACCCTGGTATTCGGGCAAAGAAATATGGAGTTTAAGTTTCGAGATGAAAGAGGAGACATCTATTTACAAGAAAGGGCAATAGAATCTACCTATTTGGATTTCCCTATCCTACTCAAATACAGATCAAAACGACTGAATAATTTTGCAGCTTATTTTATTGCAGGATGGAAAGCATCCATAGATTTGGCTTCTAACGAAAATGTAAACAATAGCGATATCGCTGAATCTATTATTAAATTGAAAAGAAATACCTCTTCCGCTGAAGTAGGTATTGGAACCGACTTCTTTTTGCCGTACTTTAAGTTTGCCATTGAAGCCAAGATGTCTTACGGATTGCAAGATGTTCTCATTCACGATAATACCGAATTATCCAATCCGATAGAGAAGATTGTTCCAAAAATGTTTATAGTATCCCTTCTATTTGAAGGTTAGGCAATAAGCACTATTTACCTCCTAGGATTCATTTGCCATTTTGGCATTAATTACTTAATCTTGCACCCCTTATGCGACACAGCCAAACATTTGCAATTTACACCCTTGGGTGTAAGCTCAATTTCTCAGAATCTTCTGCTATTGCTAAAGAATTCGAAGATAATGGCTACGCCCGTGTTGATTTTAGTGAAGAGGCTGATATCGTAATCGTTAATACCTGTTCTGTAACAGAACAAGCGGATAAAAAATGTCGTCAAATTGTCAGTCAAGCGAAAGGAATTTCTCCAGATGCAATTGTAGCTATTATCGGATGCTATGCCCAATTGCAAACAGAAACAATTAGTCAAATAGAAGGTGTAGATATTGTCTTAGGTGCCTCGGACAAATTCAATTTGGTTGAGCGAATACAACAATTCCAAGAAAACCGCCTAGATCGCATCATTATACCTTCCGCAATTAAAGATGTCAAAGATTTCTTTCCTTCTTATTCTCGACAAGATAGAAGCAGGACTTTTTTCAAAGTACAAGATGGATGCGATTACTTCTGTTCCTTTTGTACAATTCCCTTAGCAAGAGGAAGAAGTAGAAGCAATACCATAGAAGAAACCTTAAGAACAGCTAGACAAATTGCAAAGGAAAATGTTAAAGAGGTAGTGCTTACAGGTGTTAATATTGGTGATTTTGGCAGGGCAAACAATGAGACATTTTATGAGCTAATTCAAGCTTTGGAAGAGGTAGAAGGAATTGATCGATTCCGAATTTCATCCATAGAACCGAATCTATTGAGTGATGAAATAATTGAATTTGTGGCGCAATCGGCAAAGTTTGTTCCTCACTTTCATCTCCCACTTCAATCAGCTTCCAATGAAGTGTTGAAAGCCATGCGAAGACGCTATCGAAAAGAGCTTTACATGGATCGATTAAACTCCATTAAAACCTTGATGCCGAATGCTTGCATTGGTGTTGATGTAATTTGTGGATATCCAAGCGAAACTGATGCTTTGTTTGAAGAGACTTATACTTTTTTGGAAAACTCAGATGCCTCTTATTTACACGTTTTCACTTATTCTGAGAGGGCAAATACACCTGCAGCAAAAAGGAGCAATCAGATTCCAAAAAATGTTCGTAGATTGCGAAGCAAGCGATTGCAGGAACTTTCAGAAATTAAAAAGAGAAAATTTTACGATTCGCAGTTAAATAATGAATTAACGGTGCTTTTTGAAGCTAGCGAACAAAACGGCTTTATGCACGGCTATACAGAAAATTACATTAAAGTTAAATCTATATATAACCCAGATTGGGTAAATCAACTAAAAAGAGTGGTTCCATTGTCAGTAAATGCAGATGGAACGGTATTTGCTGAAGTCTTAGTTGAAGAATATGTGCCTTTAGAGGCCTAAAATTGAAATTGATCTTATGGGAAGACCATCTACCAAACCAAAAAAACTAAAAGACGGATTTTATCTGGAGGTAAAAAATCAAGGAGCTAAATCAGGAATTAAAATTCGAAGAGATACCTACGAAGAAATGATGCTTGCCAAGAAAAACTTCGAAAGAACCAAAGAAGTTAAAGTGCTTGGGGAAGTTATCGACGATAAATTCGTTAACGATAAGAAATCTTCTAGAAAAAGTAAAAAAGAAAGTAAGTAGACTTTCTAATCTTCGTCCCAACTTACTTTCACTCCTGCAGTTGTTGGACTGCTGATACAAGCCAATATATATCCTTCATTGACTTCTTCAGCACCCAACCCCAAATTATTTTCCATATGGACTTCCCCATTCAATAATTTGGCTTTACATGTAGTGCATACTCCAGACTGGCAGCTATAAGGTGGATCCAAACCTTCTCTTTCTGCCGCATCTAGAATAAATTCTCCTGGCATTAATTCCAATTGATGTGTCGATTCATCTATAACTACGGTTACTTCATTTGGGTTTGATGAATTATTTGGTGCTTCTTTCGGTGAATCGCTGCTTGTGAAGTATTCTATGTTAATATTATTATCCGATACTCCTTTGCTCTCTAATCCAATCTTAACTGCCTCTATCATTGCTTCAGGACCGCAGATAAAATATTGGAAGTCATTTAAATCCCCATTTAAGCCTTCCATTAAGCTTTGGGTTCTATCACGATCAATCCTCTCCCCTTGACTGCTTAAATAATGTTGGACCAACAATCTTGATTGGTATTGTGATTGCAATTGTTCTAACTCAGACTTAAATATTATGTCTTCTTCTGTGCGATTGCCATAGAATAAATATACTTCACGAGATGAATCACTTAATGCTTGTTTTAAAATGGAAATTATTGGAGTTATTCCACTCCCAGCAGCAAAAAGAACCAGGGGCTTCTGAAGATCTTTCACAACAAAATTTCCCATTGGTGGCATTACTTCTAATTCATCACCAATTCCTAATTCTTGAAACAAATAAGAAGACATTCTTCCGTTGGGAATCATCTTAGAAGATATCTTTAGCTCCTCGCCAAATTCTTTTGAAGATGAAATAGAATAAGACCTTCTTATTTCCTCACCATTTATCGCTTGCTTTATCGTTAAGTATTGACCAGCCTGATATTCAAATTCTGACTTTAAATTCTCAGGAATATTAAATTGAATAGAAACAGTATGTTTTGTTTCTTTAATAATGTTTTTTACTTCTAATTGATGAAATGAAACTGCCATTAATCCTTATCCTTTTATATATTATCTAATGCTTGAGAAACATTATTTTCTATTTCTTCTAAAATATTTTCAGTTTGCCGAGCTTCAAAGCTATTACCAGTTATCTTCTCAAATAACTCAATATATCTTCCGCTTACTTTTGCTACAAATTCATCTGGAATTTGAGGCATCTTTTGTCCTTCCAGACCCTGAAAGTCATTTGCAATTAACCATTCCCTAACAAACTCTTTACTCAATTGTTTCTGCTTCTCTCCCTTTAATTGCCTTTCTTCATAGCCATCACTATAAAAATACCTGGATGAATCCGGCGTATGGATTTCATCGATTAGATATATCTCCCTACCTATTTTACCGAATTCGTATTTGGTATCCACCAAAATCAATCCTTGTTTAGCTGCCATCTCTGTACCCCGCTGAAACAATTTTCTCGTATAATCTTCCAACAATAAATAATCTTCCTCCTTGACGATGCCCTGATCTATAATATCTTTTCTTGAAATATCTTCATCATGTCCCTCTGTCGCTTTGGTTGCAGGTGTAATAATAGGTTCTGGGAAAGCATCATTCTCTTTCATGCCTTCGGGCATTTCTACTCCACAAATAGTTCTTCTACCTGCTTTGTATTCTCGCCATGCATGTCCGCTTAAATAACCTCTAATTACCATTTCTACCATAAATGGTTCACACTTTTTACCTATGGTTACATTTGGATCTGGGCTATTAATAACCCAGTTCGGAACTATATCCTTGGTTGCTTCTAAAAAAATCGATGCTATCTGATTAAGAACTTGACCTTTAAAAGGAATGGGTCTGGGTAAAATAAAGTCAAATGCAGAAATTCGATCTGTTGCAACCATTACCAAGGTATCTTCCTTTATATGATATACATCTCTAACTTTTCCATGATAAACTTGCTCCTGCCCTTTGAATTCAAAGTCTGTTCCTTCTATGCCTACCATTCTACTTTTTTTTTAATTCCTTATTTGTAGATTCCATGGAATAGGCATCGATGATTTTTTTCACCAAATCGTGCCTAATCACATCTTTAGTATCAAATTGAATAAAATCAATCCCTTTTGTTTTCTTCAATATTTGAGTTGCTTGTATCAAACCTGACATTTGATTCTTGGGTAAATCAATTTGAGAAGCATCTCCAGTAATGCAGAATTTTGCATTTCTACCCATTCTAGTTAGAAACATTTTGAATTGACTGGTGGTTGCATTCTGCGCTTCGTCTAAAATAACAAAGGCATTGTCCAATGTTCTTCCACGCATAAATGCCAATGGAGCAATTTGAACAATACCATTTTCCATGTAATCCTTTAATTTTTCCGCTGGAAACATGTCATTTAAGGCATCATAGAGTGGTTGAAGGTATGGATCGAGTTTTTCTTTTAAATCTCCAGGTAAAAATCCCAGATTCTCTCCGGCTTCTACTGCTGGTCTAGTTAAAATAATTCTTCTTACTTCTTTATTTTTTAGAGCCCTTGCAGCAAGAGCAACTGCGGTATACGTTTTACCAGTACCTGCAGGACCCAAAGCAAAAACTAAATCATGCTTGGCAAATGATTTTACCAATTTCCTTTGATTCACTGTTCGAGCTTTAATCAATAAGCCCTTAGTTCCATGAACTAAAACTTCATCTATCTCTTGTAATTGATTTTCTATCGGTTTGGTTTCTTTAGCCAACAATCTTTCTATATTTCCTTCAGTTAACTCCTTGTATTTCTTTAAGTATTGTATTATCAATTGAAGTTTTTGTTCAAACTCTTCTACCGTTCTTTTATCTCCGATTGCCTTAACCTTACTACCACGAGAAACCAATTTTATTTCTGGAAATTGTTGTCGAATAAGTTTTAGCTTTCTATCATTTACACCGAATAATTCTATGGGATTTACTTCGGCGATTTCAATCGTCTTTTCTACCAATACTTCATTACTTTAGGTTGCTCTAGCTTCATTGAAGGTACGAAATTATTACTAATTTTGATGGCTTCAAACAATCCATTTAAATTCTTGGAGCACTAGATGTCGGTCATTACTCTCACCACAGATTTAGGATTAAATGACCATTATGTTGGTGTTTTAAAAGGTAGTATCTTAAAACAATACCCAGAGGCCAAAATAGTTGATATAACTCATCATATTCCAGCCTACAATATATTGCAAGCTGCTTTTACGCTTAAGAATGCCTATCAAGCGTTTCCAGATGGCAGCATACATATTGTTGGTGTTACCCCAAATGCAGGTGTGGAAAGTGAGCACCTATTGGTATATGAGGATGGTCATTACTTTATTGGTGCCGACAATGGTTTATTTTCTTTGATGTTTCCAAAACTACCGAAGAAAATTTACCGACTTAATTTAACTGCTGAAAACGAATTGATTAGCTTCCCTAGTAGAGACATTTATACCAAAGCAGCCTGTCATTTGGCCAAAGGAGGCACCATGGAAATGATTGGTCAACAAAGCAAGGATATGGTTGAAAGAACCATGTTTCAAGCTACTACAATTGACAATTTGATCAAGGGAATGGCAATTCATATTGACCATTATGGCAATATCATTACTAATATTGATGAAAGCACTTTTAATGCATTTGGTAGAAATAGGGAATTTAAAATTGAATTTCGACATGGGGATTACAACATTAATGAAATAAGTAAATCCTATAATGATGTACCAGAAGGAGAAAAACTGGCTTTGTTCAGCTCGAATAAATTGTTGGAAATTGCAATGAATCAAGGCAATGCAAGTCAACTTTTAGGCATTAGAGAATCAGATATAATACGCATAGAGTTTTATGATCGTTAGAATTGTAAAATTGACCTTTCAGGAAAATCACATAGCAGATTTTCAATCCATCTTTGAATCATACAAAGAAAAAATAAGAGCGTTTCCCGGCAACCAACATTTGGAACTATTACAAGACAAAAATGACCCAAGGGTATTTTTTACTTATAGCATCTGGGACAAGGATGAATCCTTGCAAGCATATCGCCATTCTGAGTTATTTACTAGTACTTGGGCAATGACAAAGGTTTTATTTGCAGAAAAGCCAGTTGCCTGGTCTACAGCCCAATTGCATCGATTGGCATGAACACAAAGATTTCCGTATTGATGCCAGTGAAGAATGCTGCAAAGTATTTGGAAGAATGCATCCAATCCATTATTTCACAAGAAGAAGAAAACTGGGAATTGATTGCAGTTAATGACCATTCTAATGATACCTCCAAGGAGATATTAATGGATTTTCAAAGAAGGGACGATCGAATAAAATGTTTTGACAATAAAGGATTTGGTATTATTCCTGCTTTGCAAACAGCATATCATAAGTCTAGCGGCCAATTGATTCATAGAATGGATGCGGATGACCTTATGCCGAAAAATAAATTAAGCTTGCTCAAGGAAAATTTAATCCAAATTGGTCAGGGAAATCTAGTGACAGCCAAAGTGAAATACTTTGCTTCAGAAGGAGTTAGTGACGGCTACCAACAATATGAAGCGTGGTTGAATGATTTATGTGACCGAGGTTTGCACTGGGAGTCCATCTATAAAGAATGTGTGGTCCCCTCTCCTTGTTGGATGGTTTATCGAGAAGATTTTGAGAATTGTGGAGCCTTCCAAAGTGATATCTATCCAGAAGATTACGACTTGTGTTTTCGCTTTTTCAAACATGGATTAAGAGTGCATGCGATTCAAGAAGTACTGCATTTGTGGAGAGACCATACGGAAAGGACAAGTAGAAATCATGAGCATTACCAACAAAATGCTTTTTTTGAAATAAAGCTGCATTACTTCTTGCAATTGCATCATGAAGCAAATAGGCCATTGGTTATATGGGGTGCAGGCAAGAAAGGGAAAATCATGGCTAAATTATTACAAGAAAAAGGCGTTAAGTTCCACTGGGTAAGCAATAATCCTAATCGAGAGGGAAAAGAGGTCTATGGACAATTAATGCAATCCTACAAAGAGATTATACAAAAAGACAATCCTCAAGTAATTATTACAGTTGCACAAAGAGGAGCAAACAAAGAAATTGAATTCTTTTTAGATTCTTTACAATTAAGAAAGGGTAGGGATTATTTCTTTTTTAGATAAGAATCACTCAATCTTCTGGAGTTTCATTGTTTTCACTTCACCGTCCTTGTGGTTTAGGCGAATCAAATAATTTCCATTGGGATAATTCGATAGATCTAACTCAATCGTACTGTTGATGATATTCCCATCTAAAAGCTCTAGCAACTTTCCTTCAACACTCCATAATTCTATTTGACGAAGGTCTGGTACTTTCCCATCTTTGCTTCTAATCTGAAAACTTCCATTGGTAGGATTTGGGAAGTGTTCATATTGTCTGCTCAGCTTTTCTTCATTCTCTTCAATATCTGTAGTATTCACCACAATAAATTGTCCCATCATTCCACCATCTTCATGAAATAGGTTATGGCAATGAAACATATACGGAATACTGTCATTGGCAAAATCATCGAATGTGGTTATGTACCTAATGGTATCAAAAGGTTCTACATTAATTACATCCTTTCTACCAGCTAAATGAGGTGGAGGTGGATTGCCATTAATGTCTAAAACATAAAACTGAATATCATGTATGTGCCATGGGTGGGCTACATCTGTTAGGTTTATTAATGTCCATATTTCCGTATCATCTAGCTCTACCGTATCATTTATAACCATCATATCCATCACAGTCCCATTAATATAAAAAGGAAATCCACTAGAATCGACAGTAAAGATTTTGGTTCTTTGGTGATCAACTGTATTGGGATTGGGTCGTGTAATTGTGTTTAAATCCACAGGAATAGTTGTAATGGCATTGGCTGTTGCAGGCTTTACCCTAAACTCAATCACCTCAAAGTCGGCAGAATCTAGTCGGTTTGGCCTGAAGTTCGTATCGTTTTGAATCCCTCCTGGGCCACCTCTTGGTCTTCTTGGTCCACCAGAAACCCCTGGAGGAAGTTCAGAAGAAAAAGAGCGCATGATAATGGAAGTATCATTAGTGCTTGCAAAATCTACCACTATTTCATAACGTTCCCCTGGTGACATCTGGATACGATTGGCTGGCAATCTTCTTTGCAACAAACCACCGTCTGATCCAATTATCCAAACATCCAAATTAGGGGGCAAACCCAAATTATACACCCTTTGCATGGAAGCATTTAACATGTGAAAACGAACCATTTGATTAGGCACATCCAGATGAGGACCTAAGGTTCCGTTTACCATCATGGTATCCGCAAGAATTGTAAAAATAAAATCCCGATTATCATCGAATGATTTATCTTGGATGATAAGTGGGAATTCATCTACACCATAAGTATGTGGCAATTGATCGCCTACCGGATTATCATCACGAATTATGATCATTCCTGCAGCTCCTTTATTTACTTGCATGGCAGTATGGTGATGCAAATGCGGATGATACCAAAATGTTGTCGCCTCTTCAATTACTGTAAAGTCAGGCGACCATGTCATGCTATCTAAAATAGGAGTATGGGGACCTCCATCATCTTCGGGCGCCACATGCATACCATGCCAATGCATGGTTGTTGTTTCTCCTAGCATATTGGTAACATTCATTTGTACAAAGTCACCAGCATTCATGATTAAAGTTGGCCCCAAATAATCCCCATTTATTCCGAAAGTAGGTGTTTGCACTCCTTGAAAGAACTCTACAGAGGATGGAGCAACTGTTAAATTAAAAGTTGTGCCAGTGATGGTATCTGGTATGTGCAAAGGGTTTGGGAACTGTTGCGCATAGGATACATTTACACTGAATAAAGCGATCAATATAAAGCTGAAGATATTGTACTTACATTTCATTTTCTGGATTTTTTAATTAAACACCATGGTAACTTTAATGTTTTGGCGGAGCATTAGGAACAAATGTATATAAATGTAGGTGCAAGACATCAATCGATTTTCAAAAAATCTACTCAAACTATTCAATTTAACTACCTTCGATCGCTAAATTTTACCCATGAAAAGTATAGCGGTATTCTGTGCATCAGCAGATGGAATTGACGATAGATATTTATTAAAAGCAAAGGAAGTAGGCAATGTAATTGCGGAAAAAGGCTATAATTTGGTTTATGGTGGTGGTGGCATAGGTTCTATGGCAGCAGTTGCAAATGGAGCTATTGAAGCTGGTGGAAAAGTTATTGGTGTCCTTCCTCATTTCTTGGCCAAAAGAGAAATCGCACAAAAAAATCTACATGAATTAATCTTGGTGGATTCCATGCATGAGAGAAAAATGAAAATGAATGAGCTAAGTGACGGTAGTATCACCCTACCAGGAGGATTTGGCACCTTAGAGGAGTTCTTTGAAATTATAACTTGGGGGCAATTGGGATTACATCAAAAACCAACTGCTTTGCTTAATGTGCATGGATTTTATACCAACTTAATAGCGCAGTTGAAGCACATGAATGAGCAAGAATTACTCAAAGACAAATACCATGATATGTTGTTAATCGAGGAAGACATCCATCAACTAATTGAAAAGATGGAAAACTACAAACATCCGGATTTGGAACAATGGTTAAAAGACGAAGAGGAGAGTTAGTTCTTTTTTAGTTTATTATCGATAAAGATCGCTTCTTCTAAAATTGCTCTAATATTATTCTCAGGAATTTCTTCTAAACTTTTAAATTCAACACTTCTAACCATTTTTCTTCCTTTACTCTCCAACAATTCATGACTAGCTTGAAATCGAAAACCATTGGGAAAAGCCAACTCCACTCCTTCTCTATTGTCTGGATTTAGGTAAACCACCCATTTGTGTTGATAATACATTGGAATTTTGTAGGCAATCTTAGGTTTCAATTGAAATTCCTCCACTAGCATGGCATGAAAGTACAAGAGAATCTCTCTTTTGAATCCCTGATAATTAAAGATATACTCCTCTACTTCATTCATGAAATTCCATTAGAATTCTACCAAAAGTAAATTTAAATTTGAAGCATATATCCAATCATGTTAGAAGAATCTCTTCAATCTAAAGATATTCATTGGAAGGAAATCAACCTCAAGAGAGGTGAGTTTTTGATCCGTGCTGGTGAGAAAGAAAATCACTTGGCCTATGTGCTTGAAGGTGCATTGCGTGCCTTTACCTACAAAGGAGAGGAAGAGTTTACCATTCGCTTTGCTTATACCGGTAGTATAGCCGCTTCCATACCAGCCTATTTCAATAATGAAGCTTCTGATGTAAGCATACAAGCAATCCGGCAAAGCAAATTGTTGCAATGCAGAAAATCAGAATTTGAAGCTTTCGCTGCCTCAACTAGAGAAAGATTGTTGCAGTACAACCATTTACTGAAGGAATTGATGGGCACTTTTTATGAACGAGAAGTCGATCTATTGACCAACTCGCCTGCCGAACGCATAGAAAGGGTAAGAAAAAGGAGCCCACAAGTGTTTCAGGAAATACCGCACAAATACATTGCATCTTATTTACGCATGAGCCCAGAAACTTTAAGTCGGTTGTTAAAGTCTTGATTTGGATCAAGATTTATTAGTTTCATTAGCAGCAATTTTGTCCAAAAAAAGATGAAGCAAAGCGAACTGATAGAGAAATTAATAAAGATCTCAGAAGATTTAAATCGAGAAGCAGAAGCAATTGCCCAACTGCCTGTAGAAAAATTGAGACAAAGAGCTAAGGAAAAGTCTTGGAATGCCCTAGAGTGTTTTGCCCATGTCAATTTATATATAGATATCTACAATGAGTTTTTCGAAAATGCCTTAAGGAAAAGCAAAAGCATTAAGGAAGATAAAGAAATTAAAAGGGGATATTGGGGCAATCGTTTTATCCAGTGGATGGATCCCAATGTAGATAGTATGCAAAAGATGAACAC
>JGI12316J15309_10016014_pt1 | contig 21988 bp, 16 predicted proteins | sample MarCyaLeptolynsp_FD_15309 | JGI IMG/M metagenome (IMG submission 15309) | reverse complement strand
ATTGGTGGGGTTGTCGATATTCGAACGCAGGGCGCGCTTGAACGCAGTGAAGGCGGGTCGTTTGGTGTCGAGGCTCGGGACTCCAGCTTTGATGACAGAACAGGCTATCGCTACAGAGCGAGTTTTGTTAAACATCTGAACGACGACGTCGGATTCAATATTTCGGCCTCCGCGCGACGGCGCTATAACAGAACATTCCAAATTGATTCGCCATCTTCTGCACTGAATATTCTTCGTCCACAGAGTTATGTAGCGGCTGACGGCAGTACGGTGACATTTGCGACACCCGACGAAAATGAAGACGCCCTGATTTATGTTGAGGAGGGCTTTATTGCTCCTGAGGACCTGACCACCGAGGAGGCACGATATCGCTACAACGACTACGTTGAAGACAATATCAATGTTTCCGGCACCATCGACTGGATTGTCTCCGACCGAACAAGCCTGACATTCGGTGGAATTTACAGTCGCAGCGATCGGGAAACCTTCACCACTGAATTGCAACTGGACTCCGATGCCGAAACCGGGAGCAATGACGTATTTATGAATGGTCAACTCACGTTTGAAGACCCAGAGTACGACTATAGAGCGGAGATTATCGACAGAGACGAGGAGCAATATAGTTTGTTCATACGCGGTGAAACGGAGACCAACAACTGGGAATTTGACTATATTGCCGGGTTTTCAAATGCGTACCGAAATCGGCCATCCACAAGAATGGCGTTCTCCGCGAATTCAGCGGATATCGACATTCCGGGCGCGGACGATCCGGCGGGTGCGAATTTCGCGCCGTTCGCCATCGATTCACCGTTCATTCTCCCGAATCCTGGCAACACGGCCGTATTCAATGCCGCACTGAATCCATTTACGTGCCCACGCCTGAATCCAGCGGCAACCGAAACGGGCAATTGCTTTCAATTTAGCGACTTTCGATCAGAGCTAACCGATAGCGCGGAAAACGATCGCGCATCCTTGCGATTTGATGCAAAACGTAAATTCGGTGGCGATGTCCTCGAGTATGTGAGCTTCGGAGCCGTAGTAGAAGATTCATCGACAGAGGATATTGGTGAAGACATCGGTCTTCGCATTGAACAACTTGGCTTGAACGGATCCTATCTGGGTCGACAGGGGAGCGCGGTTGTTGATCCACCGACTAATCGAGACATCAATACGTACGGCATCTATACCGGTAACTTCATCAGTTTCGATGACGTAAGTACCGTGTTTACCAATTCTGGCTTGATGGGTCTGCCGGAGATCAACACTAATCGGTTGCGAAGCATTAGGGATACGTTTGCGACAAGCTTTCGTGCATCGGGTGATGTACCGCGCGTGACGGAGACGACCATTGCCGACGAGCAGTTCTATACCGGATACGTGCAGACCAAACTGAATTTTGGCGATAAATTCAACATTGTCGGTGGTATTCGGTTGGAGCAGTACGAGGCTGAGCTTACGGCGCCGACTGATTTCTCAGGAGTCATCATTCAGTTCACGCCAGGCTTTGTTCTGACGGAAATAGCGAGAGATGATGTCCTTGAGGGCCAGCGTGCGCCTACGGTTACGAAAGTTGATAACTTTACCGCGCTTCCGCGTATTCTGGGAACGTACAATGTTACGGATCGATTCAGAATTCGTGGCGGCTACACCACGTCCATAGCGCGCCCGGAAATTGAGTTGTTGGCCGGCAGTTTTGACGGTGCCGTCAACTTCGTACTCGCCGATGGTGTGTTTCCAGCAGACGCGACGCTCGCCGATCTCCTCGATATTCGTGTGCGCTTCAACTTGGCTAACCCAAACCTAGAGAATTCGTATTCAAATAACTTCGACCTTTCGTTTGAGTACTACTGGAATGAAACCAACGCGATATACGTCGCTGGATTCTATAAGCGAATCGATGATTTCATCTTCTCGAGCTTTTCGTCGGCCGACTTCGGTCCGGAACGTACCGAAGGGCTTGGAACATCTCTCGACGATGTCGTCTCGTCACTCCGATTCAACGCGGCCGGAGAGGCGCTTGTCGCTCAGCTCGGCGGAATCGAGGCGGTTTTGAATGCGTCCAACAACATCGAAGTCGGCCAGGCCAAGAATGGCGAAACGGCAACTGTGTATGGCATTGAAATTGGCGGATCGCACACGTTCGACTACTTGCCGGGGATCTGGTCAAATTTTGGGGTCGTGGCTAACCTGACACTGCAGGAAAGCGAAGCGGAGCTTTTTCGCGACAACGCGTTTTCCGGAGACATTCAGGTGCTGACGGGTGAGCTACAGGCGGATGATCCGATTGTTCAATCGGTTGATCTTTTCAACGCACCCGATGTGATAGGCAATATCGCATTGTTTTACGATAGCCGAAACATCGAAACAGCATTGAGCTACCGACATATCGGAACCGCCGTGGAACAGCTAGGTGACTTCGGCGCTCATCAATACACACAGTCTCGAGATTTTCTTGACTTTAATTTCGAGTACAAATTCAATGATGGTGCGCTCGAAGGCTTGTCATTGACCTTTGAGGCCAATGACGTTCTTGACGGTGGTGACGAAGCCACGGTGGCGGAGACTTACGGTCGTTCGTCAAGGTCGCCCATCGATAACGCGACCTTCAACGGGCGGAATTTTCGTGTTGGTGCAAACTACCGCTTCTAACATCTGGACGATGAGCTGAGTTGTTCGGCCGCCACCGACAGGCGGCCGGACTTAGCTCTACGCCAGCAATCGCCCCTCACCACGCGCGCTCACATGAGGCGTCCAGAATGAAACTATCTGTTCAGGTCATGACTTGCACTACGATCCTGTGTATGGTCGTGCTCGGCGGATGCGGTATTCTTGCTCCCGACCGTGGTCCGTGCCACCCGTCACTCATTTATTCGACAAAGGCCGATGACAACTTCTCGTCGCCGCCGCTAGCTGCTGAGGATGGCCCCTACGTAATGGAGCGCGACGGGCGGCACGAGTCGTTCCATGTTGTCGAATGTGACGGCAGATTCGTGATCAGCAGACGAGACCTGTCGGATCGGGATCTCGACGAGCTTTCGACAACTGTCGCGAATTCGAACAAAACCGAGTTCCGATTTGGTATTCGCGGCACCTATATCCGTGATGATGATGCATACGAGCTTCCCGACAAGCTCATCGCGGTCTCCGACATAGAAGGCCGGTTTACGGCGCTCTACAGTTTTCTTCTCGCGAATTCGGTCATTGATCAACAGTTGAATTGGGTGTTTGATACCGGGCACTTGGTATTTGTCGGTGACTTGATGGATAGAGGGGAGAACGTTACTCAGGTCATGTGGTTGGTCTACAAGTTGGAGCAGGAGGCGGAGATAGCGGGCGGCAAAGTGCACGTGCTACTCGGCAATCACGAAGTGATGAACCTCAATGCCGATATCCGTTATGTGGATTCCAAGTACATATCGCTGGCGACCCGGCTTGGCCCGAACGTCGGGCCGACTGATGCGTATCGCGCGCTGTTTTCAACCGACAATGAATTGGTTAAGTGGCTGCTATCGAAGAATCTCGTCACAAAGATCGGCCCGTATTTGTTCGTACACGCTGGTTTGAGTGCCGATTTGGCAGCAACGGGACTGTCAATTCATGACATCAATCGTTTAGGGGCAGAAGCCCTACGGCAACAGGCGTTCGATCGACGGAACGACGACGCAAACGTCGCGCTCGTTGCCGGAGGCAGTGGGCCGCTCTGGTACCGAGGGTTGGTCAAGAGGAAAAGCGCCTACGACAAAGCATCAGCGGAGGACGTACGCAAAATACTGGAAGCCTACGACGCGTCGGCGATCGTTATTGGACATTCTATTGTCGACGATATTTCAACAGACTATGCCGGTCGAGTCATTCGAATTGATGTGGACCACAAAGACGAGATGGCTACGGGGAGAACGCGCGGTCTGCTCATAGAAAATGGCGAGGTATTTGGGGTAGACGACTTGGGCAGTAGACGTGAAGTCGAAGAGATTGGAGTTTCGATATTGGAAGCCGAGGTGGATGGGCGATGAATTGTGATCTTGGAAATCGCAACGCGATGCTGTATCGCTGCGCGCTGTGTGGTCCAGGGGTAAAGTAGGCAATATGGTGTATGACCAAGAGACACAAGATACTCGCAGTGTCGAAAATGAAGCGATCCATTGGGATCAGGACGTCAGCTATAGCAGCTACCTTTCTCTCGATCGACTTTTGAACGGTCAGAAGCTCTTCACTGATGCGCATGATGAGATGATGTTCATGATCATTCATCAGACATCAGAGTTGTGGATGAAGCTTTGCATCCACGAGATCACTGCCGCCATGCATGCGATTACCGCTGACGAAATCGGCGAGGCACTTAAAATGCTGTCTCGTGTTTCTAAAGTGCAGGGCCAGATGAGACGAAGCTGGGCGGTATTGTCAACAATGACGCCGGCAGACTACCTTAGTTTTAGGTCCAAACTTGGTCAAAGTTCAGGATTTCAGTCGTTTCAATACCGCGAGATCGAGTATGCGCTCGGCAATAAGAACCGGGCGTTGATCGAAGTCCACAGGTCAAACGCGCCACGGTATGAAAAACTGAAATGTGCTCTAAACTCGCCAAGTATTTACGACTTGTGTCTTCAGTTGCTTGCTAGACGAGGACTCAATGTTCCGCCTCAATACTTGGATCGCGACTGGTCCGAGCCATACACTCCGTGTCCTGCGATTGAAGGTGCCTGGGCGTCTATCTATCTGGAAAACCACAAGAATTGGGATCTCTACGAACTGGCTGAGAAGCTGGTCGACTTGGAACACGAGTTTCAGATGTGGAGGTTTAGCCACATGAAGACTGTGGAGCGCATTATTGGATATCGAAGGGGCAGCGGCGGTACAAGCGGAGTGGAATTTCTAAACAAGGCGCTTGCACTGCGTTTTTTTCCCGAGCTATGGACCGTTCGAACGCAGATTTGAGATGCTAAAGTGACCTTCCATGGGCTACTAACTTGGCCACTGTTCGCGGGACTTTTGCGTGACTACGTCCTGCATGGTTGTGCAGTGTAGGGCATCCAAAGCAACGGGCGTCCAGCAACATTCTTATAATTACAACAACTTATGATCTATTGAGCTAACTACGAACCAGGCGGTCGGAGGTTCGAATCCTTCCGGGCGCGCCATTTTTCCAAGGGAAGTCAGTCACTTATTAGCGGCGGCTTCCCCGTGTTTTCGGCAAAATGGTAATATTTCCGCTCGCTGGGAATATCTATGGCCAAAATCACTGGATCAGGACACGCCAAGTCGGGGCCGGCCACGCTTGAAGGGTTCGGCGTCGTTCTCAGAGGTTACGTCGATAATTCGACTCCCGAGGCCGCTCAGGCTACGGGAACGGCCCTTCACGAAATTGAGTCCTGGGTAGATGACGCCAGGCCGTTGGACTATTGACTACATCGTCAAGCGGAACGTTCGGCCCAAGGCTCTTGGCGTACCGACTGGTCCCTTTAGCGATGAAGACGTAGCCAACATTGTTGCTACGATCAAGGCGAACAAAGAAGATAAGAAAGAAGCGAAGGCTGGGTTCGTAAAGTGGCTGCTCAGCGTGCCGCTGCTGGGCAAGCTTGTCGGGCTGTTTCTTGGATCATCGTAGGGGCCTCACGCGGCTGCATCCCACTGCTACGATCTTTCAACGGCTTACGGCTCGTTAACTAAAAGAAAGGTCCACAGAACCCCGGAAACGGGCAATCGTCGTCACACTGGTCAGCCGCACTGCGAACGTCAGACCAATCAGAGCTGCCAGCGCTGTTCGTTGCTTTGGCCCGCCAATAGGTAGTCTGCCACTCGGTACTGTGCACGATGCCCCGGTCGCTTCCCGTCATCGAGATGCTGTAATTGAACCACGGTCCAGTCGGTGCCAGGGCGCGCTGGACGGTGTAGCTTTGCACGTACAGGGTGCCAGTGAAGACAATTTCGTAGTTGTTACAAGATTGACCGTCACAACCCATAGGAATTACGCCGACGTTCGGTCTTGAGGGCACCGGCGCCATGTCTCCGAGGACATCGTCGACTTTTTGTTGCATCCCAGTACTGATTCTAGCAGCCGCCTCTTCCAGCGCACGTAGGAAATCCAGAAAATCAAACTCGTCACTGATGGCGCCGTCGTCAGGTTCAACGTTTTTTGCGATATCCAGCACGATTTTAGTCAGGTCCGCCATGGAAACATTGTGCTCTGTATGGAGCTTGTAGAATATATGCGAATAGACCATTGAGGACTCATGAGGGTCGACGTTACCTCCATCTCCAGCGGGTTCTTGCCCAAACCCAAACAAATTCTGCTCTTGAGAGAGGTCGCGGAGGCCGGGATCGTTCGGATCGGCTAAAACCTCTTCGCCGATTTTCCAAGGGTCTCCCTGTTGATAGTGCTCGGTATAGATCACCGCAACCATGTCACCGACCATTTCTCCCATCGACTGGACCGTGTGATCATCTCTTTGCGGCGATTCACAAGCCAGCGCGTCATTCAGGCCACAGAAAATGGCGTGCCCCGCTTCATGAGCCATACCCTCTTCGTCCTCTTCCGCTAGGTCTACGCCGGCTTTATATCGACTGTCCTGTTCGGATTCAGCTGGAAATAAAATGGCATCGCGATCAAAGTCATAGGCGGGGCCACCGCCTCTACCATATGTGTCGTCGGTAACAACGTCGATGGTGCCGTCTGGCCCGCCGATATCGTTGTTTTGGGTGTCGCAGCACAGCGTAGGCGCGTTGTTTTCCAGGACGGTCTCCACCCGATCGAGAATATCCCAAGGGTTTCTGTTTCGGCTCTTGTGGCAAATTGGGTTCTTACAATCCTTGTTACCTTGTGCATCCTCTTCCCACGCCACAATAACGCCCGAGTCCGTACAACCCGGCTGTGTACCGTTGTGTCTTTCGCATACCGTTGCCTTGAAATAGGCAAATTGACTTGGCAGCGTGGTTTCCCCAGAAACAGCATCAACCACTGCCACACGGTCCACCTTGTCGCTCCGAGAAACTAGGCTGATTGTCCAGTAGGGCGAGAGTGATGAGGTCTCGCTACTGAGGCGGTACAGAAGATAGGGATGTTTCGCCTGGAGCTTCTCGCCGCCCTGATCGACGAGAATGTTGCTAGGTTCAAACCCGAGCTCTTGTGTCAGTTTCGAAACGGCATACCGAATCGCCTCATCTTCGGGGATCACTGGTTGGTGGATCATTGCACTTGGGCCGGCGATTTTTGACGACAGTTCCGTAACTGTGCCGTCCGCGTCAAAATTCACCTTTTGGTAAGAGGCGACGTGAATCCCGTTGACAACCTGATTGTAGACCGCCGATCCGCCGTCGCTATCCACATGCGCACGACGGATATGAATCTCTAAGCCATCATATGCGCCGGTAACTTCTGACAGGCTGGCAAGCAAGCCGATCAGTGATTCAGGATTCCCGTCAACCAAACCTTGCGCATCGACCGTCCCGATGTTGCCACCTTGAAGGCTAATGTATCGAACCGAGTCGCTCCCAAAGTTTCTTAAACTGTCAGGCGATATCGCATCGAGCAGTTCTCGCGCTTCCGCGGTCAGTCCGGATTCCTCAGGCGGGTTTTCTGGTGCTATGGAAGGCCCGTCAGCCGGCCCGGTATCGCTAACCCTCGGCGTTAGCTCAGCCTGCGGCCTTGCGGAACCCTGTAGATGCTCTTGGCTTTCGACCGATGTCATCAACGCCCAAGCGACGACAACCGCGAGAATCGCTGCCGCCAGAAGAAAGATCATCGTTGTTCTGCTTTGGAACATGGATATCCCCTTACCGTTCGCTCGAAAATCTAGTTCCGAATCATTGGCGCGGTCAAACCCGTAAGGATCGAAACTGGGTCAAAAATGACAGCTTGTTTTCGAGCGTTTTCGCGCACACACAACAATGGATGTTGAATGGCGTACGGAGAATCTGTTGTCAATTGATTGAATGACGGTCTGCGGAAAGTTTAAATGTTGGTAAAATTTCTTAATTCGAAACAACGACGCTACCCTGACAGGTTAGCCAGCCAGCAGAGCTGGTTCGGAATTCTTCGTTTCTCAGGCGTTCTCGTTGTCATTTTCGGATCAAATATGTCCACGAAGATTGTGATTCAAGGAATGTGTTGAAACGAGAATTCGTGGATTTGCGCAATTCTTGAGATCGATGGCGGCCTCAAAACGGCTCGATTCGCCGGTAATATTTTCCGCCTCAACCACGGCAAATCAGGCCCTAAGCGGGCCAAACTGCGCAAAATATTCCCGAACGGGCGCGCGGAATTCCGTATGCTGTCAGCAACTTGGACTACGTAGAGCGCCAGCCTACGAACCATGCGGTCGGAGCTTCGAATCCTTCCGGGCGCGCCAGAAACGAAAAGGCCCTCCCAAAGGAGGGTTTTTTTTGTCTGGCATGTCTGTCAGGAGACGAAAACCTCAGCTGGAGACGAGACAGATCGGCTCTGCCGATCCGGATGTACGAAATGCGTCCCGGAAAGGTGACGAGCGTCGCGAGGAATCAACACGGTTCACTACCTCCTCCGCGGCGGTCGCACGTCGTGCCGAAAGGCGCCAGGTGTGATCCCAGCGACTTCCTTGAATCCTCTTGTCAAATGGCTTTGATCCGAGAATCCTGATGCGCTCGCGATTTCAGCCAAAGTCATGCGGCCTTGCTCAATGAGTAACATTGCGTGGTGAACACGTTTCTCTCTGATAAATCTGCCTATCGATTTGCCGCAGTGCTTCCGGAATGTACGGCTAAGATGTACAGGATGTACTCCAGCCTCGCGTGCGAGTCCCACATTTGTGTGGTCTTGCAGAAACTCGTACTCCAGTTTCTCGATAACCCTGTCCAGCCAAGGCGGCGCAACAGTCTCGATGCGTGTATACGCCTTGGCTGTATGGCCCAGCATTTCGAGGACCAGTCCGTCCGCAATCAACTCGGAGCCTCGCGACCAGTTTCTGAATTCGTCGCGTAGTTGTCGAGCCAGGAAAACGAGATAGGAATTGTTTTCCGAGAACTCAGCAGGAGTTTTCGCGTAGTCGGCGAACTGCCTCATTAGTTCATTTTTGACGTACACGGAGAACGTCCGTCCATTGGCGCGTGTCATGCCGTCGGCGTGAGCGATCTCTCCGGGTCGCCAGATGATCGTATTCACCGAATGGTGAAACGTCTTGCTTCCAAGCTGTTCCCGATAGACGCTGTTTTCATTGAGCATGAAGTAGGCTTGCTTGTGCTCATGCATGCCGTATTCGAACGCGCGTTCGTAGCGTTCTTCTGCGAGGACTGCAGAATTCGTCCGCCGCTTGAGAACAACCACGTTGTCGTACTCGTACTTTTCCAGTGCGGACACTGCGTCGTTCATAGATTGCCTCCACCAACAACGTTACATCGGTTCAAGGGCGCGTTTGAATCGTTCAATACTGCGAACAGCCGATCGTGTCATGTTGCTTAGCGCAAATTGCACTCGCATCAGCGAGATCCGATGACAACCACTGTAGAGGCCGTCGTTGAACCACTACTTTGATTCTACAGTCAAGAAGGCTGTAATAGCATTCCTCCTGCCGCTCACCGCCTGTTCTTCTCATCCCCTGCGGGACATCGTGCAGCAGACTGGTGCGCCGAAACCGGCGAGTCCCTTTACCAGGCTGGTGGATCCCAGCGGCTGCGTCATTGAGCAGATTACGGCCGGCGACAATGATCAATATCAGGTGCAGGGAGTGTCCACGGATGGGACGTCGCTTCTCATGGCCTTCAGATTGAAAGGCGCGTCCAATCTTGATTCGCAGGGTTATGAGATGGACCTCGCAACCGGAGAGAGGACAGATCTTTCCGACACTTTTACCAATTCCGGCACTTACTCACCCGACGGCCAGTTTATCGTCGTGGCTCAAGGGAGTGGCAACGGCAGGACCGACATCTACGAATATGAGAGAGCGACGGGAGAACTGCAGTCCGTGGCATCTCACGATGACTGGGATTGGCTTCCTAGTTACTCGCCTGACGGACGGTTCATTGTGTTTAACTCATACCGTGTGGATGGGCAGTCGGACATTCACCTTTTCGAAAAATCTACGCGGATCTTGCGCCGCCTCACCGAGTATCCCGGTTACGACGCTCACGCGCAGTACTCGCCGGACGGTGAGCGCATCGTCTTCAATCGTGAGCAAGGCACACGAAAAGACGGAGGGTACATTTTCGATCTGATTGTGCTGGACGTTAACACTGGCCAGGAGACTCAGCTGACTGGCAGCGAATATGCGGACGGCTATCCGGCCTGGGCGCCGGACGGTCAGCACATCGTCTATAGCTCAGACATCGACGTGCAGCACGGAGACCTCAATCTCTACATCCTGAGCCCAGATGGAAAAAGAGTCTCCCGAATGACCAAGGGAGACTGGAGCGATAGCTACGCATTCTGGACCCGAGATGGCGAATTCATCTATTTCAACTCGGACCGATCCGGCGCATCGAACATTTACCGGTTGCTGATGGATGGGTTCGAGTGCATCCGGGACGACGGTTGAATTGTCTCTCGATTCCCTAACGGGTCGAATCAGTCCTTCGGTTGTTTCGAGTCAATCGTTCCCACGCGGACGATCAGCCCTAGACTAGCGTCAGTCCGAAAGCGGCGACCGCCCGCTTCGCGAAAAACGTCCCGTGCTACTGGGCGAAATGGTCAGCGTCGTGGATTTCCAGCGGAAGTGAGCATGCCTTAATCATCTTCTGCACGTGTGTCATAGCGGGCGCGCCTTTAAGAATAGAAGCGAATTCTACATCGTACAAAAGCGTATACTCCGAAAACACTCCGCAACCGGCGGAATCGCACGCATAGACACGTAAGGAGACGAAAATGAAGAATTGGTTTGCAACAATCCTGTTTGCCGTTACGTTTTTTGCAATATCTGATGCGCACGCCTATGTCGTTTGCCAAACCAAGGTTAAGGAAATCTATCCCAACAGAACCACGGGAATCGTGTACTTCAAGTTTGAAGATGGCACCGCCATACAAGCAACCGAGAACGATAGCGGGCTTGAGAGAAATTTCGCCGTGGCTTTGGCTGCGCTGATGGCCGACAAAGAAGTTCGAGTTTCACTCAACGATGGCGAGCAGTGCGGTTCAAATCGTTACGCTAACTGGGCCTACATTACCGCCTTCTCCAGCTAAAGCGAGGTTGATTGCGTATTGGGGCCGCTACCTTCTGGGGTGCCGGCCGTTGGCGCCTGTGCCTCCCGTTTATTCGTCTGCGTTGATTTCTCTGGGATTTTCGCAGCTGCTGGATTAGCGTCGCGGAATGGCTATGGCTGCACTGATTCTGGTGCTCAGGCGATTCGTGTAATGAGTAACGGGAGAGGCCCGGGTATGAACTTCGACAACAGTTACGCGGCCTTGCCTCAGGCGTTCCATGCAACGGCAATTCCCAATGAGGTGCCGGCGCCGGTTCTCCTCGCCTGGAATCAGGAACTTGCGCTCGAGCTGGGCGTTGCCGCCTCAGACTACGACGAGAAGCAGCTTGCCAGCGTCTTCAGCGGATCCGTCGCGTTGGAAGGAAGTCAGCCGATTTCCATGGCTTACGCAGGCCACCAGTTCGGATACTTCGTGCCCCAACTCGGCGACGGTCGCGCTGCCTTGCTGGGCGAGATAGTGACCGACTCCGGTAGTCGTTTCGACATCCAGCTCAAAGGCTCTGGCCGGACGCCGTTCTCTCGAGGAGGGGATGGTAAATCCTGGCTGGGCCCGGTGCTGCGCGAGTACATTCTCAGCGAGGCGATGTACCATCTCGGCGTACCGACCACCAGGGCGCTCGCCGCCGTTGCGACCGGGGAAACGGTGTACAGGGAGTCTCCCATGCCCGGTGGCGTGTTCACACGAGTGGCTGCCAGTCACCTGCGTGTCGGTACTTTCGAGTATTTTGCGGACCGGAACGACGTGGAGTCGCTCAGAACGCTCGCCGACTACGCAATCGATCGGCATTATCCGGAAGCAAGGGACGAGAAGTCTCCGTATGTCGGACTCTTTCGGTGTGTGGCAAAACGTCAGGCCGAACTCATTGCGCACTGGATGTCGGTTGGTTTCATTCACGGTGTCATGAACACCGACAACACGAGCATCTCGGGTGAGACCATCGACTACGGCCCCGCGGCCTACATGGACGAATTCCGCTTCGACAAGGTGTTCAGTTCCATCGACACTCACGGTCGCTACGCGTACAAGAACCAGCCGGCCATTGCACAATGGAATCTTGCCCGTCTCGCCGATACGTTGCTCGCCATTGGTGCAAACAAAGACGAGCTGGAGGCCGTTTTAGCCCATTTCCCGGATCAATACGGGTCTCACTATCTTGCGCTAATGGGGCCGAAACTGGGTTTGTACGATGTTCAGGAGGCGGACGCCGGGCTGATTGCCGAATGGTTGAAGTATCTCAACGACAACGGGCTCGACTATACCGTGAGCTTCCGCGAGCTGGCGTCACGAGCAGACGCGCCCGATGAGAACCGGTTCGGACACTTCGAGAGCAAATGGCGACGGCGTATTGCCAGCCAGGGCAAGGCCCCCGCCGAGATTTCGGCGTTCATGAACTCGGTAAACCCGCTCTTCATTCCGCGAAATCACCGCGTTGAGCAAGCGATCAGCGAAGCGGTTCAAGGCGATCTCACGGTCTTCAACGAGATGAACACCGCACTGAAGCGGCCTTTTGCCGAACAACCGGGCCTCTCGGACTATGCGAAAGCACCCAGGGTGCGTGAGCGAGTCACCCGTACGTTCTGTGGAACCTAGCCGACAGATACCACATCCTCAAGTCCCTGCCGGAGGCAGCCACGTCAGTGAGGAGTGGTGCAAGGAGATCAGAACGCGCCCATTCATTTTGTGGTAGGCGAACGTGTAGTCGGCGCGTGTGGCATTGCCGTCGCCGTCGACGAACGTGTAATGCCCCATGTCCTTATAGCCCAGCCCGCCTGCTTTGAGGATCGGGCCCGCAGCGCTCTGGAATTCCACGCGCTTCCAACCCCGATTGAGAAAGCCCTGATCGTGGGGGTAATCCGGATCACCGCCCGCAAAGTACGCGCGTGCGCCGGCGCGGTCGAGGCGAATGACGTCTGCCAAAGTCGGTTTAAACAGCAGCGGTTCATCCGGTGACCCGAAATCGTAGAGATCCAAAAGCCGATCGACGTCACGCTCTGTGACGTACTTGGCCCATTCGCGTTGCGCCGCGATGACTTCCGCTTTGGTCATGGGCTCGAACGTACGCTCGGACATCTTGGACTCCCCCCTGTTGCTCATCTGCAAGGCAGAATGCCACCGGGTCGCTCGGGCAGCAAATGAATCCAGCGAATGTCTGCTATTATTTCTACTCCTGACCCGAATTGGCCTTGAATTTGAGTTTGAGAAGGCGACCCTTCTGGTCGCCGCTGTTAACAATCGCAACCCGGTCCCAGTTAACAAACAGGCCAAACCGGGTGGGGGCAATGCCCCCAACCATCTTCGAGCTGCATTCCAGCGTAGCGAAGTCGTGGCTTCGTTGGAGCGTGCCGCGTTTTTTGACTGTTGTTCCTGAGGAACAAATTTTTGATGAAGGGGATCTGTTCTATGCCGTGGAGAAGCCTACGAATCCTGTTCCTGGTGAGTTTTACCGTGCTGAGCGCAGCCGGTTGCGGCCAGAAAAGCAGCGACAAGACCCTGGAGCCGGATATGAGAGCTGAGTTACCCCGTCCTTTTGCAACCGTTGCCGGCGAAGCGCCAGTTGCAGAGAAACGCCCCGTCGAGATCGAGCAGCACGGCGAAACGCGCGTCGACAACTACGGATGGTTGCGTGACGAGAACTGGCAGGACGTGTTGCGCGATCCCTCAGTGCTCCGCGAGGACGTTCACGAACACCTGACATCCGAGAACACGTTCTACGAGTCGGCAACAAGCGACCTCGAGTCTTTGCGTGAAAGCCTGTTTGCCGAAATGCGTGGTCGCATAAAGGAAGACGATAGCTCGGTACCGACGCCCGATGGTCCTTACGCGTACTCAGTGCGATACCGTGAGGGAGGGGAATACCCGGTCTACGTGCGCACGCCTCGTGACGGTGGCGACGAGACGATTCTCTTCGACGGCGATGTCGAGGCAGAAGGGGAAGAGTTCTTTCGAATCATTTCGGTCGACCACAGCCCGAACCACGAAATGATTGCCTACGGCGTCGATCGCGTGGGTTCCGAGTACTACGACATACGCGTTCGTATCATCGACAGCGGCGAGGAATTCGAGGAGACGGTTCCCTCTACCGACGGTTCGTCGGTGTGGGCCGCTGACTCCGGATCCTTCTACTACGTCGAGCGTGACGAGAATCAAAGGCCCAAACGTGTCAGGCAACACGTCCTCGGCACGGACCCGTCGGACGACAGACTCGTCTATGAAGAGGCTGACGACACAATGTTCCTGTCCGTCAGCAAAAGTCAGAGTGGCGACTACATCCTTATCGGCTCGTTCAAGGGAACAACAAGCGAGTACCGCTATATTCGCGCGGACGCCGCACCTGGCGTCGAACCGGTGCTCATCGCACCTCGTGTCGAAAACCAGCTGTACTATGTCGGACATCACGGCGACCACTTTTATATACAGACGAACGCGGACGACGCGGTCGACTTCAAAATCGTGCGCGCACCTGTCGACAACCCGGGACGCGATCACTGGGAGGAGTGGCTCGGGCATCGAGCCGGAGTCTACATAGTGAACGCTGTTCTCTTTGCGGATCGAGTCGTCGTACTCGAGCGCAAGAACGCGCTGCCGCGGATTGTCGTCTCGGACTATGCCCGGGAAGAGACTTACGAGATCGAGTTTGAAGAGGACGCGTATTCTCTGGGGTTGCGATCGGGCTACGAGTTCGACACCGACACGGTTCGCTACACCTACGAGTCGCCGTCGACACCCGATCAGACGTTTGACTTCAACATGTCAACCCGAGAGCGGGAACTGAGGAAAACGAAGGAAATTCCGAGCGGCCATAACCCGGACCTGTACGTCGTGGAGCGGTTCTTCGTCACGGCTGACGACGGTGCCGAGATTCCGATTACGGTACTGCGGCTAAAGACGACAGAAATCGACGGTAACGCGCCGCTGCTTCTGTACGGCTACGGCAGCTACGGCATTACGATACAGGCGTCGTTCAATAGCAACATTCTCTCAATCGTCGATCGCGGTGTGGTGTACGCGGTAGCCCATATTCGCGGCGGTTCCGCCAAAGGCCGCCAGTGGTATCTGGACGGCAAGTACGAGAAGAAGATCAACTCGTTCACGGACTTTGCACGGTCTGCCGAGGAGCTTCAGAACCTCGGTTACGGTCGAAAGGGCGAAACGGTCATTTACGGCGGTTCCGCCGGCGGGCTGCTCGTCGGTGCAACGGTCAATCTCCGTCCGGATCTGTTTTCGGGCGTCATTGCCGCAGTGCCGTTTGTCGACGTGCTGAACACGATCTCGGACGCCAGCTTGCCGCTGACGCCGCCGGAATGGGTGGAGTGGGGAGACCCGATCAACGATCCCGAAGCCTATGAGACCATTGCAGCGTACTCGCCTTATGAAAACATTCGTTCCGACGTCGAGTATCCACCCTTACTCGCTACGGCGGGACTGACCGATTACCGCGTCACCTACTGGGAGCCGGCCAAGTGGATCGCTCGTCTGCGCGACGAAGCCGACGGCGGTCCGTTCTTCATGAAGACCAACATGGACGCGGGTCACGCAGGCTCAGCCGCACGCTTCGAGCGGTTGAAAGAACGCGCTCACGATTATGCGTTTGCGCTGCGGGTGCTGGGCCTGACGGAAGCCGTTCCCATCAGCCATCGATGATCGCCAATGACCCTTGGCGGACACGGAGTCGCTCGCGATGCCATTGAGTCTCCACGACATCACAAACGGGCGGGGGGCTTAAGCGGGGAAAGCCAATGCAACCGATAGTGCAGTGGGTGGCTATTATTGTCTGATGACAGGCGCGGGCCAGACCCGAGGGCTGGCCCGCTCGTGCGTTGGTGTCGTGCGTTAGTCGTCGTGCTTCCAGCGAAGCGAACCGGCAATGCGCCGGATCTTGTAGGTCCAGAGATTCAGCGGATCCTGCGACATGGCGGTCATCGCGCGTCGATTCACAATGACCACGCTGTCTGTTCGCGCGGAACCCAGCGCCGTTACGAACTCGATCGTCGCGGTGCAGTCGCCGTTGACGATAATCGAGCCTGTGTACGGAATGTCCGGCTGGAAAAACGTGTCCTGAACCGTAACGTCGAACGTACCTTCGAGACTGCCGTCGCGGGCGATGTTCATGGTGCCTATGGCGGTGATGTCCTTGTCGGGCGGGAACCCGGGTAACAGCTGCCGCCCGATCCCGGTGGCGAACATCCATTTGCCGGCGACATCGCGAACCGAACAACCACGATCGGCCCAGGCCGGATTCGCCAGTACCGCAGAGAGCAAGAGCAGGCAACCCGTCAGCGCTTTCATTTTCATTGTGTTTCTCCCTTCATTGTCGTTGGTGACGCGGCGTGAACGATGTTTGCGCCGCTCGAATTTCGAGCCTGGCCGCAGGGTGATTTCGAGTCACGAAACTCGGGCGAAAAAACTGCTATAAAAGGACTAAATCGCCATAAACCCCCGCGCCAAGAGAGCGATCATCAATAACAAACAATGACTTACGACGAACACGAGACCTATCGCTTCGGTGAGTTCACGCTGGACGTCGACCGCGGTGCACTCTTTCGGGACGGCACCGAAATCAGGTTGCGCCCCAAGTCGTACGAGGTTCTGCGTTACCTGGTCGAGCATGCGGGGCACCTCGTCAGCCGCGACGATCTGCTGGATGCCGTCTGGGCCGATACTGTGGTCACCAACGACACGGTGACCCAGTGCCTGATCGATATTCGCAAGGCCCTTGGAGATCAGTCGCAGGAGATCATTCGAACCGTTACACGTCGCGGCTACGTATTTGAATTGGCCGTCGAACCGGGTAACCCTGGCGCTGAGACGGCAGGCGAATCCAACCTGGAGCAGCGCGGAGGCTTCGTCCGGGGCCTGCTGGCAGTAACCTTGGTTGCGGCTGTCGTGGCCGCTGCCGCGTTCTGGCTATTACCGCAAGCGCCAACGAAGCCGGAGGCGGAGGTCCCGGTCACCTCAGGCCGCCAGGCGATTGCCGTGCTGCCCTTCGAAGACATGAGCCCCGAGGGGGACCAGGCCTATTTTGCCGACGGCGTGTCGGAGGAGATTCTGAATATGCTGGCGCGGCGTAGTGAGCTACGCGTTATTGCCCGAACGTCATCGTTCTCCTTTCGCGACAGGGAAGTGGGCGTCGAGACCATTGCCAGGGAGCTTGACGTGAGTCACGTGCTCGAGGGCAGCGTTCGCAAGGAAGGTGACAGCATTCGCATTAGCGTTCAGCTCGTCGACGGGGAATCCGGCGAGTACCTGTGGACGGAACGGTTCGATCGGGAGCTGACCGCGTCCAGTTTGTTCGCGATCCAAGGAGACATCGCGGCGGCCGTAACGGCGAGGTTGCCCACGGGCTCCGAGCGGTACGCGTCGTCGGGACGTCTGCCGACAGAAAGCCTGGATGCGCTGGAAGCGTTTTACGCCGGTCGTCGATTGACGGAGTCGCGCGACCCCGACGATCTGGAACGCGCAGTGGGGTTCTTTCGCGAAGCGACACAGACAGACCCCGATTTTGCCCTCGCCTACGTATCCCTTGCCGATGCGCTGATACTTCATACGAGTTATGGGTCCATGCCTGAGCCACTCGCGTTTGAGCTTTCGAGGAACGCCGTCGATCGGGCTCTCGAGATCGATGACCAACTTGGCGAGGCGCACGTCACACTGGGCAAGCTTTACGATGCGGATGGCGATATGGTGGCTGCCGAGGCCGCGTTCCGGCATGGATTGGCCTTGAGCCCCAATTATGCGGCGGGCTATCAGTGGTTCGGAGAGTTTCTGGGGTTCATCGGCAGGACTGGGGAGGGGTTGCGCTATTCCCGGATTGCCGCCGACCTGGACCCGAAATCGGCGATCATTGCTGCCGATTACGCCGAGGTGCTGGCGCTGGCCGGCCGGAGCGACGAGGCGTTGCGGCAATACGATGTGGCGCTCGGCATCGATCCCGGGTTCTATGTTGCGTATCAGGGTAAGGCCTCCGTTCTACATTTTAATCTCGGACGGGTAGCAGATTCGGTGGCTCTGTACGAACGGGCTCATTCGTTGGCGCCGGAGTCTCCGTTCGTGGCCAGCTACCTGGCAGAGGCTCACCTGGATCTGGGCAACCCCGCGGAAGCCGCTACCTACATCGAGCGCGCGAGCTTGCAGGCGCCGGACCAGGTTTGGACCGAGTACCTGCGCCTGGCGTTACTTACGTTCACCGGCAGCCAGGCTGAGGCACGGCTGTCAGCGCTGAAAGTGCTGCGGGAGGTGCCTTATGCCCGCCTCGCTCTGCGTGTGTTGCGTGACGAGCACATTGCAGACGGCGAGTTCAAACAGGCGCTAGGTGTCTATGCCGAGCAGTTTCCAGATTTACTGGAGTGGCAGCCATCGACGACGATAGACGACTCGAATTTTCGGGTTGCGATCGACATTGCCTATGCGCTCGAACGAGTGGGCAAAAGTACCGAAGCTGCGGCCTTACTGGATGGAGTGTCGGCTTTCCTAAGTGCCCGGCGTTCACATGCCATTGGCAGATCCGACGTTTACGCCGCCAGGATCGAAGCCGTCCGCGGCAAAACGGCGTCTGCCGTCGCGATGCTTCGCAACGCTGTCGACGACGGGTGGCGCCACCAGTGGTGGTGGGAGCTTCAACATGACGCGGCATTCCAGGCACTACACGATGAACCCGAGTTTAAGGAACTCCTCGAATTGATTCGCGAAGACATGGACAGGCAGCGCCGTTCTCTCGAGCCTTCGTCCGGTTGACGCTGTCGACCAAGCGGTGGGATTACCGAATAATCGCCAACCTGGCAGAGAACGCCTCGTTGACGAGCCTCAAAGTCTCCGCATGCCATAGGCATCGGCCAATGGTCGACAGCAGACTGTCGAGAGATTCAGAACCGGGACGTTCGCGTGTTCGTTGACCGACGCTGATACGTGAGAACGGGAGGTGCAAGTGGAGAACGAACCGTTAGTGCTCGACCTTGTCGAGTGGGTCGCCGGGCAGCCCCGCGCTTATGACGAAGTGATGGAGGCCTGGCGTACCTCGTGCCCTCGACTCACAATCTGGGAAGATGCGGTCGACGCGGGACTAGTCCGCGTTGCTTCAGATGGCGAGTCTGAGAAAACCGTATCGGTGACCGGGAAAGGCAGAGCGTTCCTCGAAAAAGCGGGGCGCACTGCTGCCTAGGACAAAGGCGCGCATCGCTCGCCTGTGCCCGAGTCCATTGGAAGCACTAGTTGAGCGATGTAAACCCAGAACCGATGGGTGTTGGCAGCTGAGCGCGCTCAGCCGCCGAGTCGCTCGACAACCGTCGTAATACCCTGTCCCAGACCGACGCACATGGTCGCGATCCCCAGCGTGCCCTGATTCTGCCGCATCACGTTCAACAGGGTTCCCGTAATGCGGGTCCCGGAGCAGCCGAACGGGTGACCGAGTGCAATGGCGCCGCCGTTGAGATTGACCTTTTCGTCCATGTTGTCCAGCAGGCCGAGATCTTTGAGTACAGGCAACGCCTGCGCCGCAAAGGCCTCGTTCAGTTCGACGTGATCAATGTCGTCCATGCTCAATCCGGCACGCTGCAGCACCTTGTGTGTCGCCGGCACCGGACCGTAACCCATGATGGACGGATCCACGCCGGCGACGGCCATGGAGCGGATTCGTGCCAGCGGCTCGACGCCGAGCGCCTGGGCCCGCTCGCCGGACATGACGATCATGCAGGACGCACCGTCCGTAATCTGTGATGAACTGCCTGCTGTGACCGTGCCGTTAGCCGGGTCGAATACCGGCCTGAGCTGTGCGAGGCCTTCTACCGTCGTGTCCGGTCGAATGGTCTCGTCACGCTCGACCAGGACGTTGAATCCATTGCCGTCATGACCCTCCATCGGGATGATCTCGTCGTCAAAATGACCCGCTTCAGTCGCCGCGTGGGCGCGCCGGTGCGAGCGCGCGGAGAATTCATCCTGGGCCTCACGCGAGATGCCGTGCATCCTGCCGAGCATTTCCGCGGTCAAGCCCATCGAACCGGCAGCCTTGGCTGCATGTTTCGACAGGGCGGGATTGATATCGACGCCGTGCATCATGTCGATGTGCCCGAGGTGCTCGACACCGCCGACGACAAACATATCGCCGTTGCCGGTCATGATGGCCTGCGTGGCCGAATGCAGCGCCGACATTGACGAGCCGCACAGGCGATTGACGGTCTGGCCCGCCACTTCGTTCGGCAACACCGACAACACGGCAACGAAGCGTGCGAGGTTCATGCCTTGTTCGAGGGTCTGCATGACACAGCCCCAGAGGACGTCCTCCACCTCGGCTGGATCGAGTTTCGGATTGCGTGCGAACAGGCCGTCTACCAGCGCCGCCGACAGGTCGTCGGCTCGCGTATGGCGAAAACACCCGTTTTTCGAACGCCCCATGGGCGTACGTGCAAAATCGACAATGACCGCGTCTCTCGGATTCAGGTTCATTTCGGTACTCCTGGTCGCTTTCTATCCGAAGAAGGCGCCGCCGGCGGCAGCCATCTCGCGAAGTTTTTCGGTGGGTTCGTACATTGCCTTGAGCGGCCCCGCGGACTCGGCAAGCTCGTCGGCGCGGGCGACGAATTGTGCAATGCCCGTGTCGTCCACGTAGTGCAGGGCGCCGCCGCGGAAGGGCGGAAAACCGATGCCGTAGATCAGCGCCAGGTCGATATCGGTCGCCGACGCCGCAATGCCGTCTTCGAGGCAACGTACCGCCTCGAGGCACAGCGGAATCATCATGGCGTCCACGATGTCTTCCGGGCTGAGCGTCTCGCTGCCGTCGACGACGGGCGCGAGCAACGCGGCGACGGATTCATCGACGATTTTCTTCGGTCGTCCCTTCTTGTCCTGTTCATAGGCGTAGTAACCGCGGCCGTTCTTCTGGCCCAGGCGGTCGTTCTCGTACATGACGTCGTGGCTGGTCGTGAAGTCGTATTTCATACGATCCGGGAAGCCCGCCGCCATGACCTTGCCCGCGTGAACGCCAGTGTCTATGCCGACGACATCGCAAAGGTAGGCGGGTCCCATTGGCCAGCCGAAACGCTCCATGGCTTTGTCGATCGCTACAAAGTCGACACCGCGTTTCACGAGTCCAAGAAAAGCGCCAATGTAGGGCGACAACACGCGGTTCACGAGGAACCCGGGGCAGTCGTTGACGACGACGGGCTTCTTGCCCATGGTGAGCGCGTAGGCCACGGTCTTCGCAATGGCCGCATCGCTGGTCTTCTCGCCGCGGATGACTTCGACGAGAGGCATCCGGTGCACCGGGTTGAAGAAATGCATGCCGCAGAAGTTTTCCGGCCGCGAGAGTGGTTCTGCCAGGTGATCGATCGAGATAGTCGAGGTGTTGGACGTGAGCACAGCGTCCTCGCGAATCTTGCTTTCGGTCTCCTTGAGTACGGCGTGTTTGACTTTCGGATTCTCGACGACCGCTTCGACAACAATGTCCACGTGCTCAAAGCCGTCATAGCCAAGAGACGGCTGAATCTTGCTCAGGACAGCCGCCATTTCCGCCGGCGTCATGCGACCGCGATCGACCTGCTTGGTCAGCAGTTTGCTCGCTTCCGACAGTCCAAGATCAATACCGGACTGTGCAATGTCCTTCATGATGATGGGCGTGCCCTTGTAGGCGGACTGGTAGGCAATGCCGCCTCCCATGATTCCTGCGCCGAGCACCGCGGCACGTTCCACCTTGCCGCCCTGTTTCGCCAGGGCTTTGGCGGTGTGCGACAGCACCTGATCACCCAGAAACAGGCCAACGAGGTTTTTGGCAGTCGTTGTTCCGGCCATCTTCGCGATCCCGCGCGCTTCCTCGCGCAGCGCGTCGTCGCGACCCAT
>JGI12316J15309_10016334_pt1 | contig 22266 bp, 21 predicted proteins | sample MarCyaLeptolynsp_FD_15309 | JGI IMG/M metagenome (IMG submission 15309) | reverse complement strand
ATTGTTTCTAAGTCCAGGATATTCAATACCTACCGTACAAAGCTGAAGCGTCAACAAAAGGAAATGGGCTCCTAAATCGCCCAATCAAGGTCGTCAGGGCATGTTCTCAAAAAAATCAATAATTCGGTTTCTAGCTAAAGTGAAAATAGTTATCAACAAAAATCAACAAGAAGGATATACACATAACTATCTGTCTATCAGTTATTTATGCACAACAAGGTGATTTGTGTGGATAAAAATTCAAAATTGTGGAAAAAAACCCAGCCAAAAAATTGATTCTTTTTTTTGTCTAAAAACGATCTATTTAGGTTACCTACCTTCTGTCGAAATTGTTTAATTTTTTTGCAATAAAAGTTTCACAAAAAATAGCACTCGTCTATTAGAAATTGCCACCAGTAACAATGGCTAATTACCTTTAGCGTCAGATATATAAGCTGTTACATAAATATTAACAACATACATGCCCTCCTAACGTCTGGACAAAGTAGCCATAACATTGAGTTTACCTAACACCAAGGGGCTGGCAGACATATTAGAAAAGTACAATTTTTAAATCAGCGTTAAGAATTTCTTTTCTATCTTTATTAAGCAAAAATTTAGATGTCATCAACATTGAAGTTCAACTCTGGTTTCTATCGTATGATTCAAAAAACCTTATCAATTCTTTTAGTAATTGTGGCGCTATGCTCCTGCAATAGACCTCCTGAGCAAAGGGTTGACATTGTGAAGTTCGATGAACTTCAGAAACTTATGACACGCTCAGAAAGTAAATTGGAGGTGATCAACTTCTGGGCTACGTGGTGTAAGCCTTGCATTGAAGAACTACCCTATTTTGAAAGTCTATACAAACAAAGACGTGAGGAGCTCAATGTCACCCTCATCTCTTTGGACTTTGCAGATCAATTCGAAAAGCGTGTAATCCCTTTTGTAAATGAGAAGGGGCTTTCGCCAGATGTTTTGTTGCTTGACGAGATAGACTATAACTCCTGGATAGATAAGGTAGACCCCAGTTGGACAGGGGCTATCCCAGCCACTTTGGTTATAAACCACAAGACCGGTCAGAGAAAATTCGTTGAAAAAGAGCTCGAAGAAGGCGAGATTGAATCAATCATAGATGAATTAGTCAATTAAAGCTATAACATATGGTATACCTAAAATCAACATTACTGGCAATTGCACTGCTTTTTGCCGGAGCTGAAATCGAAAAGGGGCTGAATGTAGGAGACACAGCCGTTGACTTTAACCTCAAAGGAGTTGATGGCAAGACCATCTCTTTAAGTTCTGATCAGAGCGCTCAAGGTTATATTCTGGTTTTTACATGCAATACATGTCCATACTCTGTAATGTATGAAGATAGAATTATAGCCTTACACGAGAAATATGCAAAAGCTGGCTATCCTGTAATTGCTATTCAACCAAATGATCCGATAAGATCTCCAGGAGATTCATTTGACAACATGATCCAAAGAGCCGAGGAAAAAGGGTTTAGCTTTCCTTACTTGATGGATGAAACACAGGAAACCACCAAGGTTTATGGTGCCACGAACACGCCTCATGCCTACGTACTCAACAAACAAAGTGATAATTCTTTCAGGATTGAATACATAGGTGCAATTGATAACAATAGTCGAAATGCCGAAGCTGCAGATAAACACTACGTGCAGAATGCAATTGATGGCCTACTGACCAACAAAGCAATTGAAACTACCAGCACAAAGGCTATTGGGTGTACGATAAAATGGGCTAAATAAAAAAGAGGCCTCTAAAAAAAAGGCGAGCGTGGCTCGCCTTTTTTCTTATTTGACAACTATTTGACTAGAAGCAAGTATGTCATCTAAGTACTCTCGCGAGTTCGATAAGCGAGGTACCTTATGTTGACCCCCAAGTTTTCCTCTTTTACGCATCCATTGGTAGAAGGTACCAGGTGCTGCCTTGTGCAAAATGGGAGCAGACAAGGCCATGTCTTTATATCGCTTGGCGTCATAGTCAGAATTGATGCCTCGCAACGTTTCGTCAAGGGCCATAGTAAAACGGTTAAGGTCGTCAGGGTCCTTCTCAAATTCTACAATCCATTCATGGGCCGCATTTCCCTCTCTATCGAAATACTTTGGGGCTGCCGTAAAGTTATTAATCTGAGCTCCAGTCTTTTCACAAGCTTCTGCTATTGCTCTTTCAGCATTTTCGACAACCACTTCTTCTCCAAAAGCATTGATGAAATGCTTGGTTCTACCAGAAATCTTAATCCTAAACGGATCTGTTGAGGTGAACTGGACTGTATCGCCAATCTTATAGCGCCATAACCCGGCATTGGTGGAGATCAACAAAGCGTATTGTTCTCCTTCTACCACTTCATGAAGTCCAATGACTTTTGGTGATTCTTTATGAATTTCTGCAAATGGTATAAACTCGTAATAGATTCCATAATCCAGCATCAATAGCATATCATCTGCCGATGGATCATACTGTATTCCAAAAAAGCCTTCTGATGCATTATAGGTTTCCATATAGCGCATTTGGTCAGAAGGGATTAAACTTTTGAAGAGGCTCTTATATGGCCCAAAAGCCACTGCACCATGAAAAAACACTTCCAGATTTGGCCAGATCTCATGGATATGACTTGCTCCCTTAAGCTCAAGCACTTTCTGTAAGAGAATGATAGTCCAGGTCGGTACACCGGAAATGCTAGTCACATTTTCCTGCATGGTGTATTCAGCCATTTTATCAATCTTAGACTCCCACTCTTCCATCAGTGCGATATCCAGGGTTGGGGTTCTTACAAATTTTGTCCAATAGGGTAGATTAGACATAATTACTGCTGAAACATCGCCATAGAATGACTCACTGTTACTATCGAACTGGTTGATTTGCTGGCTTCCACCTATGGTTAGACCTTTTCCATCAAACATTCTGGTCTCAGGAAAATTATTGCAATAGATAGAAAGCATGTCTTTGCCTCCCTTAAAATGGCACTCCTCGAGTGCCTCGTATGAGACGGGGATAAATTTGCTCCTGGCATTTGTAGTACCAGAGGACTTAGCGAACCATTTCACATCTGAGGGCCAGAGTAGATTTTGTTCTCCCGCCATGTTCCGTTCTATATATGGACAAATATCCTCATAAGAAGAAACAGGGATCATTCTTCTGAACTGCTCTTCGGTATGCACATCGGCAAAGCCATGAGTCCTACCAAATTCAGTATTCCTGCCTGTCGTGATTAATTTTTTAAATAGCTCTTCCTGAACTTCATGAGGGTACTTCATGAATAAATCAATCTGGTGCATGCGTTTCTTCATGACCCAGGTGAGTATGGAATTAAGGATAGCCAATAAACTAGATTTTCCGTTTCAGCTCAAAATGCTTTCCAAGATATACCTTTCTTACCTGCTCGTCTGCTGCTAATTCTTCGGCTGTACCAGCTTTTAACAGCTTCCCCTCGAACATTAAATAAGCACGATCGGTAATGGAAAGTGTCTCTTGCACATTATGATCGGTGATTAAGATACCAATATTTCTGTCTTTTAACTTGGCAACAATGGATTGAATTTCTTCGACCGCGATAGGGTCTACCCCTGCAAAAGGTTCATCCAACAAAACAAATTTTGGATCAACCGACAGGGCTCTTGCAATTTCTGTTCTTCTCCGTTCTCCCCCAGAAAGTACACGCCCCAGGTTCTTTCTGACGTGCGTCAAACTGAACTCTTCTAGTAAAGATTCCATCTTTTCACGCTGTTCTTTCTTAGAAAGCTTAGTCATTTCAAGCACGGCCAGGATATTTTGCTCAACCGTGAGCTTTCGAAAAACGGATGGTTCTTGTGCCAAATAGCCAATACCGAGTTGGGCCCGTTTAAACATTGGCAAAGGCGTGATGTCCTCTCCTTCGAGTTTGACCGTTCCTTCATTGGGCCTTACTAAGCCAACGATCATATAGAAAGTCGTGGTTTTACCTGCACCATTTGGGCCCAAAAGGCCAACGATCTCTCCTTGATTTACTTCTACGGAGACTTCGTTTACAACTTTTCTTTTCTTGTAAGTCTTTATCAGGTTGTCGGCAGATAATTTCATCGAGGCAAAAATAGTTTAATCAATCAAATTTGATGTCTTTGATGAAGAGTTGAAGTGATTTATGTCCTCTAAATTCATTTTCTTCGACTGTATAAGCGATATGAAATCGCATGCCGCTGTCTATCAAATCAGAGTACTCTCCAAAACCAAAGCCGATCACATCATAAGCAACATTCGTACCTTCCTGCTTTACAATGAACTTAAGGTGCTGTTCTTTTAAAACTTTAACATTTGTGGCATAGACATTCTCTGAAACAAACACGGGTTGCATGTTTTGAGGTCCAAAAGGAGCCATTTGCGAAATGATATTATAAAAGCGTTGATCGATTTCATCCAACCTCATTAAGGCATCTATCTTCAAACAAGGAATTAATTGATCATCGGTAATCTTCCTAGCCACCACTTCTTCAAACCTTTCTTTAAAGGCCTCCACATTGTCAATCGGCATGGTCACCCCCGCTGCGTACATATGACCACCATACTGTTCCAGTAAATCGGAGCATTCACAAATGGCTTCGTAAACATCAAATCCCATTACGGATCTTGCCGAACCCGTCACCATATCGTTGGACTCCGTAAGAATCACAGTTGGTTTATAGAATTTATCAATACACCTTGAAGCTACTATACCAATAACCCCTTTGTGCCAGTCCTGTTTGTACAATACTGTTGACTTGGCCTGATCAAAACCTTCATCAGAGTGAATCATTGCAATAGCCTCTTCAGTAATAGAGCTATCGAAATCTCTCCTCGCCTCGTTTTTGTCATTTACCGTATTGGCCAGCTCAACAGCCGCCTCCTCTGTTTCTGCCAGCAATAACTCTACTGCTGAACCGGCATGCCCCATTCTGCCAGAAGCATTTATTCTTGGACCAATTCCAAAGACAATGCTCGAAATGGTGAGGTTCTTCTGGACTTTATTCAGTTCTATTAGTGCTTTGAGGCCAGGCCTAGGCTTGCTATTGAGCTTCTTAAGGCCAAAATAAGCCATCACTCTATTCTCTCCAGTTATCGGAACGATATCAGAAGCAATGCTCACAGCGAGCAAATCCAGGAATTCATAAGCCACCTCTGGTTCAATACCCGATTGTATGCTGAAACCCTGAAGCAGCTTAAATCCAACGCCACAGCCTGACAACTCCTTATATGGATAACTACAATCTTTTCGCTTGGGGTCTAATACGGCATGGGCAGCGGGCAAATTATCTCCCGGCATATGGTGATCGCAAATGATCACATCGATGCCAAGATCATTGGCCATTTCGACTTTGTCCATTGCCTTTATTCCACAATCGAGTGTCACGATCAGGGAATACCCATTGTCTTTCGCAAACTCAATACCTTCGGCAGAAACGCCATAGCCTTCCTTATAACGGTCGGGGATATAGTAGCCCAGTTGGTCATAGAAAGCATTTAGAAATCCATAGAAAATAGCAACAGAAGTAGTTCCATCCACATCGTAATCGCCATAGACCAATATCTTTTCACCATTGCCAATTGCCTCAGTCAAGCGATTGACGGCCTTGTCCATGTCCTGCATCAGAAATGGATCATGGAGTTGGTCAAGGGAGGGTCTAAAGAAAGACCTAGCTTCTTCAAAAGAAGTCAGGCCTCTTTGGGAAAGGAGCTTGGCAATGGTACGGCTAACCTTGACTTCTTCTTGCAAAAGGTCAGTCACTGCCTCATCATATTCCTCTTCAAATAACCACCGCTTCTGCATTAGATAAAATTAAAAAACCCTCCTTTTATAAGGCATAAAAAAGGCAGTACCCCATTAAGGCACTGCCCTCAATAATATGGTTATAACTTAGTTGTTAGACACCTTCTCAATGGCAATAACTTCTTTTAATGGAACTCTCTTACCATCACGATAAGGTACTATCCACGCATCTTCGACACCCATTTCTCTCAAGTAACGCTTGAGTATATTGGCGTCATCATAATTTCTGAAATTCCCGATAATGTACTTCCTCAGTTCGTTACCCTCTTGATCAAAATCCTTAGCCGTTTCTGCGTACTTGGCCAAATCAATTTTTCGGAAAGCGCCCACTTGCACCTTAAAGACCACTCCAACACTAAAGTCTTCCCCGTTGATCAACTCAGGGTTATAAACTGGAGTAATTGACTGATCTTTGAGGTTTTCAATTTCCCGTTGTGCCGCCTGATATGCCGCCTGCATTCTAGTAACCTGCTTTTGGAGGTCACTTACGCGATCGTCTTTTGTGGAAACCTGGCGTTCCAGGTTCTGAATTTCGCCCTCTATGCTAGCGATCTTTGCTTTTTGCGTCACGTTCTCATCATAAAGCAATTTGAAGTCTTCAATAGACATCTTCTTCTTTCGCTTTGCCCACTCTTTCAGCTCCTTCTTAGTTAGGGGCCTACCTTCTGTAGTTTGTGCCAAAGCGACTGAAGCGACAAAAATTCCAAGCAAGAGCGTCAAAAATACTTTCTGAGATTTCATCGAGTAATTATTAATTCTAAATACAATTTAGGACAATAAGGTCAGCTTTTCAAACTACCTATCATATCCTCAGGCCTCACCCATTCATCAAACTCATCTGCTGTGAGGTAGCCCAAATTGACTGCCTCCTCCTTCAGTGTCGTGCCATTTTCATGAGCAGTTTTCGCAATTTTGGCTGCTTTTTCATATCCGATCTTGGTATTCAATGCAGTTACCAGCATCAACGAATTATTCAGGTGTTGCTGTATACTTTTTGTATTGGGTTCTATACCAATGGCACAATTTTCTTCAAAAGACACGCAAGCGTCTCCAATTAATCTTGCAGACTGCAATACGTTATAAGCCATTACCGGCTTGAATACATTCAGCTCATAATGTCCTTGTGCTCCTCCAACGGAAACCGCAACATCATTCCCCATTACCTGAGCACAAACCATGGTCATTGCCTCACATTGCGTAGGGTTCACCTTGCCTGGCATAATGGAAGAGCCTGGTTCATTAGAAGGAATGATGATCTCTCCAATACCAGACCGAGGTCCAGAAGCCAACATTCTAATGTCATTGGCAATCTTATTCAATGAAACGGCTATCTGCTTTAGAGCGCCATGTGTCTCAACCAAAGCATCATGAGCAGCCAACGCTTCGAATTTGTTTTCGGCTGAAACAAAAGGAAGCCCTGTAAAGTCCGCAATCTTTTGGGCAACATGCTCTGCATAACCTTCAGGAGTATTGATTCCTGTTCCAACAGCCGTACCGCCAAGGGCTAGTTCTGAAAGGTGATCCAGGGTGTTTCTGAGGGCTTTCAAACCATGATCTAGCTGTGATACATATCCTGAAAACTCTTGACCCAGTGTCAGTGGCGTGGCATCCATCAAATGAGTTCGTCCAATTTTTACCACTTTCATGAAAGCTTCTGATTTCGCTTTCAACGTATCTCTTAATTGCTCAATCCCTGGAATAGTAGTCTCTAAAACCATTTTATAAGCAGCAATGTGCATGCCCGTTGGATAGGTGTCATTTGATGACTGTGACTTGTTCACATCATCATTTGGATGAATGAAACGGTCCCCTTCTCCCAGTTTGTTTCCAGCAATGACATGAGCTCGATTGGCCACCACCTCATTGACATTCATATTAGACTGCGTGCCTGAACCGGTCTGCCAGACAACCAAAGGAAACTGATCATCCAGTTTTCCTTCTAAAATCTCATCACAAACAGCAGAGATTAGATCCCTTTTCTCAACCGCCAGTACACCAAGATCACAATTGGTATGTGCCGCAGCCTTCTTTAGATAGGCAAACCCATAAACCACCTCTAGTGGCATACTGCTTTCTGGGCCAATTCTAAAATTATTTCGAGATCGCTCAGTCTGAGCACCCCAATATTTGTCAGCGGGCACTTTAACATCGCCCATTGTATCCTTTTCTATTCTGTATTCCATGTGAATGAGATGTTTTTCAGCAGGTCAAAATTAGGCATTGGAGGCCTGATACTAAAAGAAAAACAAGCTTATTCACCGATAGGTGCCATATCTCCAAAAACTTCTGTCGAACCGCCTGACCATTTACCGAGGTGTGGCGTTCGTTCACCGATTTAGCGAACCCCAGAGGCCTGAAGACCCCGTACATTTGAGTAGTCAAAAACAACAAACAACATTTGGTCTTGAGGTTGGTCCCTCAATAAGCCCAAAGTCAAAACTCAAAATACAACAACGCTTAAAACTAACAGTCATGGAAAATAAAATGAACAGACGAATATTTGTAGGAGCAGCTTTCCTTATCATAGGCTTGCTTCTCACATTCGACAACCTGGATATCTTTAATTTCGATTTACCAGACTACGTATTTCGCTGGTATACCTTCTTAATCATCCTGGGTGTGTTCTTAGCCACTGTTAGAGAAAAAGTAGGTGCGGGAATCACGCTAATCATTATCGGATCGATATTTCTGGTAGATAGAATGTCCGATTATTATTACTGGGATTTTTACATCGAAGATATCTTTAGATTATGGCCGCTGGCCTTCGTAGCAATCGGTTTGTCACTGATTTTAAAACGAAACAGAGCTAACGATTACGAAAAAAAAAATATTGAAAACGACAACGATCATGTCGATGAGATGGGAATCTTCTCAGGGGCAGAACGCAAAGTTTATTCAAAAGAATTCAAGGGAGGTAAACTCACTTCAATATTTGGAGGAACAGATTTAAACTTAGTAAACGCTGATTTAGCCTGGGGCACGAACGTATTGGATGTATTTGTTTTGTTCGGTGGTTGCGATATTAGAGTTCCTTCAGACATGAATGTAAAAGTGAAAGTAACCGCAATTTTTGGAGCATTCTCTGACGAGCGAAAAGTCATCAACGAGAACGATGCCAATGACGGAAAAGAACTAGTCATTAAAGGTTTGGTTCTTTTCGGAGGCGGAGAGGTTAAATAATAGATTTGGATTAAGGGGGTTTCAATTTGAAACTCCCAACTTTTTGCTCAAAGATTTTTGTAATTTCCGCCTGGCGCGGATTTTTTTATGGACCACCCCTTTATCCGAAATAGAAGCATCATTATTTATTCCATCATCTGGTTGGTGATTGGAGGCCTTTTTGCCTTTGCTCTTTATTACTTCTATGATTTCGAAGCTAAGATTGCCGCCCTCGATAGCATCGTTTTCAATGGTATCTTCTTTGGTCTGGGCTTGGCTTATTGGTTCAATGTACGGTACAACTCCTTTGAAAAGTCCCAAATTCTAAATCTGGCCGTTAGTCATGTCGCTGCCTTGGTAATCTCTATTGCCCTGGCCATTTTCTTATCGAAAAGCATCCTAACCAGAGTCTCAGCAGATGAAGAGTACGTACTATTTCTGAATCAGTCCATTCCTTGGCGTTCTGCTTTAGGTTTGATGTACTATTCGATCATCATTTTGGTGTACTACCTGATTCTCTATTATGATGATCTTAATCAAAAAAACACTGAGCGATCTCAACTGGAGACCATGCTTAAAAGTTCTGAATTGGAGATGCTCAAGTCTCAGATTAACCCTCACTTTATATTTAATAGCCTTAATTCCATCGCATCTCTCACCATAGTTTCCCCTGAAAAGGCACGTAATATGGTAATCAAGCTTTCCGAATTTTTGAGGTACTCACTGGGCAAAGAGAATGACCAAATGAACACCATGGAAGATGAGCTTAATAATATCATGCTCTACCTCGACATTGAAAAAGTCCGTTTTGGTGATCGTCTTTCTGTTGAAACCGATATCAGTAAGGAATCACTTCAATTGAAGCTCCCGAACCTGATACTACAACCGCTATTTGAAAACGCAATTAAGCACGGGATCTACGAAAGCCTCGAGCAGGTGACCGTCAAGCTAAAAGCCTGGCAAGACCAAAACCTTCTGAGGGTTGAAGTTTCCAATCAATTCGACCCTAAAGCCACGGGTAAAAAAGGAAAGGGAATTGGCCTTAAGAATGTCGGAGAACGGCTCCGCTTGATTTATGGCGTCCCTCAATTGGTATTTACTGATAAGACTGATAACTTATTCACCGTTCGATTGGACATTCCCCAAATTGCTACCGACCTATGATCCGTGCCGTTATCATTGATGATGAAAGTTTAGCCAGAGACCTAATCAAGGCCTATCTCCAAAAATTTAGCGATATAGAGATCATTGCTGAATGCGGAGATGGTTTTCAGGGTCTAAAGGCCATTCAGGAACACAGGCCAGATATGATTTTTCTGGATGTCCAAATGCCTAAAATCACAGGTTTTGAAATGCTAGAGTTGCTGGACGAACCGCCCGTTGTAATCTTCAGTACCGCATTTGACCAATATGCCATCAAAGCCTTTGAACTCAATGCGACTGATTATCTGCTGAAACCATATGCAGAACAGCGATTTGATGAGGCTGTGGAAAAAGCAAAAGGTAAAATAGGCACTCAGGGAGCTGCAAAAGCTGAGCTAGAAACACTGCAAGAAACCCGGTCAGAAAGTGATGAGTCTCTGGACAGAATTGTGGTAAAAACAGGCAACAAAATCCAAATCCTTCCACTTGAAAGTATCTCACACTTTGAAGCACAAGACGACTATGTAGCCATTCATTCAGAACAAGGTAAGTTTCTCAAACTACTTCGAATGAAGCACCTTGAAAACCGGCTGCCCCAAGGAGAGTTTGTGCGAATACACCGATCACACATTGTGAATGTAAAGCAAATCGAGAAGCTCGAGCTCTACGAAAAAGACTCTTACCTCCTATCTCTTAAAACCGGAAGCCAATTGCCAGTAAGCCGTAGTGGCCATGGCAAACTCAAAGAGGTTTTAAAGTACTAATGCAACCCTCAATATTCTCAATGGTCTCTTAGTAGAAATTATTTCTTTTACAAAGTATATAGTTATATTAGTTTGACAAAATATATATAAATGAAAGGAAGCTATCTAGGTGAGTTTGAAGAGCTTGTAATGCTCACTTGTGCACTATTAAAAGATGAAGCCTACGGCATCAACATAGTTCAGGAAATCAAATTAAGAATGGACAGATCGGTTAATCTCAGCGCAGTCCATGTTACGCTCTATAGACTGGAAGACAAAGGTTATGTGACCTCATCTTATGGTGGCGCTACTGCACAAAGGGGTGGTCGGAGAAAAAGAATCTTCAAGCTAACCTCTCTAGGTGTAAAACTGCTCCAGCAGATCAATGAAAAGCGACAAAACTTGTGGGATCTGATTCCCGAACTTAAGACAAGCTCATAATGAAAACGGATATGTCATCTCCGCCTAAATGGGTATTGAACTTATTTGAGTCCATCTGTCCTGAGCAGCTTCAGGAAAGTATAATAGGTGACTTGCTTGAGCAATACGAGATTAACCTGAAGGACAAAAGCAGGTTCAAATCCAATGTCCTATTCCTTTACAACACCTTTCGATTTGTTCGCTTCGGGATCTTAAAAAGACGAGATACCAGACATAAATCAAACATTACCGCTATGATGAGAAATTACTTTTTAACCTCAATCCGAGCCTTGCTTAAGCAAAAGCTCTACTTTTTAATTAATGTTCTTGGTCTTTCAGTCGGTATTGCCGCTTGTCTGTTATGCTATTTACACATCAACTATGAGTTGAGCTACGATCAGTATCATACTAAGGCCGATAACATTCACCGCCTGATCACAGGTGATGTAAAAGGGGGTAATGGCTGGGTCAAAGTATCTGCCCCTATGCCAGCTGCCTTGAAAAGGAATATTCCGGAAATAGAGCGATTTACCAGGCTCACGAATATCACAAGAGATCCTCAGGTCACTGTTAAGTACGATAACATCATATTTAGTGAAAGCCAATTTTTTCTGGCAGATCCCGATATCTTATTAATGTTTGATATTGAAATGCTTAGAGGCGAAAAGACAAATGCCCTGGAGGATCTCAATAGTGTTATCCTTTCTTCGTCAACTGCAGAAAAGTACTTCGGAACCGAAGACCCAATCGGCAAAACACTACGCGTGGATGATCAGCATAATTTTCAGGTTTCCGGGGTTTTCCAGGACATTCCGTTCAACTCACACTTTGATTTCGATTTTCTCATTTCCTTTAACAATCTTGAAAAAGTCCTTCCAGGAACCAGCTTAACCGGAAACTGGGGCCAATTCAATTACTTTTCATACCTAGAGTTAGCAAATGGCAGCAATCCACAATCCGTACAATCTAAAATTCAAAGTACGGAGGTAAACCTTGGAGACAACCGAAGCTTTGACCTGGGTCAAATTGGTATTCAACCTCTTTCTGAAATTCATTTTGTTGATAACAGAGGCAACTTAAAACAGGCGTACAACTTCAAGTACATCTACATCTACGGTGCAATTGCCCTTGCCATCCTTTTTATCTCTTTTATCAACTTTGTCAACCTTAGCATTGCTGGTTCAACTAAAAGAATCAAAGAGGTAGGTATTCGCAAAGTAGTTGGCGCCAATCGCGGTCAACTGGTTATTCAATTCATAGCTGAGTCTTTTTTGGTTGCATTGTTTGCCGCAGTTGTGTCTCTGCTCCTCTCCTCCTTCCTCTTAATTCCGGCCGTCAACGACCTGATGAACAGTCACATATCAATGGATTTGAGTGACCCCTTTATGCTTACGGTATTGATAGGTCTGATAGTAGCAGTTGCGCTAAGTTCTGGCTCGTACATTGCTTATTTCATTATTTCCGCAAGACCCATAAATGCCCTCAAAGGAGCATACAAAGCGGGTAATAGAGGGCTAGCTTTTAAAAATGTTCTTCTGGGTCTTCAGTTCTGTATTTCTACTGTCCTTATCCTTTCCAGCGTATTCATTTACAAACAGCTGAACTTCTTGGGAAATAAGGACCTGGGAATGTCCAAGGATCAAATTGTCAATGTTGCTTTAAGCAACACGACTGCTCAGGAAAATGGCCCATTACTGGCCGAACAATTCAAACAAATCTCAGGTGTCCGAGATGTGGCTGCCACTGATTTTGTGCCAGGAGGTGCCAATTGGAACCAAACCGTCTGGTGGGAAGGACAAGAAGAGCCTATTAGTATGTTCTTAATAGGTGCCGACCCCAACTTTGTAGAAACAGTCGATATGGAGTTGGTAGAGGGAGACTTGGCCTCCATTCGCAGCAACCAGAATACCCAATTCATTTTGAACGAAGCTGCCGTAAAGGAAATTGGCTGGGAAACAGCACTTGGTAAGTCTTTCAGCGCCTTTGGTCAAAGCAATGCCGTTCCAATTTCCGGTGTGGTGAAAAACTACAACTTCCGCTCACTACATCATGACATCGACCCTTGTGTTCTCGTTATTCGTGCACAGCGCAACCACAATCAATTGGCCGTAAAGCTAGATGGGGGCAACATCAGGTCACTAATCACCTCTCTCGAGAACGCTTATGCCCAAGTACTTCCTGAAATGCAATTCGAGTATACCTTTATGGACGCCAGCTTTGCCAAGCTCTATGAAGCAGAAACGCGTACCAGTAAGATTGTTGGAGCACTTACGTTTGTAGCCATCCTTCTGGCAGTTTTAGGACTATATGCCTTACTTACTTTTGCTGTACAAGAGCGCACAAGAGAATTGGCCATTAGAAAAGTGCTGGGTGTAAAAGTGAAGCAAGTATTGGTACTGTTGTCTGGTAACTATGCAAGACTGATGCTTATTGCAAACATTATAGCAATCCCGACTACCTGGTACATGCTAAACCAATGGCTTAACAATTTCAACTACAGAATAGAGCTAGGTATTTTAACCTTTTGTATTACCTCATTGCTAACCTTCAGTATCATTTATTTGATTGCCGGGCTAAAGACTTGGCAATCGAATAGCATCAATCCAACTGAGGCATTGAGAAACGAATGAGCTAGGTTTACTACGATTCATCCTGTCAATCCTACGATTCGGTAAGTCTTATTTATAGGAGAGGTTTGGGCATTGCACATTTGAGTTATCAAATACTCAATAACGATGCAACGTCTAAAATTCATACTTATAACACTTGTCCTAAGCACGGTCAATGCTTTGGGGCAAACGGTCATAAAGGGAACTATTAAAGATGCCAAGGGGGCCAGTATCCCCGGAGCCAATATTTACATTAAAGACTCTTTTGATGGGGTCAACTCTCAAGCAGATGGTTCATTTGTCTTTGAAACTGCCGAGTCGGGGGCTCAATTTCTGATTGTCAGTTTCATTGGTTTTAAGAATATCGAGAAACCTATAGAGTTGACAGGTGAAACCTTAGTGTTGAACCTAATTCTACAGGAAGAAATCAATAAGCTAGATGGTGTTACGATTACTGCAGGAGCCTTTGAGGCAAGCGATATCAAAAAGGTCACGGTCTTAAAACCTTTAGATATTGTGACCACGGCAAGCGCGGCAGGAGATATTATGGGTGCTATTAATACCCTACCGGGAACAGCCACGGTTGGTGAGTCGGGTCGACTTTTCGTGCGCGGTGGTGAGGGTTATGAAACTAAGGTGTTTATCGATGGGTTAGAAGTGAGAAACGCTTTTGGAGCCACGGCTCCCAATGTGCCAACTCGTGGCCGGTTTAGCCCTTTTCTTTTCAAAGGGGTCACTTTCAGCACGGGTGGTTACTCCGCTGAATATGGACAGGCCTTGTCCTCAGCCTTAGTTTTAAATTCGAATGACATTGCTGAAAAAACTCAGGGAGACATTTCATTGATGTCTGTAGGTGGAGATATTGCCTACACGAAAAAGTGGGACAAAACCTCAATTTCTGGGAAGGTTCAGTATACCAACCTACGCCCCTATCAGGATCTAATCCGCCAATTCTTTGATTGGGAGCAAGCACCAGTAGGCACTGTTGGAGAACTTGTCTTCAGACATAAGGTGAATAAAAACGGTCTGTTGAAAATCTATACCAATATTGATGTATCAGATTTCAGGATCCGTTTCCCCAACATTAACAGAAATGGCCTGAAGGACACAGTCAGCGTTGCCAATAACTATGGTTATATCAATGCGAGTTATAAAGATATTCTCAACAACAAGTGGTCGATACGCGGGGGTCTTTCCACTACCTACAACAAGGAAAATGTGGGCTTCAATGAGGACAGAGTCAATGAACTCGAAAAGGGAGCTCATGGTAAAATTGCACTGAATTGGGATGCAAGTGAGAAAATCACCGTTAATATGGGAAGCGAATTTTTCCACAAACGATTCGACAGATCTTTCGGAGTTTCTGACGGCCCTCTAAACTCCTTTGGTTTCGAAGACAATACCTTAGCCAGCTTCGTAGAGGCCGATTACTTTGCCTCAAACAAGTTGGTTTTCAGAACGGGTCTTCGCTATGAACATTCTTCATTAGTGAATCAAACCTGGCTGAGTCCGCGTTTGGCCATGTCTTACAAATTGAATGAATACGGACAGTTCTCTCTGGCTTATGGTAAGTTTCTACAATCACCTTTAAACGATTACGCCATTGTCAATCAACAACTTGCCCCAGAGCAGGCAACCCACCATATTTTAAACTACCAGTACATCAGAAATAACAGGGTGTTTAGAGTAGAATCTTACTGGAAGAAATACGATGACTTGGTGAAGTTCCAAAGTCTGGACGATTTTAATCCATTGAACTATAATAACTCCGGTTTCGGTGAGGCCAAGGGCGTTGATGTATTCTGGAGAGACGGTAAGACTTTTAAGGGAACGGATTACTGGGTTTCATACTCTTTTGTAGACTCAGAGAGAAACTACCAGGACTTCAATAGTTTGGCGACTCCCTCCTTTCTATCAAAACACAACTTCTCGCTTGTGGTCAAGCACTTCGTTGAGCCTTTGAGAACACAATTTGGAACAACATTTAACTATGGTTCCAGCCGACCATTTCACAATCCAAACAGACCCGGGTTTCAGAATGACCAGACTCCGAATTATCAAGATCTCAGCTTGAATGCGGCCATTTTATTGAAACAGAACATTATCATTTACCTGTCTTCTTCCAACATTTTCGGAAGGGACAACATATTCGGCTATGAGTATGCTAATCAGCCAAATACCGATGGTATATATGACAGACAGCCTATAAGGCAGGGTGCAAAACGCTTCATCTTTCTAGGCCTGTTCATCACACTTACCAAAGACGGACAAGAAAATCAATTGGAAAATTTATAAGTCAAAAATCATGAAAACAATTACAACACTAATCATTGCAATGGGACTGATGCTAGGCATGATTCCCTCAAAAAAAGAAGAAGTTACACTTACGGTTACTGTAGACAACCTCAGAAATGAAAACGGCTATATCGCCATTGCTCTTCATAATGGAGAAACGGAATTTCCAGGCACTGAAGCCTTTATGACCAAGTATGTTGAAGCTGAAGGTGGTTCTGTAGAGGTGGTATTTGAGAACGTGCCTGTTGGAGAGTATGCCCTTGCCGTTATGCACGATGAAAATGGTAATGAAGAAATGGATTTCAACAGCTATGGCATGCCTACCGAAGGTTATGGCTTTTCAAATGACGCCATGGGGGAACAAGGCCCTCCAGAGTTTGATGATGCCTCCTTCGATGTAGATGAGGAAATGGACACTGCTGTGACTTTGATGTACCTAGGTGGTTTCTAGGCCAAACAACACAAAATTAGATCCTCGGCTTGCCGGGGATTTTTGTTTTAAGAGAATAGATCACTCACCTACTACGATTCATCTGGCTTATTCTACGGTTCGGTCAATCCTTTTATGCCTCACTTATAGTTCATGCTACTTTTAAATCATCAAAAACGAAAACACAGGATCATGAAAAAGATATTTTTATTAATAGGATTATTAGTTGCGGGTTTTGCCCTTCATGGACAAGGCCAGGAAGCCTATATCAAAGCAATGTCTAAGGGCTTAGAGCAAATGTCGACTGCCGGAACAGTGGAAGAAAGGCAAGCTGTAGCGAGCCAATTTGAAAGAATTGCTGCAAAAGTAGATAGCGAATGGTTACCCAATTACTATGCCGCACTCAACTACATTAACATGGCCTATGTTGCCGAAGGCATTAGTACTAAAGACAAATACACAGAGAAAGCACAAACCTTCATCGACAAAGCAATTGCACTAGCACCCAATAATGCTGAGGTTGTAGCCCTACAGGGTTTCAACTACATGACTCAATTGGCTGCCGACCCTAATACAAGAGGTCAAATGCTCTCTGGAAAAGCAATGCAACAGTTCAGCATGGCGGTGAGGATCGACCCAGAAAACCCGAGAGCCAATATGTTGCTTGGTCAAATGCAATTGGGAATGGCGCAATTCTTTGGTTCTCCAACAGATCAGCCTTGTGCCAAAGTAAAAGGAACACTGGCTGCATTCGAAGCCGAAAGTGGCAAACAGACTCTGGAACCAACCTGGGGTAAAGAAATGGCAGAAGGTATTGTCAAACAATGCGGCCAGTAATAAGAGCATAAATTGAAGACACCTACAAATAGCAGGGTGTCTTCAACTTACATTAATAAGCAAAAGCCCAATGGAACAAGTACTCATTATATCACATGTAGTCGCTGGAATTACCTCTTTACTTACCGGATTGGTGGCTGGTTTCGTTGGTCGAAAAGGAGGAAAGTTGCACAGACAAGTAGGTAAGGTCTTTTTCTGGTGCATGTTCTGGGTATTTGTCAGTGCAATACTTATTATCAGCGTGGTTCGCTTCAATGCCTTTTTGATGGTAATCGCTGTTTTTAGTTTCTATATGGCCTTTTCAGGTTATCGTTCCTTAAAAATTAAGAAGACACGCAAGGCAGAGACCATAGACTGGGCCGCAGGCATTATTACGCTATTGTTTGGGCTATTTATGATTGGAATGGGCTTCAACTACCTAGTACCCAATTTCTCTTCCGTGCTGGGTTATCTGTGCCTCTTCTTTGGCTTCTTCACTGCCCAAAATGCCTGGGAAAACCTTCAAATGTACAGAAGGCTTGCTTCAGCTGACAAGATGTGGTGGTGGTTTGCACACATGAACTCCATGTCAGGTAGTCTTATTGCCACTATCACAGCCTTTTTAGTACAGAATGGTGAAATCTTTAACTTCCCAAATCAACTGGGCTGGATGCTTTGGGTATTTCCTACTTTTATTGGCTTCCCAATCGTCAGTTATTGGAACAGGAAATACAAAGCACAGTTCAAAACGGGGACGGTTTAACCCTTATATTTAGACATGGGCATTTTCAACTTCAAAAAGGTTTGGCATAAAGAAGTCTTTGAGTCCATTCTCATCTATGCCTTAGGCTGTGCCATGGCTTTTGTTTTTGATTCAAACCTATATGAGCGCTCATGGCTAATGATGAGGCTGAGTATGAGTTACTCTGGTTTCATGTGGCTCTTCTTTTGGAAAGGCAACTCCTATCTGGTTGATTTCTGGAATAAAAGAATCTCATGGTTAGAACAACCTGGCAGACGGTTCATAGTCGGTGTAGCCACTGTGCTTATTTACACCCCACTGGTTATAGTGGTGCTCAACTGGTCTTATAATCAAATCCCTGGTGTAAGCACAAATTGGGGAGGTATGGATGTTCTCATTTCTATCGGTATTACCTTTTTCATCACATTCTTTATGTTTGCCAAAGCATTTCTAGACAACTGGAGAAAAGCGTCCGTAGATGCAGAGCGTATGAAACGCGAACAGATGTCTACCAAGTACGAATCACTTAAAAACCAGGTTAATCCTCACTTCTTATTCAATAGCCTCAATGCACTGACTAACCTTGTCTATGACAACCAGGATATGGCGGCAGATTTTATTCGAAAGCTGTCGAAAGTCTATCGTTATGTTTTGGACAATCAGTCCAAGGAAGTGGTGAACCTTGAAACCGAGTTGTCTTTTGTCAACTCATACTTATTCCTTCAAAGAATTCGGTTTGACGATAAGTTGAAGGTGAATATCGATGTTAGCGGACATGAGCAAAAGATGATTCCACCAATCGCCCTTCAGATGCTCTTTGAAAATGCTATTAAACATAATACGATCGCTGAAGAGGAGCCTTTAACCATTGATGTCTTTGTAGAAAATGCTGATACCCTGGTGATCAAGAATAATCTTCAAAAGAAGAATATCCCAATCGAAGAATCTGCTGGTGTTGGCTTAAAAAATATCATTGCTCGTTATGAATTTCTCAGCGAAGTTCCTGTAGAAATCATCGAAGAGAAATCCGAATTTATTGTCAAACTACCATTACTATCCTTCTCCTCATGAAAGTATTAATTGTTGAAGATGAGTCAATGGCGGCCAAAAGGCTGATTAGATTACTCCAGGAAGCAGACTCCGATATAGAAGTACTGGCCAAGTTAGATTCTGTTAAAAGAGCGGTTAATTGGTTAAAGGACAATACGGCAGATCTCCTGTTTTTCGATATTCAGCTGGCTGATGGTCTTAGCTTTGAAATACTGGAACAAGTGCAAGTTACGGCACCCATCATTTTTACTACTGCTTTTGACGAATACGCCATACAGGCTTTTAAGCTGAACAGTATTGACTATTTGCTTAAGCCGATCGACCCTGAAGAACTAGAAAATGCCCTTGACAAGTATCAAAAGCTGTTTTCAAAAAAAGACAGCAAGCCTATGAACATGGCCTTGATAGAACAGGCGATGCAAATGATGACCAAAAAGTACAAAGAACGCTTTGTGGTAAAGATAGGGGAGCACATACACACGATTGCCACTCATGATGCGGCCTACTTTTTTAGTCAGGAAAAAGCTACATACCTGCAAACCATTGAGAAGAATCGCTTCATTATTGACTACACTTTAGAACAGGTAGAAGAATTGGTAGACCCGGAACGCTTCTTCCGAATTAATAGAAAGTACCTGGTATCGCTTGAGGCAGTCAAAGACATAGTAACTTACTCTAATAGCCGTTTGAGGCTTGTTCTAAAACATTCTGATGAAATGGATGCCATTGTAAGCCGGGATAAAGTGCAGGAGTTTAAAAAATGGCTAGATAGGTAGTTGCATGGACAACTTAGTAGGAAGTAATATTGGTTTAATCCACCTGATTGCCTCTTTGGTGGCTACTTTTGCGGGTACAATTGTAATCGGTGCCAGAAAAGGAACACGCTTTCACAAGCAATGGGGCTATGTTTATGCCATTTCAATGCTTGTGCTCAATGTCACTGCCTTTATGACGTATCGTCTTTTCGGCACTTTCGGAGTCTTCCATTACGGAGCCATTGGCAGTCTGCTCACTTTATTTGGAGGTATGCTTCCAGCGATTAGAAAAAAAAGCCCAAGCTGGATAGACTACCACATTGGTTTTATGTACTGGTCTGTTATTGGTCTTTATGCTGCCTTTGCCTCAGAAACGATCACTCGTGTGCCCTTAGGCTTCAATTTTGGCCTCATGGGAATGGTGGGCCTTGCCACTGGACTGATCATGCTTTTAGGAGCAATCTTCTTTATTCGTTACAGAAAACGGTGGCACGCACAGTTTTCTAAATACGCAAAGCCATAGTCAAAGCAGTCTTTTGACTTATATTTGAACATGTTCAAAAGACTCTTGATCCTAATGCTGCTGTGCGCCTTCTATATGTCGAATGCCCAAAAACCAACTGGTCTCTGGATTTTGAAATATGTCAAGGCGCTACAACCCGTTTTTACCATGGTGGAGATAGATGGTCAATATGAAATGGTAGAGGAAGATCCTCAGGACTCTACCTTTCTGTTCAATTCAGGCCTGATGACCCTTGAATTCCTGAAAAAATCAATCGCCAAAACGCATTCATGGGATGGGAAAGAGCAATGGACTTTCGATAAAACGGATAACCAAATCGAATTCTATGGCAAAAGAGACACGCTTTACGGAACTTATAGTAAAAAGGAAATCATTCTTAGATCAACGCTAGATGATCGACCTACTTATTACCACTTTGCACCCTTCGAAGAGAAGAAAATATCCACAGCTCCAATACTAGAAGGTCAATGGCGCATATACTCTTCAAAAAGCTACTTTATGGACTCTGAATTCACATTTACAGTGGATAGCACATATCAGGTTACGACCGGAAAGAGCTTAAAAAGTAAAAAATACTTTACATATTTATTTGATAAAATTTCGGCTGTAGAATTCGATTTTCCACCAAATGACAAGGAGAGTGAAGACCATGAATTGGGCACTATCTACATTTATCAAACGCGTAAGAAAAAGGTCAAAGGCATCTTCTATGCCATAAAGGATGGTGTAGCAGTCCCCGTCAAAAGTGAGCTAACACTTACCAGAATTGACGATTGATCGAAAAACACAATTTTTATAAATTCAGTTGGTCATCTTTAGGGTTGAATTGCGTTTATGAAAATCGTTCCCCAAGCATTTTACATGGCATCAGCGATCAAAAAAATTATGGTCGATGGTGATTGTTGTATTATTCATAAAAAAACCGCAGTAGCAGACCTGGACAACCAAAGGCTGCTGTCAGCTCACGCCTTAACCGTTGTACTCAATGGTGGTTTGGTTGTTCATAGCGATGACGGGCTTCCGGTTCAGGTTGGCCCTGGTGAAATGATATTACTGCCAAAGGGGCTATATGCCATTACAGACCTTATTCCTGTTCACCAAGCCTTTGAAGCCCTAGTCTTTTTCTTTGATGACGATATTACTGACACTTTTTTAGCTCAAAGGGAGGTTTATCAAGAAGCTACTTGCTTAGAAAAGTCACCAACCAAATTTAGCCTTAACAAGCCCTTTAAGGACTTTCTCGACCAAACATTATCACTATACAGTCAAATCAGAGTCGACCCTAAAATGGTCAGGGCAAAGCTACTGGAAATACTACACCTCATAGCAGAGTTTAATCCTCATGGGCACTTTTTAGAAAAAATAGCTGAACTGAAAGCCAACCCCAAAAAGGATTTATCACGGTTCATGCAATCTCATTTCGATAAGCCGCTAGCAGTCGAAACTTTCGCTAGTCTTAGCGGCAGAAGTGTCTCTTCATTCAGGCGCGACTTCCATAGACAGTTTAATATGGCCCCAAAAAGATGGTTGATACATAAACGACTTGGCAAAGCACAAGAACTTTTGACCAAAGAACGTCTTGCAGTGGCCGATGTAGCGATGCATTGTGGCTTCTCTGATGTACCACATTTCATCAAGTCCTTCGAAAAGCACTTCTCTATTACTCCCAAGCAATATGCCCTGGCAAACCAGGAGAAAATTCAGGCAAACTAGACAGTTGGCTGAAAAACACAATTTTCAATTCAGTCTCCCAAAGACTTTTGTATAAAACAAACAGATATGAAAATCGGATTTATAGG
>JGI12316J15309_10018632_pt1 | contig 22281 bp, 23 predicted proteins | sample MarCyaLeptolynsp_FD_15309 | JGI IMG/M metagenome (IMG submission 15309) | reverse complement strand
GGCCGCAGGACAGCAGGTGACCGATCTCGGCCAGCCCCATTTCCTTGTACATTTCAGCGTATTTGCAGCGGGTGACGTTATAGCTCACCCGGCTTTCGGTTTCTTCCAGCATGTCCATTTCAAGGGCGCCGTTGGCCTTCCATTGCGGCAGCAATGAATGGAAACCTTCAAGCGATGTCGGTTCATCGAGGCCCTCGGCATAGGCCTGGCCCTGGGAGATGGAATCCTTGCGGATCGCGTTGCCGAGAATGGTTTTGGCCTTCTCCGCACCGAGTTCGGCGACCATTTCCTCGTAGATCGGCTTGATGATATTCGCCTCGATCCGTCTTTGGTCGAGAATTGGCAGGTCGGTCTTGGCCATGTTTCATCCGCTCCGGGCTGTGTCATGCGGGGAAACCGCATCTGAGACATCAGGAAAAGCGGCAGATTACCGAAATCTGCAAGGCCTGCAAGCGGCGTATCAACCGCGCTTCTTACCGTCCTGACCCTTGATCTTGTCCCATGTGTTGGGTTGTCTCAGCATGGCGCGAAGATAGGAGATATTGGCGGCCGCCTGTTCCTTGCTCAACTCGTTGTTGGCGACGGATTCGGCTTCCTTGAATTTACCCTGCAGGCCGAGGACCAGAGCGAGATTCTGTCGAACCTTGCTGTTTGCCTTGGGACTTGCCGCGGCCTTGCGCAGAATATTCTCCGCTTTTGCCAGGTCGTTGGTCAAGACGTAGGACAGGCCGAAATTACTCAACACCGTCGGTTCGCCGGGGGAAATCTTCAGGGCTTCCTGATATTTGATCCGGGCAGCGGCGTTTTCGCCGATCTGGTCAAGAATCGCACCTTCGGCCGATGTCAGTTTCCAGTCCGGTTTGTGCGGCGGGTTGGCGTTGCGGATAACCGTCAGCGCTTCCTTGAACTGGCCGCTGGCGGCAAGCGCCTTGCCATAGGCCGAGGCCACTTCCTGATCGTTCTTGTGGGCCACGACCGCGCGGCGCAGGACGGCCACGGCCTGATTCGTCTGCCGGTTGAGGCGCAGGGCGGCGGCGTAGTTCAGCGCCGCCTTTTTGTCGTTCGGATGCTTCTGGTAATAGGCGGCCCATTTGTCGACATGCTGCTGCACCTGTCCGCCGGAATAATCCTCAGCCGACGTCGCCGAAAGCTTGGCGTGCGTGCCGCTGGCCCGCTTGCTGGAAGCGCATCCGGCCAACACCAGGGCGGCCACGAGCGGCAGGACGATCGTTGCAACGGAGTTTGTTTTTTTCAACACCATGGATACACGCCCCCGGGGCACCTTGTCGGAACTGATAAACTGGCATTAGAAGTAGATTGTTAACCCTAATGCTTGGTTAAAAATCACAATTTCGCCGCAATGCCGACGAATTCGAAAGGGAAGCCCATGCCTGCAACCGAAGCAAGATCCGTCCACGTGGTTCGCGACGAGGGCCAGTCAGCCTGTCCGATCCGGCTGGTGCGCGAGGAGGAGGCGACGGAGTCCGGTGGCGCTGCCTTTGCGGGACTGACACCGGCCCAGCTGGCCTGGGTCACCGCCAACGATTTCAATGCCAAACCCGGGGCCACCCTGCTTGTCCCCGATGCCGACGGTGCGCTGGCCCTGGTGCTCTGTGGCGCCCCTTCCGAAGACCCCTACGCAGCCTTTGAGCCGGCCGCACTCTGTTCGAAACTGCCGGATGGCCATTATCGTTTCGAGGGCGACGGTCCGCAGGATCCGGAATTGACGGCGCTTGGGTGGGCGCTGGAGGCCTATCGTTTCGATGAGTTCAGCGAAAAACCGGCAAGCGGCGCGCAATTGCTGGTTGGCGACGATGTCGACCTGGCGCGGCTCAACGCCATAGACGCAGGCGCATCGCTCACCCGCGATCTGGTCAACAGGCCGGCAAATGTGCTCGGGCCTGAACAATTGGCCGATGCGGCCATGGCACTGGCTGCCAGGTTCGGCGGCGAAGGCACGGTGATTGCCGGGGAGGATCTGCTGGCGCGGAATTTCCCGCTCGTGCATGCGGTCGGCGCGGCCAGCGACCGGGCACCCCGTCTGATCGATTTCACCTGGGGCAGCTCCGATCATCCGAAAGTGACCCTGGTCGGCAAGGGCGTGTGTTTTGATTCCGGTGGCCTCAACATCAAGCCGGGTAATTCCATGGAACTCATGAAAAAGGACATGGGCGGAGCGGCGAATGTGCTCGGTTTGGCATCGATGATCATGCAGACGGACTTGCCGGTGCGGTTGCGTGTGGTGATCCCGGCGGTCGAAAACGCGATTTCCGGTTCGGCCTTCCGGCCCGGCGACGTGTTCAAGAGCCGCAAGGGCATCACCGTGGAAATCGGCAATACGGACGCCGAGGGTCGGCTCGTGCTGGCGGACGCGCTGGCGCTGGCAGACGAGGAAAATCCTGATCTGATGATCGACATGGCGACTTTGACCGGCGCGGCCCGCGTCGCCACCGGCCCGGACCTTCCGCCCATGTACACCGATGACGATGCCTTTGCTGCGGAGGTTCACGATGCCGGCTTGTCATGCTGCGACCCGGTCTGGAGACTGCCCCTGTGGCCGCCCTATTCCAAGATGCTGTCGTCCAAAGTGGCCGATATCAATCACATTTCCGGTGGCGGATTTGCCGGATCGATCACGGCGGCCCTGTTTCTCAAGCGCTTTGTCGAGAATGCGTCAACCTGGGCACATTTCGACATCTACGCCTGGACGCCGACGGCAAAACCGGCCAGGCCGCAGGGAGGGGCGGCACATGCGATCCGGGCTCTGTACGATGTGATCCGCGGGCGCTACGGACCACAATAGCGGCGGCGAAGGACGCTTCCCAGGCCATGACGAAAGATCTTCCAAATGTCGTTGAAACGGAACGGTTGTGCCTCAGACCGTTCGTCGAGAGCGATATCTCCGCCTATGCTGTCATACGGGCGAAGCCCGCCGTCGTCAGGTTCCTTCCCGGCGGCGTCGCCGGGATTGATGAAGCCCAAGCGACCGCGGAGCGGATCGTTCGGCATTTCCGTTCCCTCTGGGAGGACGGCGGATTCGGGCCCTGGGCTCTGGTCGAAAGGCGAAATGGGCGATTGTGCGGCCATATGGGGCTTCGCAGATTGCCCGAACTTCAGGGCCAGACGGAATTGCTGTACATGCTGGACGAGGATGTGTGGGGCCGGGGATTTGCAACGGAGGGCGCCCGGGCGTCGCTTGCCTATGGTTTCGATGAACTCGGCCTCGATCGTATCATCGCCCTTGTACTGCCCGAGAACCGGCCGTCCATGGCCGTCATGGAGCGTGTCGGAATGACCCGCAATCCCGGACTTGTCAATGTGTTCGGGTTGCAACTGGTGCACTATGCCGTTTCCCGGGACGATTGGCTGAGCGCCCGCGTGGCGGACATTGGATCCGGCGCCTGAACGGTTCCAATCAGACCTCGGGATCAGGCCGGCCCGGCCACCGGTCTGCTGAGCGCCAACCATTGCGCCAGGCACCAGACAATGAGGCAGCCGAAGGCGAACCGCCCGACGAGGACGATCCACAATGTCGATCCCAACAGCGCCATGACCGTCGTGTCTTCGATCAGGCCGTGATTGACGGACAGGAAGGCCAGCGGCGGAAGCAATTGTACGGGCTCGAACGTTTCGCCGCGCAGTTCGTCGATCAACAGACCGCTGCCATAGGACAGGCCGAGGAGCATTCCGATCACCGTAATCGGTGCAAGCCTCGGTTCGATGCCCAAACGACGGCACAGCGGTGAAACCGCCTTGACCAGCCAATCGAAAATGCCGAACCGCTTCATGGCGTCGATCGCAATCAGCAGGACGAAAAGGATAACGAACAGCACCGCAAACGTCTTGCCGACGGACAGGAACCAGATCTGCCAGCCCAGTTCCACCTTCGGCAATGCGAGCAAGCCGAGATCCACCTTCTGTGGAAACAGATTGAGCGCCGAGCAAAGCCAGTGTGTCAGGAGGCCGTAGGATATGGCGCATCCCACGCGCAGCGCGCTCGTCAGCCAGAACGAAGCTCCAACCTTTTTCACGATCGCCTGCTCGATGGGTATTCCGTGGGCAAAGAGGATCATCGTCGCGAGGATGCTGATCTGGGCAACAGACAGGTCGAGCTGCCCCCCCATTCCAAGTAGCGCGCCGACCGCGCCGTAAAGGCCGGTCAGCAATCCCACCGCCCAGACGATCCCGGTTTCACCCGGCAGTCCGACCAACCGCATCACCGGCTCAAGCCAGACCCCAAGCGCCTGTGACAGATCGAACATCTCTCCGATGCGCACGGCAATCATGATCGGCACCATGATTTTGGCCAGGGCAAACAGCGTCATGGCCGTGCGCCGTATGAGGTTACATGTCGAGGAGATCATCTAATGGGAACCGAACTTGGCATCCGGCTCTATAGAACATAAAACGCGAACGATCTCCATCCTTTGATGGATGGTGCCGGCCAGTCCCGTGAGCTATTTCTCCTTTGAATACATGAGTGCTGCGACCTTGCCGCGGCTCTCGACATCCAGCTTTGTCAGGACGGCATGCACGTGATCCTTGGTTGTCGTGACTCTTATTCCGAGCTCGGCGGCGATCTGTTTGTTCGACAGACCCCGTGCGAGGCAAAGCGCGACCTGGTGCTGGCGCCGGGTCAGCGTATTGAGGCGAGGCGATATCGCGGCGCCGGTACCCGCCTCCGCCTGACGGACGATGACGATCGGCGCCCCGATCTGTTCGCTGGCGCGCAGGTCGATTTGCAGATCCAGCCCGGCCTCGCAAAGGTCCGACAATACCGGCAACGCGTCCCAGGCACCGGCTCCGGCCTCGCCGGACGACAGGGCCGAAAGCGCGGATTTTACCTTTTCGGATGTGTCGCGATCCAGCATACTTGACCCAGGAGCAATTCATTGACCGAAGTTCCAAGAGAAGTGAGCAACTTTTTTCTGGCGATGCAAGCCGGAAAGACCGGAGCCGCGACGCTTGCGGCCTGTTTTGACGACGAAGCGGTGTATGTGGAGCCTTTTTCAGGGACCGTGCGCCGTCATGAGGGCAAGCAGGCCATCATGCGCGCCATGCAGGAGGGATGGGAATTTCCGATGCCCGACAGGCACATCACCATCGACACCGTCAGGGCGGCGGGCGCTGAAATCTCGGTCGCGTGGACCTGTTACGCATCCGTCCTGCCCGGCGGCAAGGGGTGCGGCGTCAACCGCTTCCGCATGCGCGACGGTCTGATCGTGTCCCTGGAAACCACACTCAGCGAAGGAACCGACAATGGCAAGGACTCCTGAGGTCGATGCCTGGCTGGAGGTATACGACAATCCGATGAAGCCGGTGGTGGCAGCCATGCGCGAGGCGATCCTGGCCGCGGATGCACGGATCTCCGAGACGATCAAATGGCAGGCGCCGACCTTCGTCTACAAGGGCAATATGGCGAGCTTCTTCCCGAAGGCGAAGAAACATGCCAGCCTGATGTTCCACAAGGGTGCCGAGATCCCGGGCACGTTCGCCAATCTTGGCGGCGAGGGCAAGGAGGCCCGCACGTTCAAGGTGGACAGTCTTGTCGATCTCGAAACCAAAGCCGGTGAACTGGCTGCGATCACCCGTGCCTGGTGCGACATGATGGATGCCGGGTAGGGCTGTTTTCAGCAGGCCATCGCAAATCCGTACCCGTGCACCGCATCCTTGGCGTGAGAGGCGAAACCTCGCGGCGCCCCCACGGGCGGATGCCGTGCTGGCCGTCTTGCGTGCCGGCCGGTCCAAACCGCATGGCCGCTATTTCTGCCAAGCTTCCTGAATTCCCTAGAGTAAAGTAGAATTACTGTCAGTATCTTGCTTTTCGACGATTTGAATCATAAAATGAGACAAATGTCCGGAAAGTGAGAAAATCGTTGCAGCTTGAACGGCTCATAAACATTCTGGAAATGACCGCGATTGCCGGTCGTCCATTGGCTGTTGCCGACATTCAAAAGGCGACCGGTCTGCCGCGGCCGACGTGTTACCGGATGGTTCAGACCCTTGCTGACCATCGGCTTTTGGACGCACCCGATGACGGGTCGCGCTATGCGATCGGCGAACGTCTCCTTCGCCTGGCGCTGCTTGGAAAATCCGACATCGATGTGCGCCGGGCCGCTGCCGGATCGTTGAAGGAGGCTGCGATCCGGTTGGGTGAGACGACATTTCTGGCGCGGCTGCGCAATCGCGCGGTGGAGATCATTCATGTCGAAACACCGGAAGACGTGTCGAAGGCCTTCATCCATCCCGGACTGGGCAATCGGCCGCTGCATGCCTGTTCCTCGGCCAAGGCGATTGCGGCCTTTGCCGACGACGGACTTCAGGACGAAATCCTGAACGGCGCTTTTGAAGCGTTCACCGGTCACACGCATGTTTCGATGGAAACGCTGCTTGAGGAATTTTCCGCGATCCGGGCTGACGGATATGCGGTTTGCAATCAGGAAATCAATCTCGGGATCTCAAGTGTCGCCGCGCCGGTCCGTTTCGGCTCGATCGGCGTGACATTCAGTGTCGGGGCGGTTGGGCATGCCGGCAATTTCAAGCAGGAGCGTTTCCGGACCTTTGGCGAACAGCTCTGCGACCTCGCCGGGCGCGTCGAGGCCGCCATTCAATTGTGCAACGTTGCGGAGATTTGAATGGTCTTTGCATGAACAACAAGAACACGACATTCCGGCGCTTTTCCGGCCCTGTGGAATCATCCGGGCCATCTGGAAACGCGTAGAAACGGGGAATGAGGGCGGTTCGGTGTTTCGGTGTTTCCGTGAACCGGCGAACAGCTCGAAGGGGGACGTTAACTGCAGGACTGCCTGCATTTTGGGAGGAAGAAAATGTCAACTGAAACCACTGAAAGCTGTTGCACCGGACCCGGTTATGCTTCGCCTCAGGAAGCGATCAAGGCGCCGAGAGAACAGGTCGTCTACACGATCTGCATCTATACCGGCACCGGGATCGAAAAACCCGACTATCTCGCAACCATCGATGCCGACGAGGCGAGCCCGACCTACGGACAGGTGGTTTCCAGGCTCGAAATGCCGAATCTCGGCGACGAACTGCACCATATGGGCTGGAACGCCTGTTCCTCATGCCATGGCGACAGCAACATGGCCCGGAAATATCTGATCATACCGGGTGTGCGCTCGACCAATTTCTACATCGTCGACACGGCGACCGATCCGCGCAATCCAAGTCTGTTCAAGGTGATTGACGGCGACGAGATCAAACAGAAAACCAATCTGTCCGCCCCTCACACCGTGCATTGTCTCGGATCCGAAATCATCGTCTCAATGCTTGGCGATGCGGATGGAAACGCACCCGGCGGTTTCCTGCATCTCAACAAGGATTTCGAGATTGTCGGGCGCTGGGAGAACGACATCACCGGAATGAACTTCAACTACGATTTCTGGTACCAGCCGCGGCACAATATGATGGTGTCGACCGAGTGGGGCGCTCCGAACACGTTCATGCCTGGTTTCGATCTGGAAGATGTCGGCGCCGGCAAATACGGCCGCCACATCCATTTCTGGGATTTCGAAAACCGCAGCATCGAAAAATCCGTCGACCTCGGCGAGGAGGGCATGATCCCGCTGGAAGTCCGGTTCCATCATGACCCGGCGTCGAGCCACGGATTCGTCGGCGCCACCCTGTCGTCGAACATCTTCCACTGGTACAAGGACGATGCCGGCGAGGTTCAGATCGAAAAAATCATTGATGTCGACGCGATCGATGTGAAGGATTTCCCGGTGCCGATGCCCGGGCTGATCACCGACATCCTGGTGTCGATGGACGACAAATATCTGTATTTCTCCAACTGGCTGCACGGCGATCTCCGCCAGTACGACATTTCCGATCCCTCCAACCCGGTGCTGACCGGCCAGGTCTGGATCGGCGGCATGCTCGGAAAGGCGCCGGTGGTCAATGGCCGCGCCGTCGAAGGCGCGCCGCAGATGATCCAGCTCTCCCTCGACGGCAAGCGGCTCTATGTCACCACGTCCCTGTTCTCGACCTGGGACAATCAGTTCTACCCCAACATGAAGGGCGCCGGCGGCGTCATGCTGGTCGTCGACTGCGACACGGAAAATGGCGGCATGACCGTCAACGAAAACTTCCTGGTCGATTTCGGCAAGGAGCCGAACGGTCCGGCGCGCGCGCACGAAACGCGTTATCCCGGCGGCGACTGTTCGTCCGACATCTGGATCTGACCGAAGGCGGCCGCATCCCGTGTCGGGTTGCGGTCGCTCCCGCTTATGACGGAATTGCGTGGAGGCGATCGTGGACACCTTTAAGGTCACGTTGAAAAATCGTGACGGGCTCACCCTGGACGTCGGCGAGGACGAGGCCATTATCGATGCCGTTGAGGCGACCGGGCGTGTGCTGCCGATTGCCTGTCGCTATGGCGGCTGCATCACGTGCGCCGCCCGCCTGCTCGAAGGCAAGGTGCGACAACCGAACGGAACCGCGCTGAACCGCCGCCAGTCCAAGGCCGGTTACGTGCTGTTGTGCGTTGCCCGCCCGAAAACCGACTGTGTCCTGGAAGTCGGCGTGGAGAGCCATGACGACCTCTACGTCAATCCGTTCGCCAATCCGGGACGGTTCAAGGGGTTTGGCACCGGGACCGACAAGGCGTGACTGTCGGTCCGGTACCTTGAACTACGTTTGGCTGGCGCCGCGACAGAATGGCCCGCGCGGTGGGACGGGAGGACGGCATGCTCGTCCAGTTCGTACATCGCGAGCTCTGGATTGCCCCGAGATAAAATGCTGATGTATAAAAGATTATCCGAACCGAGGAGACGAACATGGCCGTTCTTACGCAGGAGCAGAAAGACCGGTTCTGGCGCGACGGGGTTCTGGTGGTCGAGGACGCCGTGAATTCGGATCAGCTGTCGGGTCTGCGTGAGGTCTTTGAGGCGTGGGTTGAGGAAAGCCGGACCCACACTGCAGATTATGGCGAGACGCTTGACGGACGCCCGCGGTTCGATCTGCAACCCGGTCATTCCGCCGAAATTCCCGGTCTGCGCCGCGTCCAGTCGCCGGAGGAAGTGTCCGGGGTCTATGCCGACATCATGCGCAATGCCCGCACCGTCGATTTCTGCGCCGAACTGATCGGCCCGGCGATCCGGTTTCACCACGGCAAGGTGAACTCGAAACTGCCCGGCACCGCGACCGAGGTCAAGTTCCACCAGGATTTTCCGTTCCAGCCCATGACCAACGACGACATGATCACCTGTCTGTTGTTCGTCGACGACGTCACGCTTGAAAACGGACCTCTCGAGGTCGTGCCGGGCACGCACAGGGGGCCGCTTTTTTCACACTGGCACAATGGAATGTTTACCGGAGCGGTGGCCGGGGACGTCCTGGACCGGCACAGGCCGGACATCGTCAAATGCACCGGCAAGGCCGGGTCCGTCTGTCTGATGCATGCCCGCCTCCTGCACGGATCAGCGCCGAACCTCTCAAACAGGCCTCGCACACTCTACATCACCACCTATTACGCGGAAGACGGGATCGAGCTCAGCCCGAATCATCTTCCCAGCACGCTGACCCACGAATTGGTGCGCGGTGTTCCCTCCGGGCGCGTGCGCTGCACGCCCTATGAAATGCAATTGCCCGAAGTCCCGAAGGATACGTCGTTTTTCGCTCAGCAGGAATTGGCCGAGGCCGGATGAACGGGACATGAGAGGGGCCTGACACCCGTTTCCATACCGGCTGTCATGGACGAGGGTACAGGATGTCGACATCGTGTGTCGAGTTCCTGCTGTCGCACGGCAACCGGCCCGCGGCCCGAGATCAGGCCACGGGCCATCTGAGGGTGCGCTAAGCCGCGGTACGCTCAGGATAATCCACATACCCTTCCGCGCCGGGCGCATAGAACAGGTCCGGTTTCGCTTCGGCAAGACCGGCGCCTTCGCGCATGCGCTCGACAAGATCCGGGTTGGAGATGAACGGCACACCGAAGGCGACCAGATCGGCTTCGCCCTTTTCGATGACCGTTTCGGCGCCGTCCCGGTCGAAGCCGCTGTTGACAATCAGCGTGCCCGTATAGGCATTGCGGACCGCATCGAGGGTTTCCGCAGGCAGGCCGGACTGGCCGAGAACCAGATGCACATAAGCAAGGCCCATGGCCTGGAACTGACCGGCAAGCCAGCCATAAAGGTCGGCGACCCCGTCATAGGCCGGGTGGTCGTTGAAGGTGCTGTGCGGCGACAGCCGGATACCGACTCTGTCGGCACCGATCGCATCGGCGGCGGCCTGTGCAACCTCGACGACGAACCGACCGCGGTTTCGCATCGATCCGCCATATTCGTCGGTGCGCACATTCACATGGGGGTTCAGGAACTGTTCCAGAAGATAACCGTTGGCGGCGTGCAGTTCGATGCCGTCGAAGCCGGCCTCGATTGCATTGCGGGCCGCATCGGCGAATTCATCGATCGCCTGTCTGATGTCGGCGGCTTCCATTGCGCGCGGCACCGGATGCGGTTGCATCCCATCCGTGTCGGTAAACATGGTCCCGGCCGCGGCGACGGCGCTCGGGGCGACGATTTCGGCGCCGGCCGGCATGTTGATCGAATGGGAAATGCGGCCGGTATGCATGATCTGGACGTAAATCGATCCGCCAGCTGCATGCACTGCGTCGGTCACGGCGCGCCAGCCGGCAATCTGCTCGTCGGAATACAATCCGGGGATTCGAGGATAGCCGAGCCCATTGATCGATGGCGCCGTACCCTCGGTGACAATCAGTCCGGCCGTGGCGCGCTGGGCATAATAGTCCGCCATCAGTTTACCGGGCACGTTGCCGATCGCCCGGCACCGGGTCATTGGTGCCATCACGGCCCGGTTCTTCAAGGTGAGCGGCCCGAGTTGATGGTTGGAAAACAGGGTCATGTCGCTTTACTCCGTTATCGTTGAAGCAAAAATAGGTTCGCCAAATTTGTGGACAATGTCGGAAATCTGGATTAATTGTCCTGAAATGCGGACAATGAACGATATCAACCTGAATGCCATCACGGCCTTTCTTCTCGTTGCCGAAAAGCAGAGCTTTCGCGGTGCGGCGCGGGCGCTCGGCGTTTCGAAGTCGACGCTGAGCCAGCGTGTCGCGACGCTTGAGGAGCAATTGGGCGCGCAATTGCTGCGGCGAACGACCCGTAGCGTTCGGCTGACCGACATTGGTGAAAACTATTACCGGTCGGTGGAACCGGCGCTTGCCAGCATTCTGAACGCCGAGCGCCAGGTCGGCGAAATCCAGGGTCATCCGCGCGGCCGCTTGCGCCTGTCGGCGCCGGTCGAAATGGGGCAGTGCATTCTGGGTGCGGTGCTGGTGGAATATGCGCGCCGTTATCCGGACGTGGACGTGGCGGTGGATCTGAGTGACCGTCGGGTCAATCTGATAGAGGAAGGGTTCGATCTGGCGATCCGTATTGGTCCGCTTGATGATTCCAGCCTGATTTGCCGCAAGATTTCGACCCTTGGCCCGTTGCGCCTGTTCGCCAGCCCGGACTATCTGAAGCGCGAGGGAACACCGCTTACGCCACCCGATCTTGCGGAGCATGCCTGCCTGGTCATGTCGGGCGCGCAGGAGGCGGTCACGTGGCGGCTGGAAGGGCCTGACGGGACCTTGGCGGTTCCTGTCCGCCCGCGCATGTCCGTCGGCAGCTGGAACGTCCTGCGCGAATTGATCGTCGCTGGCCTCGGAATCGGCCGTCTGCCGGACCTGACCGGTATGCAGGAGGTTTCCGACGGCAAACTGGTAGAAATCCTGCCGGACTGGGCGCCGCACGGCGACGCATGCTATGCCGTTTATCCCGGTGGTAAAAATCCGTCCCCGGCGCTCCGCGCCATGGTTGACCTTTTGATCGAACATCTGTCGAATGTTTTGACCTCGTGCGTGGCTCCGCCGCGCCGTCGCTGACAGTGTGTGAACAGGATCAAACAGTGCGGCCGAAACCGGGAATTGCCAGTGCCGAGGCACGCGCCTTCATTGCCGCGAACGCAACGGGATCTCTTCCGGTGCCGTCCGCATCGACGATTGCGGAATTTCGTGACGATAGCGCGTCGGAGTTCCGGGTCCGTGCCGAGCGTATGCTCACCCGTTTGCCGGTTCGCCATCGCGAATGCGTTGTCGCCGGGATCCCCTGCATTGAAGTTGTGCCGACGGACTCCGATCCGGCAGCCACACTGCTTTATTGTTATGGCGGTGGATTTGTCTGCGGCAGCGCTTTTGAGGATCTGATCATCTCCGCGCCGCTGGCCACTTTCGCCAATCTCCGCATCGTCGCGCCGAAATACCGGCTTGCGCCCGAGCACCCGTGGCCGGCCGCGGTTGATGACGGGTATGCGGTTTACCGCGACCTGCTTGAGCGGACCGCGCCCGGCCGGCTTGCGATCGCCGGGGAATCGGCAGGTGGCAATCTGGCGCTGGCCATTTTATTGCGGGCCCGCGGGGAAAATCTCGGCCTGCCGGCCGCCGCTGCCCTCCTCTCGCCCTGGTGCGACCTTGAACATGGCGGCGACAGCCTTGAGGCCAATGACGGACGGGATCCGACCCTGAGCCGTGCCTGGGTCGAGGCTGCCGCGCGACTTTACTGCGGAACCCGGGATGCAGCCGATCCCGACATATCTCCGATCAACGGTGCGTTCGACGCCACGTTCCCCCCGGTCCTGATCACCACCGGGACACGCGATCTGTTGATGAGCCAGTGCGTCCGTCTTGCCGGGGTGTTGCGGCGTGCCGAGGTCCCGGTCGATCTGCATGTCTGGGACAGTCTGTGGCATGTCTTCGAGTTTTATGACGAAATCCCGGAAGCGGATGTTTCGCTGCGCGAAATCGCCCGGTTTTTACAAGATCATCTCCCGTCCAAGGCAGACGCTTCATGAACAGACACCCGCTGACCCCCCTCGATTGCGACGAGATTGAAACTGCCGCCCGAACGATCAGGGCAGAGGCCGGACTGGACGAAAGCGCCTGGTTCGAAACCATCACCCTGCAGGAACCGGATAAGGCGGATTTCAAAGCCTGGCAGTCCGGCGCCTCGATTGTCCGGCGTGCCTTTGTCTGTTGTTATGAACCTTTCAGCAACCGGACCCTGCGCGGCGTCGTCTGCCTGGAGACGGAAACGCTTGAACGCTGGGACCATGTTCCGGGCGTGCAGGCACGGATCGTGCCCGACGAGTTTGCCGAAGGTGACAGGCTGGTCAAAGAGGATGCAGGATTTCGCGAAGCCTGCGGCCGGCGCGGCATCACCGATATGGACAAGGTTCTCGTGGAAACCTGGGCCGCCGGCAATTTCGGTGTTGCCGATGAGCAGGGCGAACGCATTGCTTATTGTCATTGCTGGTTGATCAACGAGGCCGGCGACAACCGCTATGGCCGTCCGATCGCCAACCTGCACCCGGTATTCGACCTGCGGCGCGGCAAAGTCTTGCGTATCGACGATTTCGGTATTGTCGACATCCCACCGGACACGGCCGCAATCCGCAAACAGGACGGCTTGCGACAGGACGTCAAACCGCTCGATATCACCCAGCCCGAGGGCCCGGGTTTTGCCGTCGACGGTTATGCGGTTTCATGGCAGAAATGGACTGTCAGGGTTGGCTTCAGCTTGAGAGAAGGCCTGGTTCTGCACGATATCGGCTACCAGGATGGCGCACGGTTGCGGCCGATCATGCATCGTGTGTCGATGGCGGAAATGGTTGTTCCCTACGGGGACCCGACCGCCGGCAATTACCGCCGCAATGCCTTCGACACCGGGGAATACGGAATCGGACAGGCCGTTGATTCCCTCAAACTCGGCTGTGATTGCCTGGGCCATATTCATTATTTTGACGTCTGTTCCCACGACTGGCAGGGCGTGCCGAAAGTGATCGAGAACGCCATTTGCATGCATGAAGAGGATTTTGGCCTGTTGTGGAAACACACGGATGCAAAGACCGGAACCATGCGCGCGGTCCGCTCCAGGCGGCTTGTAATTTCTTCCCTGTGCACGATCGGCAATTATGTCTACGGCTTCTATTATTATTTTTACCAGGACGGCATGATCGGCGTGGAGGTCAAGGCAACGGGCATTCCGTTTCCTTCGGCAATAGCGCCCGGTAAGCCGTCGCAATACGGAACCATTGTTGCGCCTGGCGTTGAATCGCACGTGCACCAGCACGTGTTCAGCTTCCGTTTCGATATGTGCGTCGATGGCGAAGGCAATTCCGTCCGTGAAGTGGAGTTCGAAGCGGCCCCGGTTGGGCCTGAAAATCCCCACGGCAATGCCATACGCATTCTGGAGCGGGATCTGGAGAGTGAAAGTCAGGCGCAACGCCGGATCGACATGGCGCGGTCGCGCTACTGGAAGGTGGTCAACCCGAACAGGGCGAACCGGTTTGGGCAACCGACTGCCTACAAGCTCGCTCCCGGCGCCAACGCGCTGCCGTTGCTCGACCCGGCGTCGAGCGTCGGCAACAGGGCGGGGTTCATGTACAATCATTTCTGGGCGACCGCCTACGCGCCCGACGAGTTGTATCCGGCCGGCTGGTATCCGAACCAGAGCGCCGGCGGCGATGGCCTTCCGGATTGGACGCTGGCGGACCGCTCGCTGCAAAACACCGATATCGTCGTCTGGTACACGCTGAATTTCCATCATTTGCCGAGGCCTGAAGACTGGCCGGTCCAGCCTGTTGTCTATGCCGGCTTTCACTGGATGCCGGAAGGATTCTTCGATGAAAATCCGGCCCTGGACGTGCCTCCGAACGATCTGGTGAAACACTGAAACCGGACTGGTCAGTCCGTCGGGACGGTCAGACCATGGCGATGCAATCGATCTCGATCAGCATGTCCTTGTAGGCGAGGTAGGGAAACGGAATGCCGGTCGAGGCCGGGCCAGGTTCGCGATAATATCCTGCCCGCACCGAAGCGTTTTTCAAAAGGTCGGCTTCTCCGCCAGTGCCGACATAGAACGTATTGATTTTGACCAGATGTTCGAAATCAAGACCGAATTCGCCGAGCACCTTTTGAATATTGTGCATCGACGTGATCGTCTGCGCGACCATATCGCCGGGATCTATGACAGCGCCCGTTTCGGTGAGGGAGACCTGGCCGCCCAGAAAGACCAGATCCCCGACCCGCAATCCGTGCCTGTAGGGAAGGTGCACTGGCCAATCCCAGTGACCGGTCGGCCAGACCGCATGCCGGTCGAGGCGGCGTCCGTCCAGGCCTCGCATTGCGATGACATCATAGCGCACCATCGCGCTTTTCTGCGGCAAGCGCGGAAGTGATATGCCCGTCGCCGCGGGTCCAGGTTCGCTGTAATAGCTGGCCCGTACCAGGGCCGCTTCTTTCCAGTCCTCCTGATCGCCCGGTTCGACATTGAAGGCGTTTGCCTTGACCGCATCGTGCAGGTCGGCGCCGAGGCCGGCCAGCAGGCGGGCTTGTTTTTCAAGGACGGTGCGGCTCTGTGCGACCAGGCTGCCCGGATGTGCGATCGTTCCTCTTGCGTCTTCCGCCGTCTGGCCGCTGGTGAAAATCATCTGGCCGCACCGCACGGCCTGACTGAATACCGACGGCAGGGCCGCGGCGTCGGGGATCCAGGAAGCGGACCGGTCGAGCCGATCGCCATTCTGCCCGCGCATGGCGATACCCTCGATTTCGATGGACAGGCCGTCAAAACAATTGGTCTCGATCGGAATGAGGGTGATTGCCGGTCCCGGCCGGCGCAGGTCTCCGAGGACATCGGCAACAGTTTCCAGAATCGTCTGTTCGTCATCGGGTTCGTTCAGCACATAGAACCCGGTCAGTTTCACCAGATCACCGGCGTCAGCCCCCAGGCCTGCCAGAACCGACACGACACCTTCCATGGCGAGCCTGGTTTGCGCAACGAGGTCTTTTGGCCGGGTGACTTTTGCATGACCATCGATGTCGGCCTGGCCACCAACGAAGATCATGTCGCCGCAGGCAAGGCCGTGGCTGTGATTGAGGGGAATCCCGATCGACAGGTGATCGTCCGGGTGAAACCGTCGTCTCGGAAGCATGGCGGGTCCTTGTGTCTGCCGCGGAGCATCATTCGGGCATGGCGGCTCCGACAGTTTTGTGCAATGCCGTTGAATCACACTTCGGTGAATGACGCAAAATGTCCCGGCCTCGTCTCGGTGTCGAGTTTGCCGCGTAAGGTTATTTTCAGATTTGTATTCAATAACAAGGGTGGAGCCACCACTGGTTGTGGGAACGAGGTGCGAGGCTCTCGACAAAAAGGGATCAGCGTGCCGGGGACGGATCTGACAATCGGGGACAGGGGATGAGCGTTCGGCATCATCTGGCATCCCGATCTTCAATCATTTTCGCCGTGCGCGTTTTCGGCGCCGGGGTCGCATTCATCGTCCAGGCCCTGATCGCCCGGTTGTGGGGGTCGGCGCACCTTGGCGACTATCTTGTCGCGATTGCAATTTCCAACCTCCTGGCCGTCAGCCTGCCGCTCGGCTTCCACACGATCGGTGCCTACTTTGCAGCCGATTATGCGGCCAGAGACCAGGGACGTTCGCTGCGCCGGTTTATGCTGCGCGCCTATGGGCACATTATCTTTCCCGGGATCCTGATTTTGATTGCTGCCGGATTCTTCGCCGGCCAATGGTCTGCGGCCGGGCAGAGATTGTCGGATATGTGGCTGCCTGTCTGCGTCATGGCGCTGGCGACTGCCACGATCTACGTCAACGGCGCGGTCTTGATTGGTCTCAAACGTCCCTATGCCGGATATTTTCCCGACACATTCTTTCGCCCGATCATCTCAATTGCCGGTTTTCTCGCCATTCTTGTGTGGCTTGGGGACTCCGATAGGGTCGTCAGTCTGCTGTGGTTCCTGTCTCTTGGATATCTTGCCGTTGCGCTGGTCCATTTCGCAGTAACGGTCCGAAGCGCGTTGCGCGTTTCAGCCGAGGAAGCGGTACCGGACACCGAAGGGAGGCGTTGGTGGCATTTCGCCGGTCCCTGGCTGGCGATCTCCCTGTTTTCCGATTTTTTCTTCGACTTTGACCTGTTGTTGCTGGCGAACAGTCTCGATTCTGAAGAAATCGCGATATTCGGCGTCTGCACCAGAATCTTTGTCATTGCATCGTTTGCGATCTCGGCCGTTTATGCCATCTCCGTGCCCGATATTATGAAAAACGAGGCGCAGAAAGATGTTGAAGGCCTCAGAGGCAAGATTTCGGAAGCGAATCTTGTGGCCGCCGGATTGTCGGCTGCGCTGCTGGTGATCATCAATCTTGTCAGTCCGTATGTCCTGCAATTGTTTGGTGAGCCGTTCCTGCGGGGGGTGGTTCCGCTTGGAATAATCTGCGGGGTGCTTCTCGTGCGTTCGATCTTCGGTCCGACTTCGATCGTGCTGTCCGCCCGCAACTACCCCTATGCCAATCTGCCGGCAGTGGGTGTGGGGCTGGTTAGCCTGGTTTTGGGCAACATGGTGTTGGTTCCGGCCTTCGGCCTGACTGGCGCCGCCTTCTCGGCGTTTCTGTCGTTCCTGTTGGGATCCGTCACGTTGTGGATCACAACGCTTCGCTTGACCGGCCTGGATGTTTCGATTTTTGCCGGGTTGCGGCGTGCGCGATATTCCTGACGCTGGCGTTGGATCGGCTATTCGGGTTTGTTTTTTGTCGGATTCGTCAGATCCGTCCCGCCCTCTCGCAGACCCGATACCCGGTTCCTGATGAATTGAATCCACAGGGCGGACTTGCGGTAGATGAAAATGAACCGTCCGTCTCCGGCCGTTCCCTTCAAATCTTCAAAGGGCACATCGCGAAGGTATTTGCCCTCAAAGGACACGATCCGGTCCGGGGCGCCCAAGCGTGTCAAAACCTCTTGCCGGGACATTCCGATTTCAATTCCGGACGGCTCCGACGACAGGTCGGACGGGCTGAACAGGACAGTGCTTAACAGCATCAATGTTGTGCAGACGAGCACTGATAACCGTGAATACATCGGTGTTGGCCCTGCTGTATTGTTGTGTTGGCAGGTTTCGTCGCACAAAGGGTGAATTCCCATAGTCATCGGCCCCTATCTTCACATTGTGGCCACAATGCGGTCACAAGCACGCTGTATTTGCACTATTCAATCTTAATTTGTATAATTGCTCATATCTCCAAAAATTGGGCAGGATATCCTTATTAGGAGAAAATCATGACACATCCCGCGTCGTATTTCGGGCAATTCGGTCTCCCGGCCCGTTTGCCCGCCGGGCGGATCAAGCCGACTCTGGCTATTTTGGCTGCCGCCGGACTTGCGGTGGTCATGGTTGCGGCAGCCATTGTGCCCGTGCGCGCCCAGACCGGCGGCGACAATTGTCATGCAGACAAATCTCCGGACAAGAGCGAATTTCATCGCGACGGCCATGAAATCGACAAAACAGGGGCAGCGGAAAATTGTGACGACGACCGCGTCGCCGACGACCGGGAACGCCGGCGCATGGAGAAATACCTGGCCGACTACGTGTCACCGAAAGCGATCGTCAAAACGCTGGAACTGCCGTCGGGCGACGTCATCGACTGTGTGGATGTCTATCAGCAGCCGGCCTTGCGCAGACGCGGCATGGAAGGGCACACGTTGACGTTCGAACCGCGGGGCGAACCCGAGGAGGCGAAAGCCGGAGACAATGAAAGGGCGGCTGGAATTCTGGAGCTCGACTCCAGCGCCAGCGAAAAGGACGTCGATCCCGGTTCGATCAGGGACCAGCTCGCGGCCCGCCAGACCTATGGCGCGACGGGAGAATTGTGTCCGGAAAAAACCATCCCGATCCGGCAAATGACGATGGAGATCCTGAAGAATTTCAAAACCCTGGATGATTTCCTGAACGCCCGTCCGCCGCACAATGTCGATGGACCGACCAGCCTGCATCAATATGCCCATGCCTATCGCACCATAGACAATTGGGGTGCGCAGAGCATTTTGAATGTCTGGTCGCCCTATACGGAACGCGCCAGCGAATTCAGCCTGTCGCAGATCTGGATTGTGCGCGGCAGCGGCAGCAATCGCGAGACCGTCGAGGCCGGATGGCAGAAATACCGTGACCTCTATGGCGATTACAGACCGCGTCTGTTCATTTATTTCACACCGGACAATTACGGCAGTGGCGGGTGCTACAATCTGTCCTGCGGCGCCTTCGTCCAGGTCAGCAATTCCGTCTATATCGGCGGCGGCTTCACCAATATCAGCGAGCATCCGCATCCGAGCGCGGCCTGGGAATTCAAGCTGCGTTGGCAGAAGGACGGCAATGAGGGCCATTGGTGGCTGAAATACGGCAACACCTGGGTCGGCTATTATCCGCGGTCACTGTTTGACTCCAACGGTTTGCGCAACCGCGGACGCAAGGTCGATTTCGGGGGTGAGATCATCGATGAACAGGCCGGCGGCACGCATACACGGACCGATATGGGCAGCGGACATTTCCCGGGAGACGGATTCGGGTATGCCGCCTATCAGCGTCAGATCCGTTACATCTCGACCAGCAACACCTGGGGCACCCGGCCGTCGCTGACTGCGACCCGGTCAGACAGCGATTGTTACGACATTTCCCTGCACAGCAGTTCCGGATCCTGGGAGCGTTACTTCTACTTTGGCGGGCCCGGATACCGGGCCCATTGTCGTTGACATTGATGGGATTCGATCTTCCTTGCCCCCGTCGCTTTCGCGACGGGGGCCGAAGCGGTGCCAAGGATCCCATGTTCCTGTTTTTACCGTTGCTGCTGGGCCGCCGCTTGCGATTCCATACGAAGGGCCCAGGCATCGGCGAGGTCGATGAGGACCGTCTTGAACTGCCGTTTGGCCAAGAGTGAAAACAGCATTCTCTGCAAAAAGTTACCGCTTGGCCGGGCCTTGATGTCGATGGCGAATTGCGATCCGGATTCCGTCTGGAAAACTGACCAGCGCCCCCACAGGTCCGAAATCGGATAAGGGTAGTCTTCCACTTCCGTGTGGACGCGAAATGCATAGGCGACACCGTCCTGGTGGGATGTGCAGGTTTCATCCCAATGTTCACCCTTGAGGCCATAACACCGGCGTTTCATTCCAAGCCCGTCACCGGAAACCAGTTCAACCTTGGACAGATTGTCCGCGACATCCGCGTAACCGGGATGGTCCGTGATGATCTGCCAGACGATGTTGGTCGGCGCAACGACGTCGCGCCGGACATGCGCTGATATCAGGCCGTTCTCGAAAACCACTTCGGCTCTGCTTGGAGAGCTTTCAACATGTTGAAGGCCAGCGATCTGCGCGACTGCAAAACCGGCGACGCAGGAGGCCACAACGGATATCATGACGATGCCGGTATCTGTGAACGCCGAGTGGGAGACGGAAAGTATCAGTCCGCTGGCCAGCACCCAGGCAACATCCATGAAAATGATGATCTGCACCCCAGCGGCGTTGATGTGCCGGTTTGCCGCCAGCATGGCCGGCGCCAGCGCAAACAAAACCACTCCGATCCCGACGAGTCTGAGAACCAGCGGATAACGGTCCGCGGGATCGGCAAGGAGCACACCGGATATCGGATCAGGAAGGACGGTCAGAACAGCGCCCGATAAGGCCGAGAATATGGCATTCAACGCAAGACAGGCGCGAAGGGCCGAGGAGTCGAACATGGAGAGACCTTTCAATTGCTGGAGGTGCCGGAAGGTCTCAAAGGCGCACATTGTCTTCAATTCCCTTGCAGGGAATGGCGTTGGACAGGGTAGTCTTTCGATTGATTTGGACTCTCGCCGGGAATGTCGGTAATATATCGGATCCGAAACGAACAAGATTACGGATTGCCTTTGTATGGGAGTATCGTTACGGCCGAGTCAGGCCCTGAAATTGTGGCATGGCGTATCGCTCGCCATTGTGCGTGACGGTGCGCAGGATCTGAGCGCCCGCCAGATGACGATTCTGCTTACGGTTTATTTGGAAGTTCCGCCCCATACTGTGCGCGACCTCGCCAAAAAACTGGGCGTGACAAAGCCGGCAATTACCCGGGCACTCGATACGATGGGCGCCATGAAACTCCTGACCCGCAAGCGTGACGATGCGGATCGCCGCAATGTCATTATTCAGCGAACGGTAGAAGGTGCGCTCTATCTTGAACGGCTTGGCGACACAATTGTCGATGTCGCCGGCGAATTGCATCGATAGTGCGCGAACAGGAGCCAGACATGGGTTCACTTGATCACAGATTGAACGCCTTCAGCGACGCCCTTGCCGATGCGCGGCTGCGTGACAAGGTGTCAGCTGCCGCCTTTGTCGATGGGGCTCGCCGCCAGGTCAGCGATGCGGTCGCTCCGGTCTTCAGGCAACCGTCCGGCGACGCCGCCATTGATACCGAGTTCCTGTTTGGCGAAACCGTTCGCGTCTTCGATGAAGCCGGCGGTTGGGCCTGGTGCCAGTCCGAAATTGACGACTATGTCGGGTTCGTTCCGAGTTCCGCCCTGTCGATACAGGTGCAAGTGCCGACACACCGGGTCGTGACACTCCTGACGCCACTTTATCCCGAACCGGAATTGCGGCGGCCGCCGCTACAACTCCTGTCGATCGGGAGCCGGTTGACGATCGTCGGATCCACGACCGTGCGCGATCTTGATTATGCGCTGCTGGAGGATGGAAGCGCGGTTGCGGCCGATCACCTGCATCCGGTCGATGTGGCGGTTGGCGATGATTTTGTCGCTATTGCCGAGCAGTTTCTCGGTCGGCCCTATATCTGGGCGGGACGGTCCGGTCTCGGTGTGGATTGCTCAGGCCTGATCCAACTGGCGATGATGATGACCGGAGAGTGCCCGCTCCGGGATTCCGACATGATGGAGCACTCGGTCGGGGAGGCTTTGGATCTTGCCGCCGGACTTCCCGAGCTTCGCCGCGGCGACCTGATTTTCTGGAAAGGCCATGTCGGAGTGCTGACCGATTCCGGCCATATCCTGCACGCCAGCGGCCGGACGATGACCGTCATCAATGAGCCGGCCGGTGAACTTATTGCCCGACTTGAGGGCAAGGGTTTGCCGGTGACCGCCCTGCGCCGGACATCGCATTGAGATCCGTTTCGCCATTCCATTGAATTGCGGCCAGCGACCCGCGCAAACCGGTTGACCGGACGGCGACAACTTCATATGTCATCGCCATGACGATCCGAAAAATAATCACGATACCCGATCCACTGTTGAAAAAGGTCTCAGCGCCGGTCGAACAGATCGATGGCGACGTGCAGACGCTTTTGGACGACATGCTAGAAACCATGTACGAGGCGCCCGGCATCGGCCTGGCTGCCGTCCAGATAGGCATCATGCAGCGGATTGCCGTGGTCGACT